>Ga0307994_1000757_pt1 | contig 21093 bp, 21 predicted proteins | sample EllFjometagen261_FD_203171 | JGI IMG/M metagenome (GOLD analysis project Ga0307994, IMG submission 203171) | Marine microbial communities from Ellis Fjord, Antarctic Ocean - #261 | ecosystem: Environmental > Aquatic > Marine > Unclassified | place: Southern Ocean | collected 2014-11-02 | reverse complement strand
CTACGCCACTACGGCTGGCACAGGATCATCTCGGCCACAGGGTCTCGGTGTGACCGTCGACGCCGACTACCTGGCCGCTGATATGGCGGCCGTGATCGCTGCACAGGAACACGATGAGGTCGGCGATCTCTTCGGGGTCCACGAAACATTGCATCGAGACGCCCTTTGCATAGAGCGCTCGCACCTGGTCTGGAGTTAGTCCTTCGACATCGGCATGGCCCTGGACCACGCGGTCCATGCGATCGCCGTTCACGCTGCCGGGCGCAATGGCATTCACTCGGATGTTGTGCGGCCCAAGCTCCATAGCGAGTGTCTTGGTAAAGCCGGTGACGGCCCATTTGGCAGCGGCATAAGGCGCTCGTGTCGGGTAGCCGAAGATCCCGGCTGTAGAGGTGAGATTTATAATTACACCGCTGCCTTGTGCCTTAAAGACGGGTACGGCACGGCGGGCGCAGAAGAACTGCGAATCGATGCCAACCGCCATCGTGTGACGCCATTCATCGTCGGTTATGTCCTCGACGAGCTTGGTTGGGCCAGCCACTCCGGCATTGTTCACCATGATGTCCAGGCCGCCCGGAACGATCTCATCGAACACCGCGTCAAGCGCGGCTGAGTCGCTGACATCGCACGTCCACGTATCGACGTCATCAGGCAACGTCGCCAGTGCCGAAGCGTCAAGGTCACAGGTAAGGACCTGAGCGCCAGCTTCGCGTAGTGCCAGCACAGTGGCCCGTCCTATGCCGGCACCGCCTGCTGTCACGAAGGCTCGCATGCCGTTGAGAGAAATCTGCATCTGGCAATAGTCGCACGTGGTGGGGCCACCGGGCGAGGAGTGGCGAGCGTGCTCGAGCCCATATCGGTTGTCACACCCTGGTTCTAGGTTGGGTGCATGCTGTTGGATTCGGGTTGCGTGGTGTGCCACAAGACACCTGGGCCGGTTTGTGTGACATGCAAGGCAACGTTGCGACCCGCTGGACAGTTAGCTGTGCCAGGTCTCGACCGCTGCCGGGTTGGGTTTGCCCTTGATGATCACAGTCGACCAATCATCGCGGCATTTAAATATCGCCGCCAGCGTCGCATCGCTCGATGGCTTGCGAACGAGTTCGCTGACTTGGTGCCGCAGAGCGCGGATGTAATTACATGGGTACCCGCCACCCCAGAGCATCGACGAACACGCGGCTTTGACCAAGCCCAGGAACTGGCGCGAGCACTCAGCCGATTGGTATCGGTCCCGGCGGTCGAGCTGCTGAGGCGCGACAGCGATGACCAGAGACAAACCGGCCGATCCCGTAGCGAACGCCTGGTAGGGCCTGCGCTTCGCTCCGTCAGGCCAGCGCCGCAGTTCGTTGTGCTGATCGATGACGTGGTCACCACTGGCTCGTCCATGGGGTCGGCGGCGGCAGCAATTAGAGGGGGGCGACGTTCGGCGGGCGAATTCGCTGAACCCCAGCGAATTGTGGGGGTCGCCATCGCCGCAACACCGTTGCTGCGAGATGGCTGTCCCCGCGGCTTGACGAATGGGTCTACTATTTGTTCATGGACGTGAGACTGAGTGCAAAGCGGACCGACCTGACTCCTCGTTTGGAGCAATACACCACGGAAAAGGTGGAGCGATTAGACCGCTTTGTAGAAGGTCTTGATCGCTCAGACGTGCACTTCGTCGAAGAAGTCAATCCTCGGATCGCCAACCGCGTCATGTGTGAGATCACGGTCGAAGGTCATGGTCATCATGTGCGGGCAAAGCACACTGCCCCAGACGCTTTCGCCGCTGTCGATGGCACCGTTGACAAGCTCGAACGCCAGCTTCGCAAGCTCAAGACACGGCTGATTCGCCGGTGGCATGCAAGTGGCGACAAGCAGGTTCTACTTGACGCCGGTATCCCCGACATCGAGGCAGAAGCAGAGGCGCCGGCGCCCCCAAAGATCGTGAAGTCAAAGAAGTTCCATATCGCGTCGATGACCGCCGAAGAAGCGGTGCTCGAGCTGGAACTTGTCAACCATGACTTCTATTTCTTCCATAACTCCGAAACGATGCGAGCGGCCATCGTGTACCGCCGCGAAGACGGCGACTTCGGCGTTATTGACGAAGCAGGCTGACAATGACCAACGTGCCCGTTGACGCGTGCGAACGGGCGCAACGGTTTGTTGATTTGCATGCAGGCGACGAACTCTTCGTGATGGCGAACCCAACAACAACGGGAGTCGCTCAGCTTCTCGAGCGACTTGGCTACCAAGCCCTTGGGACCTCGAGCGCTGCCCTCGCTCGTTCACTCGGGCGTACCGACGGTGAAAACGCGCTGAGCCGCGTCGAAGCCATCGATCATGCCAAAGACCTTGCAGCGGCAACCAGCGTGCCTATCTCGGGAGACTTCGAGAACGGTTACGGCGATGAGCCCGCGGCCGTTGCCGAGACCATTAGTGCGTCGATCCAGGCTGGCCTGGCCGGCTGCTGCATTGAAGATGCAACCGGGCAGGCGGACGAACCGATCTACGACGCGAGCCTGGCAGCCGAACGTATTGCGGCTGGCGCCGAGGCCATGGGCGACAGCCCGTTTGTGCTTGTTGCTCGTGCCGAGAACTTCCTACACGGTCGTGCAGATTTGCATGACACGATTTCCCGGCTGCAGTCGTTCGAGGCTGCGGGGGCATCAGCGGTATACGCCCCTGGCTTGACCACTCTTGAACAGGTCAACGCGATCGTCTCGTCGGTTGGAATCCCGGTCAACGTGTTGGCGGGTATGCCTGGCCAAATGTTCTCGCTGGACGATCTGGCCGCGGCCGGCGTCCGAAGGGTCAGCGTCGGCAGCGGCTTCGAGCGTGTTGCCAACGCTGCGCTCAAGCGCGTCGCTGAGCAACTACTCGACACCAGCGCTCCGCTAGGACCGATGTTCAGCGGGTGATCACTCATGATTAGCAGGGTGCTGATGAATGGTTGTTGAGACGAACGTATGCCTTTTCCGGCGCCCTGCTAACGCAAGCTTGTCGGAAGCTTGTGCGGCCCGCGAACCGTGAGCGACCGTTTCCACACAACCTGATCAACCTCGATCTTGTAATCGGGGAACGTCTGCAAGAACACTGGCAAAGCAATGCGAGCTTCCATCCGAGCGAGCGCGGCCCCTAGACAGTGATGAATGCCGTTCCCGAACGACAGCGGCCGGGGATCCTCGCGATCGAGAATGAGTTCATTCGGACGGTCGTAGCGCTCGGGGTCACGGTTCGCCGCACCGAGGAAGATGCCCACCAACTGACCCTTCTTCAGGCTCTGACCTGCGATCTCCACATCAGCAGTCGGGAATCGATCGGTGAGTTGTACGGGAGCCTCGTAACGAAGTAGCTCCTCCACTGCATTCGCCGCAATCGCGGGCTCGGTGCGAAGGCGTTCCTTAGCCTCGGGGTGGTGTTGCAATGCGAGAAGTGAATTGCCGAGCAGGCTCGCGGTGGTCTCGTGTCCGGCGACCATCAGGATTGCCACCATCGATTCGAGTTCGTGCCGGTCGAGTCGATCGCCATCTTCGCTGGCCTCGACCAGGCGGCTCACCATGTCGTCCTTGGGCTGGCGCTCGCGTTCGTTCACGAGTTCGCCGACCATTTCGGTGAATCGGCTAACGGTGTGTTCCATAGCAGCGGGGTCAAAGGAACTGATCGGATCGATGAACTGCACGAGCGAGTCCGAGATTGAGCGGAACTCATCCCAACTACGACGAGGAAAACCAAGCATGTCCGAGATCACATGTATTGGTAATTGTGCACAGAATGATTCCATGATGTCGGTCTGGTTGCCATGTTTCAGTTCATCGAGCAAGCCCCGGGTGATCTTGTCGATGTTTGGCTCGAGCGCCAACATCTGCCGCGGCGTGAATGCTCGATTGACCAGCGTGCGAAGGCGGGTGTGGTCGGGCGGGTCCTTCATCAGCATCGTCGACATGAACAAGTCGAGCGTGCGTGAGTTGAGCTTGCGGTATGGCGTGACCGACTTCATCATGTCGGATCGATCTACCGACATGTTCGGATTGCGCAGCACCTCCTCGCAGGCCTCATAGCCAATAACGTTCCAGCCTTGCAGCGAACGTTGGTAGCTGATTGGGCCGGCGGCCGAGCGGAGATCTTCGTATAGCGGGTACGGGTTCTCGTAGCGAGAGGGAGCAAACGGATTCCACGGGCGAAGTAGGTTGCCGCCCAGGTTCGACGCCCAATCTCGCTTTGCCGCTGAGCGCATTACCGGCAACAGGAAACGTTCGACTCTCAGGTGATCCAGCTCTCGATTTCAATGCCAAGACCGTCGGCGATGCGATTGGCATAGGCGTAGTACGCGACGACTTCGGTGATGTCCAAGATGTCGCGATCACTGAAGTCTGCGTCGCGAAGTGCCTGGGCGTCGTCGGGAGTGATGGCGCTGGGGGTGACGGTGAGTTTGACCGCAAATGTCAACATGGCTCGCCGCTTGTCGTCGAGTGCAGCCGTAGTCCAGTCATCTTCGACGGCGGCCACCAGAGCATCGTTCTTCAGCAGCTGCCGCAGACCGCGCCGGTGGTGAACCACTCAATAGTGGCAGTGGTTCTCCAGGCTGACGACCAGAGCGATGAGCTCTCGTTCTGCCTTTCGGAGGGTCTTCGTGCCCGCCATCGCCGACGCATAAAGGCCCTGATGCGCGGAGAGTCCTCGAGGGTTTAGGGAGTGGACCGCAATGATGTTGTCGACTCGGCCATAGGTGGGGTCGACAACCTTGGGGTAGAGCTCGCCCAGGTCGCCCGACCATTCGTCGTCGGGAATTACGTTGATGTTGGCCATGACCCAGCGTCCCATATTGTGAAGAAATGCACAAGGGTTAGCCCGGTTCGCACGGGTTACATCGGAGCACCGGGAAGTTCACGAATCGTTGTCACGGCATGGGCAGCCATGACGTCGCCTTGAAGGAACTTTGTTGAGACTAGGCAGGTCAGGCCTCGGCGGTTGACGATCTCACCGGTGATGACGAAACGCTCCTGGACGATTGGTTCGAAATAGTCACAACGCATATTGATGGTGGTTAGCCAGTTCTGAGGTGCGTTAGGACCATCTTCGCTGTCGGTGCGAGCGGTGAAGAGCGAAACCATGTCGACATAGGTCGGCGTGAAGCCACCGAACAACTGGCCCTGCGGGTTCTTCAACGAATCGGGCAGATGCACATCAACGGTGAGCAGCCCTGGCCGTCGTTCAACGATCCGCCAGGTAGGGGCTCCCAAGAAGTCACCAGCGGCATGCCCGGGCGCAATGAGCTGTCCCGGGGCCGGGCTCGTCAACATCGGTGTTGCAGCATCGGTTTCGTTATTCATCTGAGGCAGTATTAGCAGCCAGAGCCCTGTGGGTTGCCATTACAGGCGGGCGAATTGGTCACTGGTCGCTGGATGTCACACCGAGATGGCCGACGCGTTTGCCTATGACCAGACCGGCACGATCATCGCCGTTGGCGACGTCGAAGATGTCCAAGCTGTTCCTGATCGTCCCGCCTTCGTGCTGGACAATTTGGGACATGCCGTGTGGACAAATAGCGCCGGGCTGGAGTTGGCCGGAATAACCGCTGACGCGTCCGATCCGCAGGGAGGTGTTTTCCACCGTGACCGTGATCGGAATTTGACAGGGCTGCTACTCGAGGACGCACAGCAGCTTGTGCGTAATGCATCGGCACTTGACGATCAGGCAAATTACAACGGATTGCTGGCGGCGCTCGCTGAGCTGGCGGCAAATGGCGTGACCACGGTGAGCGATGCGGGTGGGTATTGGGCGCAGAATCACCCGGCGGGGTGGGAACGAGCGTTGGCCGAAGGCACGTTGACCGTTCAGGCAATGAACTCGTTGTACCTGTATCCCAACATGGACATGAAAGAACAACTCGGCGAGTTCGAGCGCCGTTTCTCTGACGATCCAAGCAGCATGTTGCAGTTCGACACCGCCAAGGTTTACGTCGACGGCATCCTTGACCTAGGCACTGCGCTACTGCTCGGCCCTTACGACGTTCCGCTCGACGACAAGTACCCGTCGGGATTCAGCTATTTCGCTGAGGGCGAATTCGCCACGTATGTCAACGAAATGCATCAACTCGGCTATCGCGTCAGCTTTCATGCCATTGGAGATGCAGCGGTTCGCCAAGCGCTTGATGCCGTGCAGAGGATCGACGCGTCGGCCGACGAGATTGCCGAACGACGACATCGGTCCACCCATACCTATCTGGTGGACCCGGCTGATCTCGACCGGTTCGAGGCGATTGGTGTCGTTGCCGACTTCCAACAGTCCGACGACGCTGTCACCACCGATTATCACGAGTACCTGGCGGACTTCATAGGTGACACGGCCTCCGACCTGATACCGACAGCCACGCTGCTCGACACGGGAGCCAATGTGACTATGTCGAGCGACGATGTGCCCAGCTTGGGACGTGTACTAACTTGTTCTCAGGTGGTGTACGCGTCCCTAGACGAGCGGGAACGGCTGGCCTTCGAAAACAGTGCCCCAGATAGCGATGTCCTTGAGGTCTAGTTCGGGGATCTCGTACGGGTCAGACTCCAATACGGTGAAGTCGGCTTTCTTCCCAGCGCGGATGCTGCCGATCTCGTCTTCCATGCCAAGCACGAAGGCGGCGTCGATAGTGATGGCTCGCAGGGCCTGATGCACCGTGAGCCGCTCCTCGGAGCCAAGGACCGCCCCCTGTTCGCCGACTCGATTGACAGCGACCCACGCACTGACCAACGGCTCCGCTGGTGCCATGGTGAAGTCCGAGTGCAACGCGGTGATCACATTGTGGCGGGCGAGGGTGCCAAGTCTGGCCATTTGCGAGGCGCGTTCGTAGCCGATTGACTCGGCCCAATACTTCTCACCGAGTTCGTGCACGTAATAAATGTTGGCCGACACGATGGCGCCAAGAGCCGCAAGCTTTTGCACCTGTTCGGGGTTCGACAGCCCGAAGTGCTCGATCGTGAACCTGTGATCGAAACGAGGCCGCTCCCATTGGAGCTTCTCGAGTACATCGATCGCCAGCTGAAGTCCCATATCGCCAGTGCAATGAACATGAATCTGGAAGCCTTCGTTCCAGTACATACGCGCCAGCGCTTCGAATTGTTCGGGCGCGAACATCCAGGCACCATGATGCCCATCGATGAACCCGGGCGGAAGCATCTGCATTGCTTGAGCGAAGAAGCCGCCGTCGGTGAACAGCTTGACGTGCTTGCGGTAGAAGAGCTTGTCGGTGCTTCGTGTTGCTCGTTCCTGCACGAGTTCCAGTGCCGTCAAGTGATCGCCACCCATTGCTCGAGTGCCCATAGGGATCATTTGGACACGGAACGGCGTGTCATCGGTATCTAGCACAGCGGACAGTGCGGCCCATTCGTCATCGGTGTCGAAGTACGTGCCTGTCAGATCTCCAATGGTGGTGTGGCCACCAGCGTGGACAGCCTGCTTGGTGATGTTCAGGCCATGCGCGAATCTGGTTGGCTCGGTAAGGAACGAAGTCATTGCGCCGGCAGCGACCATCATCCCTGACTCAGCGAAGCACCCGGCATCAAGGTCAATGTGGGGGTGGTGTTCGACGCGAGCCCTGTCGATCCCGCTGAAAGCGATCGCGGCATCGTTCATGTAGATCTCGTGGAACGAGCGCTGCCACACCAGGATTGGTCGTGTTGGCGAGATCGCATTGAGCATCTCGCGATTCAGGTCACCGTGCCATAGGTCGTGATAACCCCAGGTAAGTAGTGGCTCATCGGGATCCTGCAGCGTTGCCTCGACACGCGCCAGCTCGTCGAGATACTCCTGGTGTCCCTGCACCGCAGTCACGGTGCGATCTGGCAGGCGCCACTCGAGGGCGGTGATGAAGTGCATTGGCATCAGCAGTGCCGCCATCGATGGATGCAGGTGCGGATCGACGAATCCGGGCATCAGCACCTTGTCGACGAACGTTTCGTCGATCACATGTGGATGTGTGTCGAGCCACGGCTGGACCGACTCGGCGGTGCCAACTTCGACGATGATCCCGTCGGCGACGACCACAGCTGTGGCGTGGGGCATCGACTCGTTCATGGTGTGAATACGTTTGGCAATGTAAACCGTGAGATCCATCGATGTCAGACTAGAACCCTGGCTATATCACCGCTTGCCCCGCCTGGCACTCCACCACACGTCCGCTCATCGAAATCAGGGCCAGCGCTGGCCTTTGTGATCCTGGTCTGGGGACTGGGTCCGCCCATCTCTAAGTTGATCACGGCGCCTCCGGTTATCTCGGTGCTCTATCGGTTCTGGCTGTCGGTGCCGATCCTGTTCCTCTTTGCAGCGTTGCGAGGTGTACGCCCTACATGGGAGAGTGTGCGCCATGCGGTGCTGGCCGGCGCCGCATTTGGTATCAACCTTGTCTTCGTCTTCCTTACGATTAACGAAGGAGCGGTAGCGGTCCTCAGCGTGTTCGCTGCGATGCAGCCTGGGATTATCCTGCTGGTCGCCGGACCATTCCTGGGCGAACGGCCGGGGGTCTGGCATGTTGCCTGGACTTTCGTTGGCATCGGCGGCACGGCCATTGTGGTTGCGACCGGGGGAGAGGGCTTCGAGGTCAGCGCAGCAGCCCTGATCTACGCCGCTGTCTCGCAGTTCTTTTTCACCGCGTATTTCCTGTTGACGAAACGGGAACGAAGCCGCCACGACATTGACTCTGTGCAATGGATGTCCGGTGTTGTGATCTGGGCGGCCATTGCGGTGACACCGTGGGCACTGCTGACCAGCAGCGCGGAGGACTACCGGGCAGTCAATGAGTGGGACTGGTTGTGGCTGGCTCTGATCATCGTTTTTACCGGCGGGCTCGGTCACATCGTGATGGCATGGGTGCATCGCTACGTCGAGGCCTCTCGATCGTCGCTGTTTCTGCTGTCCATGAACATCGTGGCGATCATTGCTGCTTGGGTGATCCACGATGAACCCCTGACGGTGGTGCAAATACTCGGAGGGGCTGTCGTGTTTGCGGCCGTTGCTGCAGTGATCAGCCGTCCTCCGGATCGCAGCGGTCAGTCATAGGTCTCGCAGCAACCTGAGACATTTTGGACTAGGCCTCGCGTTGGTCGTTCTGTGACGTAGTTTTGTCCTCTATGCGTTCTTTCAACATGGGCCGGTTCGGCAGCAGCGACGATCCGTGGTTTCGGGTTGGCACCGTCGATGTAAACACGACCATCTTCGTGGTGGGTATGGGCGTGCTGTCCTTGTTGGTGTGGTCAGTCGAAGGGCCGAGCCACCCGTTGCTGGGCAAGCTCGTTCTGATTCCCAGCGATGTCCTGAACGGTCAGGTCTGGCGGCTGTTGACATGGCCCGTTGCCAATGCACTTGACAGTATTTGGGTGCTCCTGCTTTTCTTCGTGTTTTATACCATTGGCAGCCAGCTCGAAGCGAGCATGGGGCGACGGCTCTTTGCGACCTACCTCGTTCTGCTCACCATCATTCCTGCTCTGATAGTGCTGTTGTTCCACATCGTGACCGGTACCAACGGCGGGGTCGGCGGTCTACGCATGCTCGAACTCGGTGTGCTTGTTGGTTTCGCCTTACGGATGCCGAATGTTCGGTTTTGGCCAGGTATCCCGGCCTGGGGAATAGCAGGTGGCATCGTGGTCATCAATATGTTGCAGTACCTAGGTGTCCGCGATTCGTTCTCCATGCTGTTCCTGGCAACGACAGTTGTCGTCGGCCTGGTCGGACTGCGTTCACTTGGTTTTGCCGAGGAGGCCGACTGGTTGCCAAAGGTGCCGCTTCCGGTCAGCTACGGAGGTGCGTCCAAACCGACTCGTGGTAGCTCCACAACAAAACGGAGACGTCGTAGCCGAGCGAATCTGAGCGTGGCGCCTGCACCTTCGGCTGTACAGCGTCGCGAGCTAACCAAGCTCGAGGAAGCCGAGATGGACGCGATCTTGGATCAGGTTTCAGAGCGAGGCATGGACAGCCTGACGCCACAACAGCGTCAACGCCTCGAAGATCACTCCAAGCGGCTACGCAAACGCGACTGACCCCATCGGTCAGACTCATACTGCGGTACTCGCGGGCTCAGGCTCGAAGATATCAGGAATTTGCCGATGCGCAACCAATGGGTTGCCTTTAAAGTGGGCCGTATGAAACGACCGTTTCGATTCGCAATTCAGACCGGGCCCTTTCACGACGCGGAACAGTTACGAACGCGAGCTCGAGAGATCGAAGCGCTCGGCTACGAAGAGCTGTACTCGTCTGACCACATCGGCACGACGTCGGGTCCGAACTGTGTAGACCCGTTCGTCGCGTTGGTGATAGCTGCTGAGGCGACAACCACACTGCGGGTCGGTCCGCTCGTCCTTAACAACGAGTTTCATCAGCCTGCGTTATTGGCTCGCACCGCAATCTCGGTGGATCAGATGACAGAGGGTCGGCTCGTATTGGGAATGGGCACGGGCTACGCCCAAGTAGAGCATGACGCGATCGGGGTGCCGTTGCGGCCGCCAGGATCTCGTGTCACCCGGTTCGGAGAATCACTCCACGTGTTGCGTGAGCTGTGCGATATCGGTAGCTGCTCGTTCGCTGGCGACCATCATCAGATCGACGTGCCCCAGTTCGGGATTCGGCCGATACAACAGCACATTCCGTTCCTGATCGGCGGTCACGGACGCCGCGTTGTGTCTCTCGCTGGACGGTATGCCGACATCTTCCAGTTCACCGGTCTCACCCATGCCGACGATGGCACACCAAGTGGGGGAGGGTTCGCAATTGAACAGATCCGTGAGCGCTCTCGGTGGCTCGCCGAGGCTGCGGGTGGCCGCAACGATGCAATCGAGCGTTCAGCCTTAGTGCAGATAACAGCGGTTGGCGCCGAAGCCCATGCCGAGACGCTGGCTACCGAACGGCTGGCGCAGTACGCCGACGTGATGCACGAAACGCCATTCATTCTGTCGGGCACGCTCGAGCAAATCATCGACAAGATTGAACGCCTACGAGAAGATCTTCTGATCAGCCACTTTGTTGTCCGGGACGCGGAAGGCTTCGCGCCCGTTGTCGACGCACTTACCGGCAGCTAGGTACCACTACTAGCGAACGGAGCCCGCCACGGCCGAGCAGCCTTGCTAGCTCCTGCGCCTAGGCGCAGCAGCATCAGCGAAGCCGGGCTTGGATGCGCCACAAACTCTCAAGTCGCTGCCGTGCACAAGCACGAGGCGAACACGAACATCATTCGAACGTGGCGCAGATCCAGTTGTCAAAGTATCGGTTGGTTAGTGGCCACCGGCATCACCCAAATACGATTTGCGGAGTTCTGGGTTTTTTAGGAGCGCCTCGGCCGTGTCGTCGAGTATCACTCGACCTGTCTGAAGCACCCATCCTCGGTCAGCCAGAGAGAGTGCCATATTGGCGTTTTGCTCAACCATGAAGATGGCAATGCCTTCTTCATGGATTTGTTGGATGAGTTCGAAGTTGGTCTGCACAAGAGCAGGAGCGAGACCCATCGAGGGCTCGTCCATCAGCAGCACGCGAGGGCTCGCCATGAGCGCTCGGCCCATAGCAACCATCTGCTGCTCGCCACCCGAAAGGGTGCCGGCTCGTTGAGTCAGCCGTTCCTTGACCCGAGGGAACATGTCGTAGATTCGCTCGAGGTCTTCCTTGATCTTTGCCGTGTCGTTGCGCAAGTACGCCCCGAGCTGCAGATTCTCGAGCACCGAAAGGCGCTTGAAGAGTCGACGGTTTTCAGGGACCATTGTGACACCGCGTTCAACGCGGTATGACGTTGGCTTGTTGTTCACGACCTCGCCGTCGAGAACAACTTCACCTGAAGTAGGCGTAACCATTCCGAGCAGCGTCTTGAGCGTGGTCGACTTGCCGCTGGCGTTGCCGCCGAGCAAGCAGACCATCTCGCCCGCATAGATCGCCAGGTTCACATCTTTGAGAATGTGAACGGCGCCGTAGTGGGTGTTGATGTTGCGGAACTCGAGTAGGGGAGTGCCCCTGTCGTCTTGGCTCATGCCCTCTTCTCCAGTGGTCGGCCCAGGTAGGCCTCGATGACATCGGGGTTGCTTGACACTTCTTCGAAACTGCCTTGGGCCAGTGTCTCGCCGTGGTCAAGGCAGACGACCCGGTCAGACACATCTCGCACCACGTTCATATCGTGCTCGATCATCACGATGGTGAAGCCCCATTCGGAGCGCAGCTTGCCTATGAGTTCGGTCAGCTCGGCAGACTCTTTGGGGTTCATGCCAGCAACCGGTTCATCAAGTAGTAACAGACGGGGCTTCGTCCCCATAGCCCGAGCAATCTCGAGGCGGCGTCGGTTGGCGTAGCTGAGCACCGAAGCTGGTTGATCCAGGCGATAGCCAGTAAGTCGCGTACCAAAGAACCCGAGCACCTCTTCTGCGTGCTCTCGGATTTCTCGTTCTTCGGTCCGGAAACCGGCTGTGTTCATCAGCGATCCGAAGATTCCCTGTTTCGTGCGGCAGTGTTGCGCCACCATGACGTTCTCAAGGATTGTCATGTTGGCGAAAAGACGCACATTCTGGAACGTACGGCTAATGCCTCTCTGGGTTACCTGGTTTGGGTCCAAGCCAACCAATGACTCGCCTTCGAACAAGATGTCGCCCGAGCTTGGAGACACCATGCCCGAGATCATGTTGAAGAACGTGGTCTTGCCGGCTCCGTTAGGGCCGATAACACCGACGATTTCCCCCTCGTCGACATGAAAGTTTAGATCCAAGAGCGCATGCAGACCGCCGAAGGTCACGCTCAGATTCTGAATGTCGAGCATTCGCTGACTCATGCCTGTGCTCCTTCTGGGAGGTCTTGATCGTCGGTGTCGACTACGCCCTTGAGCCAAGCATCTTGCAAGAACTCATCTTGATGAAGCTCACGGCTCCGTCGAGCGTTCGGGACCAAACCCTCGGGTCGCTGCAGCATCATCCAGATCAGTAGCGCGCCGTAGATGAGTAGTTTGTATTGGCCTAACTCGGCGAGCAGACCCGGCTGTTTCGGTCCGCCGAGCACACCGATGAGCACGACTGCGCCCACGATGACACCCATGATGTTGCCCATGCCGCCCACGATCACGACCACGAGGATGATGATCGAGACCAGGATCAGGAAGCTCGTCGGGAAGATCGAACCGACCTTGGCCGCAAAGATCGCTCCTGAGAATGAAGCGAGTATGGCGCCGACGACAAAGGCCATCAGTTTCATGTTCACCGTGTTGATGCCCATGGCTTCGGCCACGCTTTCGTCTTCTCGAATTGCCATCCAAGCTCGGCCCAGCCGTGAGCGCTCAAGGCGCCACGACACGTAGATCGAGATGGCGGCGAACACCAATACCAAGTAGAACACGGCCCGAGGGTCGGTTCCCTTGACCTCCATGAAGCCGAAGTCGGCCGGGGGTACGTTGGTGATGCCCTGAGCGCCATTGAAGTAGCCCCCGAGCCAGTCGGACAGGAACAGGATGCGGATGATCTCACCGAAGCCGAGTGTCACGATGGCCAGATAGTCACCGCGCATGCGAATGACTGGTGCACCGATGAACAGGCCAACAAGACCCGCTACGACGATGGTGATAGGGAGTGCTCCCCACCATGGCATGAGCGGGAACCAGTCGGGCCAAGAATCGCCGCGGTTGGGCGACGTCAGTACGGCCGTGGTGTAGCCCCCTACTGCGAAGAACGCCACGTAGCCCAGGTCAAGGATTCCGGCAAGGCCTACGACGATGTTCAAGCCGAGCGCCAACAGCAAGAAGATGCCGATGTTGGCAAACAGCTCCTGGGTGATCTTGCCGGTGATCATCGGGATGATGATCAGCAACGCGACACTGACCAAGATCAGGGTTGTGGTTTGGTTCCGCTTAGAGGGACCTGTGTTGGCCTGATAGGCCTGCTTGTAAGCACTGATCTGGCGGCCTGCGCCAGCAAGTGAAGCGGCAAAGGCTATGACGCCCAGCGCAAGCGCGGCCAAGACTTTAAGGCCACCACGCTTGGCATAAAGTAGATCATCAAGAAAATCCACGACGTCGACCACAAAGGTTTCAAAGACGGCGAATGACACCACGGTCACAATGGCAGCAATGACCGCCTTGCGAATGTTCTTGGGCATCAGATGCAGCGATGCACCGAAGGCCGTAAGAGACGTGGTCGCGATGAGCCACAGACCAATACCGAATCCGGTTCGGCCAACTTTGTCGCCCGCATCGAACTCGAGCACTTCGAGGAGTTGCGGGGACCAGTTCACGAGCGGATCGCGCAAGTCAAAGTTATTGACCAGCAGGATCAGCAATGCCAGACCGGCGCCGCCGATCAAGCCAACTGCGGCCCCAGCGACGATGTCTCGTGCCCCACGCTTGGCGGCAGTCATGCCCTCGAGCACGGTTTCGTTACCGACGGTCCAGCCGATCACTAACGGCAGCCACAGCAGCGACAAGTAGCCGAGTGATAGCACCGGTTCGATCAGCTTGCGGCCGTTGAGCCCGATGGGCATGCCGGCGAGAGAAATGAAGCAAAGCCCGAGTGCGAGCAAGCCTCCGGTAGTGAGGACTCGACGCCAGTCGACATCGAACGCCCGTTTGGAAACGAAAGTTGTTTCTGAGCGGTCTGCGTCGTTCACGGTTGCGCTCATGCTCGGTCATCCGATGAAAGACGTTCGCCAAAGAGGCCGGTTGGTTTGAAGAGGAGCACCAAGATGAGCAGCACGAACGCCACCGCATCACGCAGTTGCGATACGCCGGAAACACCAAGCGGCTCCAGCAACGTGAGCGGAGCTAATGCTTCGGCGCTGCCAAGCGAGATACCACCGGCCATAGCACCACCCAAGTTTCCTACGCCACCTACAACAGCAGCGGTAAAGGCCTTGATACCGGGCAAGAAGCCGGTCGTGGCGATCACAGACTTGAAGACCAAGCCCCACAAGATTCCAGCGATACCGGCCATTGCCCCACCAACAGCAAAAGTGGTGACAATCGTACGGTTCACATTGATGCCCATGAGCGAAGCGATTTCTTTATCTTCGGCAACCGCTCGCATGGCTTTGCCGGTCTTGGTGCGTTCGACGAGGTACCAAAGGCCTGCCATCGAAATAGCGGCGACCACGAAGACCACGATCTTGGAGCCTTCTATCTCCAAGAACGTGTGTTTCTCTTTGAGCCAAACTGGTGGTTGCGGGTACGATTTTGCACCCGGGCCGAAGAGCAAGATGACGACATTCTGGATGAAGAACGAAACACCGATCGACGTGATCAGTGGGATCAGTCGGGGTGACCCACGTAGCGGCCGATAGGCGACCCGCTCCATGAGCACGGCGGTGGCGGTAGCGACCAGGGTGCACATAATCACGGTCAAGAGGACCGCCGGGATGAAGGCGCCACCTTCCCACCAGCCGGCTTCGTCGAGCTTGTTCGACATGATGAAGCCAGTGAACGCTCCGACCATGAAGACCTCGCCATGGGCGAAGTTGATGAAACCCAGCACGCCGTAAACCATCGAGTAGCCCAGGGCGATAAGGCCATACATGGCTCCCTGGCTCACACCGGTTACGACAAGACCACGGAACTGGGCCCACGTGAGAGGGTTGGCAGCCTCGCCGTCGTGCGTCCATTTAGCGAACGGGTTGCCAGGCGCAATCTGCTGAGCGATAAACGCCAGCAGCCCGACAACAATCAATCCGACCAATGCCACTCGAATAAGTGTCAAGAACCGGTCGACGTTCGTGCGACCCGCGCCTCTGGCGCGCATTGCAGTCGTCATTGCAGTTTCCTCCCCAGGGTTCCCGAGCGGTCTGCTCAAGAGAATGTGAACGGCCCCGCCCATCTACTGATGAGCGGGGCCGTCTCTAACTAACTATGGATTGCACCGCTGGTGCAGGCAACCCAAGGATTTTCAGCGCCGTTATTGCGGAGCGTATTCGTAGACAACGTTGAGCTTTGAAGCCTCGACGTCTTCTGGATTGAGGTGTTCGATGATGGTGATTCGTTGTGAACCACAATCGCCGAAGTCGTCGCAGTTGATGGTGCCGATGATGCCTTCGTAGCCGCGAAGTGCGGTGAGGTATTCACGAACGCCAGCACGGTCGATCATGAGCGTGTCGCCGTCAACCCATGAAGCGGCGGTGATTGCGTCGAGCAACATTGCGGTTGCGTCGTAGGAGTGGCCCCAGAACGGTGCAGATGGTGCTTCACCGTTGTTGGATTTGTAGGTGGCCAAGAACTCTTCGGCGTTTACGCCGGTGCTCTCGTTTTCGTTCTGACCAAAGCGGGTGTCTGGTCCAGAGAAGTGCATGCCTGCGGTCTGCTCAAGTGCGAGGAAACCGTCGACGAGCAAGCCGTCGGCTGCAAGCAGGACGGTGTCTTCGAGACCGTCTACGCCCGATGCCTGGTCAGCAATAAAGTCGCCGGCTGGCTGGAAGATGGGGAAGAACAATGCTTGTGGTGAACCAGCAGCGATTTCGGTGAGAACCGGAACCATGTCGGTGTCTTCTTTAGCAACAGCGGTCAGGCCGGTGACTTTGCCACCGAGAGCTTCGAATGCGTTGGTGAACGCTGATGCGAGGCCTTCGGTGTAGGGGTCGCCGTCGTGGATGGCTGCTGCGGTGGTGAGACCCAGCTGGTTGAACACGAACTCGGCCATGGCTGCGCCCTGGAAGAGATCGTTGTGAGCGGTGCGGTAGTAACCAACGTTGTAGTTGTCGCCAGCGGTACCTTGCTGATCTGAGGTCAGAGCAGGGCTGGTGTTTGAGCCCGAGATCATGACCATGCCGGCCTCAGCGATCAGGGGAGCAGCTGCGGTAGCTGCACCTGAACACGAGGTGCCAATCACGCCAAGAACTTGCTCGTCGGCAACGATGGTTTGAGCCGCAGCCTGGCCACCGTCAGCTGAACAAAGGTCATCAAGACCTGTGCCCATACTTACGTCGAAGCCGTTTACCTGGCCGTAGTCGGCAATCGCTTGCTCTACGCCACGCTGGTTCGGCACACCAAGGAATGCCACGTCGCCCGTGATTGCGTTCAAAGAACGAATCTGGACCGCTTCGCCAGCTTTGATGGTGACCACACCGAGCGAGCCATCGCCCAGATGTTCGCCGTCGCCACTGTTGTCCGTTGAATCCGAGTCGTTGCCGCTTGCAGTGGAGTCTGATCCACCACATGCTGCAGCGAGCAGGCTGAGCGCTAAAAGCACAGCCAAAAGCTGGGAAATTCGCTTCACGTTGTCCCCTCCAAGGGTTTGGTAATCTCGACAGACTTGCGGCTATCGGCATTGGACTGTAGCACGATTGTAATAATTTGCGCCCGTAGGGCGTGCCGGTCGTCACAACAGTAAAAAACTCTGCGGATGGCTGCGGCAGTAGTACCGCACCCGAGCGCTGACGGTCTTGTGCGAATCTGGGCGCGCACAGCGGAACTTCGCTATGGGCGGTGCCCGTTGATACTTACACGAATGGCCAAGATCGGAGTCGTGCGGGTTGGTGCCATGGGAGCTCAGGTTGATCACGTTGTATCGCTGCGGCAATTTCGTGATGTCGTCGGAGATGCGTATGAAAATCTGAGTCATGTCTTGCCCTGGTCGCTCGGGTACGGTCAGAGCGTGACAAAAAGTACGCATCAGGCCTTGGCCGATGAGCGCAATGCAACGGTCGAGATCTATATCAATGGCGAGTTTTTCCCCCGCCATGAAGCCAAGATCTCGGTCTTCGATAGCGGCTTCCTGGTTGGCGATGGCATCTGGGAAGGCATTCGCCTACATCACGACGTTTTCGCCTTCCTCGACCGCCACCTCGACCGGCTTTTTGCCGGTTCAGCAGCGACATGTATCGATTTAGGTATGGACCGAGCCGGCGTGACAGCGGCGTTGCGCTCAACCGTCGATCGCAACGACATGCACGACAACGTGCACGTACGCCTGATGGTGACCCGTGGCGACAAGAAGACACCATCCCAGCACCCGTCGAACTGCATCGGAGGTGCGAACATGGTGATTATCGCCGAGCACAAGGCTGCCGATCCTGTAGTTCGAGACCAGGGCATCTCGCTGTTCACCGCAACAGTGAGGCGCCCCCCGCCAGACACCCTCGACCAGAAGCTGAACTGCCACTCGAAGCTGCACGAAGTGATAGCGCTCATTCAAGCGACCAACGCTGGCGCCGACGAGGCGCTCATGCTTGACCCAACGGGTGCCGTGGCCACATGTAACGCCACCAACTTCTTCATTGTGAAGAACGACGAGATCTTCACGGCAACCGGCCAATACAACCTGAACGGCATCACCAGCGCTCTCATGGTCGAAGTAGCCGAAGCAGCGGGGATCCCGGCCCATCGTGCTCCGTTCTCTCTGACCGATGTCTACGCAGCAGACGAGGCATTCGTGACGGGAACCTTCGGTGGGCTCACGCCGGTGCACACCATTGATGGCCGCACGATCGGCGACGGTACCCAAGGCCCGATGAGCGAGCGACTTCGAGAGCTCTATCAAGACGCGATGGCCGCCGAAGTCGCGTCTGGCGGCTACGAGTCCCTCCTGTGAGCTGGAGCGCACCCACTGACGGTGTCACTCGTATTCAATGCTGGTCGGGTCCCCGAAACATCTCCACCGCGCTCATGTACTCATGGCGTCAACGGTCCGACACGACCGTCTACGACGAACCCTTGTACGCCCACTATCTGACGATCGATGACCGGGGTCATCCCGGCGTCGATGAGATCTTGGCAAGTCAACAGCGCGACGCCGACGATGTCATCAGCGACGTCATCCTGGGCCCGTCTCCAACACCGGTCGTCTACATCAAGCAGATGGCACATCATCTGAGGGGGGTCGACCGAGCGCACCTAGCCCATACCGAGAACATTCTTCTGGTTCGCCATCCTCGCGACATGCTCGCGTCCCTCTCGGTGCAACTCCCGCGGTGCGACATCGCCGATACGGGTCTCGTCGAGTCCGTCGAATTGCTTGACGCAATCCTGGCTCAAGGCGGCGATCCAGTCGTCATCGAAACGCAGTCGTTACTAAGGGACCCAGCCGGAGTCTTGGCAGCGGTCAGCGAGCGGGTGGGGCTGGCCTTCGAACCGTCTGTGCTGAACTGGCCCACTGGACCGAAACCAGAGGATGGGGCATGGGCCCCTTATTGGTACGACAAGGTGCACGCGTCGAGTGGGTTCGTAGCGCCAAGCCGCTTACCGCGCGAGTTGCCCTTACGGACGCAGGCTGTACTTGATCAAGCGCTTCCGCTCTATGAGCGCTTGGCGGCGTACTCCCTCTGAGTCGCCGACTGCTACGTCGTTGTCACAGGTAGGGCCTCGCGGAGGGCGTCGTCGACCTACCGTTTCACCGATTTCTCGAGTGGCCACTAGGACAAGCGCCGCTGTTCGTAGAACGGCGGCAGATAGGGATCGATATAGCGGCGCATGCCACGAACCAGGTCACTCTCGATGACGCCCTCGTTCAAGCTGGCTGACCTATCGGTTCGAGACCTTCGTCAACGTTGCCAATTCGCGCTGGCTGAACTCCATCATCTTGGGCTGGCCTCGGATGAACCCGCCGAGCAATGCGAACCCGGGTGGCACGTTCTTTGAGCTCATCGGCAGGTCCAGCCGTGGTGGCTGCACGGCTATGCGAGGGAAAGCCACCACGCAGTGCTCTGCAAAATATGGCACGCATTTGCGTACTTGCCGTACACCTGGCCAAGCTTTTCTGGGTCGTGCCTGACGTACCGCTCAGATGATGGCTGTCTCGATGAATGGCTCGCCGCTGGCGATGCGGTGATAGCCAAGGGGGCTCATGTCGAGTGCTCGATATTCGCCATAGGTGATGAGCTCGGCCACGCCGCGGCCGATGGCAGGTGATTGCTGCACGCCATGACCGCTGAATCCGTTGGCGAAGAAGAAGTTGGTGACATCGGTGTGGGGCCCAACAATCACGTTGTGGTCGAGGACGTTGTGCGCATAGTGACCGGCCCAGCGGTTCTGGATCTTGATTCGTTCGAACGCCGGGATCCGATGGGCGAGTGCGGGCCACACCTTCTCTTCCCAAATATCGGGATCCATGACGAAGTCGTCGAAGTCGACAGCTAGATCGATATCGGGCGCACAGCCCGCCATGTAGGCTCCGCCTTCGCTGCGCACATGCACGCCACTCGGGTCGATAGTGAGCGGAACGTCGCGGTCAAGCGTCTCGGCACAGTCGAACACGAACGTATAACGCTTCCGGGGTTCAATCGGTAGGTCCAGTCCAGCCATGGCAGCGACCGCCGAACAATTTGGGCCGCTGGCATTCACGACTGCTCCACACGAGATGACTTGTCCCGATGAGAGCGAAATGGATGTTACGCGTCCATGGGCAACAGTCATGTCGGTTACTTCGGCGGCGACAAACTCCACGCCGTTCTTACGGGCTGTGTTCCGCCATGTATCGAACATGGTGCCGGCATCGAAGTAGCCCTCGTCGATCAGGTTGTGACTGCCGCAGATAATGTCATCGACGTTGTAGAACGGATAGGCCTGGGCGATCTCCGCGGCCGTCATAATCGTGGTGCCTGCGCCATGGGCAGCCTGGGTCATTTGGTTGGCGCGCAGCGTCCTGGCGAATTTCTCGTCGCTGGCGAGGTACATGTAGCCGAAGTGATTCACAGCCAGCACGGGCACGTCAGGATCGTTGTGTAGGGACTCTTGGAAGTCGCGAACGAACTCTGCGGCGAACTGCGAGATCTCGATGTTTAATGGTTGCGAGAACTGCTGGCGCATACAACTGTTCGTATGCGAGGTCGAAGCGTTGGTATACAACGGGTCGCGTTCAACCACCAGAACAGAACCTTCGAAGTCGGGATTATCCGACAAGAACCAGGCGATGGACGATCCAATAATGGCGCCACCCACGATAACGACATCGTAGGTGGCGTGTTGTGCTGCTGTCGGTGTCATGACTCGGCGTCGGTGACGTAACCCTGGGCTCGGTCGTTCGCAACAGCGGCCGGGTCGCGTTCAGCCGGGTCTCCGAAGCCACCTCCACCAGGGAGTTCAAGAATCAGTCGGCGATTGGCTGGCACGATTTCCTTGCCTTTTGTGGGGAACGGGGTCCCGTCATCGAGATAGACGGCTCCTGTGGCGCCGTCTCCGCCGCCTGCGCGACCTCGAGC
>Ga0307994_1000755_pt1 | contig 21160 bp, 11 predicted proteins | sample EllFjometagen261_FD_203171 | JGI IMG/M metagenome (GOLD analysis project Ga0307994, IMG submission 203171) | Marine microbial communities from Ellis Fjord, Antarctic Ocean - #261 | ecosystem: Environmental > Aquatic > Marine > Unclassified | place: Southern Ocean | collected 2014-11-02 | reverse complement strand
CAAAAACAACCAATGAACAATCTTGGTTGATCGCAACGATTAGTGAATATTCACTTATATTGTAATGTTTCTTAGTGTCATGGAATCTTATATGTGTACCATCGGATGGTGTGGCGTACAGTGTACATGTATCTGAAATTCTCAACAACGAGGGAACAAAATCAACATCGAAGGATTCCTCTCGATATGCAAATGCAAAGGCAAATGTACTCACAAATAAAACTAATACAATAAACATTTGATACAAATATATCAATTTAAATACCTATTTTTCCTCACGCATGATACCGACTTTAATAAACTCTTTTTCTGATTTCTTCGCTGTGAGCACCATTTTTTCAAAATCGCGTGGTGTTGAAATTATATTGATCGTTTTGTTTTCAAATTGAAATAAATAATCTCCCTTTCTTAGTCCAGCCTGAAAAGCGGCTGAATCACCACGTACACTTTCAATATACAAGACACCTTGGTTTGTATCACCCACTTTAATCCCCCAAGATTCTTTGGACGAAAGAGTAATTGTCGTTGGATTGCATTTGTTAAAAATGGCAAGGCGTGCGTGTTCCAATTCTGCGTCCTTTGATTTGAAACGCAATGTTTTTGCTGTAATTTCGGGTATCGTGGCTTGAAAAAGATTTCTTTTTTTCAACAGTCCCAAATATTTGATTATAACTTCTGCAGTAACATCACGTGTCTTTCTGTCATTTTTTCTGTCTACCTCCCATTGAGCAGATTCGATAATAACAGGTAACGTTGCTGGTGTCTTAAAACCACGGGACTTTTCAAATTCAAGAACAGCAGCATACAGACATGCTGCTGCGAATTGTGCCTTTCCATGGGGCATTTTATAATGATTGTCATCGTCAAGAGAATTTTCGTTGTGAATACTGTAGTAAAAGGTTTTGCATTTGTGCTGTGCATTCTTAATAATCAGTTCTGCTGCCATAAAATTAAATTTATCGGCGATGAATTCAATTTTTTTGCGCGCAGCCCAGTAATGACGTTGATGTGATTTAATACGTTGTGAACCAATTTGCAATCGTTTCCCCCTTTTCATTAATGAACAATCTCGGGCGCTCATTCCTGGCGTTACGTTCCACATTGATTTATTCGCTTTTTCATCATCTCCCAAATGAAGGGTGCCCATTTTGCTTTGTTTCAAATTTTGTACCGTACCACATTTGGAGCATGTTGAGTGTCCGCGTCGTTCGAAATCTACAAAAAACCGCGAAGGCGCTTCACAACGTTCGTTTCCACAAAAACGCGTCGGGTAAACCTCAGTAATCATCAACTCTGTTGAACAATCTTTCAAAAAATCCGAAATTTGCTGTGGAGTAATTTTTTTTGTCACTTGGCGTGGACCGATTGAAAAAATACGCCCTGTGCCTCGTTGTTGCTGCGAACAGTGTCGAAATGTGTTTGAGGTCATTCTGCCGTACTTATTTTTGTACAATTTGCCCTTACGCTTACGAAAGTCAGAGACCTTTTCCGATTTCATCATTTCATCTGACATGTTTAATCTAATTTGAATAGATAATTTCAATTTAGAATAAGTGTATCCTATTCTAAATTCAAGACTATAAATTACTTGACCTACCAAAAAATATATGTCCAAAAAACGAAAGCGAGCACCATCACCATCGCCGATACCACCGCCTCCGTTCGGCTTCAATATCTCTTCCTTTTTGAATAATATAAAGGTTCCCGCACCCATAGGGCCTAAAACGCACAACATACAGAACAACATCATCAAATTTGAAAATGGCCAACCTGTATTCAAATATAACGACAAGATATTTTCGGTCCAAAATCCCACTGGAATGTACGCGACGTTCAATGGTCAACGAGATTTCATCTCAAATTTCCATACAAATCACACCGTTTCGCTGTACGCAATGGCACATGCTCTCTTGGCAAGATTAACACACGATGTTATCATTGATACGAAAGAAACTTCCGTATCTCGTCAAGTTGATATTTCACAAGCGACCATCAAAAAACGTACGAACAGTACAATCTATCTTAACGCCAAACATCGCGGTCGAACAGTCTTCTTAAAAACCACCGATAACGACGCCGTCAAATTAAAATACGTGATTGAAGCCGTTATCCACCGTTTGTTCAAATTGTCAAGTCCTGGATGTGTTCCATCCCTGGAATTTGTGGGGATGACACCCGAAAATCACTTAGTGATTTGTTCGGAACAATTGCAAATACCTTCGATTTCGACGTTTGTTCAAACGTTGGGGGCACGGAATAAATCGATTCGATTACGGAAAATGTTGCTCAAAGTTTGTCGAGCGTTTATTATTATCCAGCGTGATGCAAAGTTTACACATCGCGACTGTCACACTGGAAATGTGTATTACGACGAGTCTCGTCAGAAAATTCAGTTCATTGATTTTGATTGGTCTTGTATTCGTCATGACACTTCCATCATATCTGTCCCGAGATTTTTGTATGATACTACGCGCAATACATATGGTCACAATAAATCCGTAGATATGTGCGTTTTTATGCGAAATTTGGGAAGGACGATCCGTGGAGCGCCAGGTTTTATTGCACAAATATGGGAGCCGTTGATGCAAAGATACGAAGACGAAACGCGAAACATGGTGGAACGCTGTCGCCAACAAATCGACGCGACTGTCAGTGAGATCGAGTCTTACAAAGCGTCGATCAAAAAGTACCCCAAAAGCAAGAAATTCATGGAAAATGAAAACCAAGTTCTATTAAAAAAAAAGCAGCAGCAAGAACACGATTTAATGTGCGCCATGCAATTGTACAAAATATCGTCGGAAAAAAAATCTCTTAAAAGCGAATATGCGCACAAATATGGACTCGGGAGATTTAAAAATAATTTCGATTACTACATGGGATACTTTGAATGGGAATCGATGACTCCTAGAGCAATAGAGAAATTTGTTTCTAACATACGTTTGTAACCCACGAGATACATTAAAATTTTACCAACAAATATTCTTAAATCGACTTATATTCTTAAATTCTCCAGTGAGCGTACATCGTAGAATACGCAAGCAATAAAACGACCTATGATGACACAAGTTTTAGCATGTTCCGAACCCACTCATTGACACATCGTATGCAAAAAATAGCTTCGCGTTGATATACCGAGAGATCCCACGATTGACTTGGAGGTTTGCGATGGCAGGATGTGTTAGTGCCCAGTAGAGCATGTGTGCCGTTTGATGGTCCTGATGTATAAGCTTGACGCATGACGTCCGTGAAGAACCGAAAACTCTGAATGGAATCATGAGTAGACATTTGTTTGGACAGTATCTGGATTTATTTTGTAGACCATAAAATGTATTTAGGTGTTTTCTTTTGACATAAATGAAGGCACTGGAATTTATTATTATGTTTTTAATTTTACTGACGACGTGCTCGACGTTTTATTTACACTGGTATTATAATAACGATCATGAAAATTATAAAATCAACCGCCCCGTTCCAATGCGGCCATTTTTACGCACAAAGGAAGCTTCAATAGTGGTCGCCGTGCCCACGCATAATCGTATTGGTTATGTTCAGCTCACGTCCGCTGCCTTAAAAGGCACGTTTCCCGATGATGACCTCTGGGTCTTCGACGATACATCTTCAGAATATTCTACGTTTGATTTGATAGGATGGTACGGTACCGAGCACATATGGCAATCAAAGAAACGTCTGAAAGCGGACGCCATGGCGCGGCACATTTTGGAGTGGTTCGTGACAACCAAGTACGACGTTCTTGTCTTGATGGATTCTGATTTATTGGTGTCGCCAAATTGGTTGTCCGATTTACGAGTTGGGTTGCGTGAATCGACGGGTCTGCTCTCTTTGTATCGGTCGGGTGCTCCAAAGCATAAATCGTTGAGTTGTGGTGATGTATTGTGCATGATGCCATCGATGGGCAATGCGGGGACGGTGTGGCGACGCGATTTAGTGAAGAGAATGTTGCTGGAGATGCCAGCACGTGACGGTGGATTTGACTGGGGATGGTCGGAATGGTGTAGTAAGAACGATATACCAATGGAAGCGTTGAAGGAGTCGGCGGTGTTGCATATTGGCGTGCATGGGTCGTGGTCGCATGAATCGACAGCTGAAAAATCGGTGGGATTTCCGATGAAGGAGTTGTCGGTGGATGTGCGAAAGCAAGCCAAACACTTTTTGAAAGGTGGAAAACCTCAAAAAATAGTCAAGTTTAAACAAATAGAACATGATATAAAACCGATTGAAAAGCATGTCGTAGTTAAACGTCCAAACGACATACTTTGGGTGATTCCAGCGTTCAAACGTGCGTGGTCTTTAGACCTCGTGCTAAAGTCATTGACTGGTCGAGAAGCTACCAATATTTTGGTCTCCAAAGACGCAGATTCGGCCGATATTGATTCGGTCTTAAGCAAGTATTCAGTGGATGTGATTGAACACCCATGGTCTTGTTCGCGTCATCCAAATCAATTCCCTGCCAAGGACGAATTACTCAACAAAAATTACAAGGGTGATACGTATGGCAATCCTCGGTCTCCATGGGCCACATGTTTGAAGCATCATTGGTGGTGGATGATGAAGCAGGCCTGGGCTCGCAAGCCGAGGCGTGTGTGTGTCCTTGAGGATGACACCGTGATACATCCCCAAGTATTCGAGTGGCTTGCAAAACAGACGGGCAATGTGAAACTGACACCGGAAGAGATTGCGGTGCCATGGTGTATGTCGGCAAAGGAATGGCAGACGATTGAACCGAAAGCGTTTTGTGAGCATGATGACTACAATTGGGACCAGACGATTGCGTGGATGAAGGAGCATGAACATGGTCCCAATGAGGCGGTGGTGCCTTCAGTTGCACTGTCGATGCATGTGGGTGATTGTGGTGGATGGGATGCGGGTGGTCGTGATAAAAAATGTACGTCCAAGCAGATTAAGGATATTCGTGGGAATGTTGCACAATGGATTGCAAAACCATTAGCTGTTGACACGTCAACTAAAAAGTGGTTGACCGCTCACACAAAGCCGAATGGAGGGTGGGGTCACCCTAGAGATTGGGCACATTGTCTTGGGAACGACGCCCAGCGAAGCGGGATGCATTTTTTAGAACGGCTCGAGCATTATTTACCCAAACACGATTATCTCTTTCCTACTGATGTGAAATCCATCGAGAAACAAATATTGACGTTTGATATACCAAATCACGTGTCCATTACTTTTGGCGCCCCGGTTGGAAATATAGCTATATCTACTAAAAACTGGCATAATGAGCACAAAACACAGTGCCCCAACTGTGAGTTTGTAAATGACCCGTCTGCGACGGTCAAATGGGTAGTAGGTTGTCCTTCGAACCCCCAAAAAGATTACAAAGACCAAATTTTAGTGTGTTCGTGTGGTGAATCGCAAAAAGGCACGGGGGCACGATATTTTAATTCTGGCATTCATAAATGTGATTACGATGCCAGCTTTTTGAACCGTGATTTTCAAGATGCATATACTCATTTACATTTAACACCGCCACAGTACAAGCAAGTATTAAGCGTGACCGATGAAATGAAAAGATATTTAGAGATGCCTCCAAAACAAGAAGATAAAGCGGTCTTTATTCATTCGGACTGTGGACATGAAAGAGGTACTTTTGTTTCCAAAATGATTCGGGACGACATTATTCCCATTGATAGATATGGCCAATGTTGGCGAAACAAAGACATAAAAACCATTGAACCGTCACGAGAAAATTGGTATTGGGGAGATTCCCAAGGGAATCGCGACACCACAAAAACGGACGCATTTACAAATTATAAATTTTCCTTTGCTCTTGAAAATACAAAGTCGCGAGATTATTATACGGAAAAGCGTTATCAGTCGTTTTTGGCGTTAACAGTGCCTATCGTCTGGAAAAATGACAATTCGGAACAATATACACCTGGTGAAAAATCTGTAATTTATCCAGAAGACCACGGTGACGACCCACGACAATTGGCTGAATACTTGCTGCGTTTAACAACAGATGACAAAGCTTACCAAAAACACATGGGATGGAAAAAGAAAGGTATTCGACGTGAATTTGTGAAGACTCTATTCAAAAAGACCGATTTCATGGCGTGTCGCATTTGTGAAAAGGTTAGTACAAAATCTAGTTCTACAAAGTACACAGTGGTCATTCCATCCGTCAAACGAAACAATGATGAATATCTTAAAAAAACATTGGAATCTTTGGAAATAGCAAAACCTTCGGATGTGCCAGTGATTCTAGTGAATGGCAACCAACCCCATCAAGCGCACACATATCTGCGTAAATGGTGCGCCTCTCACGATTTATACAAGTGTATCGAACCACCACCCGTATCGGAATCCTCTATCCAACGTGCGATTAAGGAAGATAAACGTGGCGATACCGAACATTTTTTGCGATGGAGAACGACAGAAACAGAACATGCGCTTTTTGGTCTTCGTGAAGCTTTAAAACTCCATACAGAATACATAATATGGATGCAAGATGATGTAATTGTAAACAAATATTTGTTTGCATCTTTATACACCGAAGACGTGGTGTGTTTAAGAGATGGTAAGGATTATTGTGGTGCTGTGGCCTATCTATTTTCAAGGAAATTTGTTTCTGAGTTGATTCCGAAAATAGAAGCAACTAAGTTAACCATGCCCATCGACTGGATTATATTCGACCCTCGGCCGTCAGAAGCCAAGTATAACGTTCCAAAAAGAATACCATTAGTCACACATATCGGTAAAAAGTCGTCTAAACACATTGAACAAAGAATAGGGGTTGTTCTTCCATACCACGAACGACACAATCTATTAAAAATAATGAGTTTACAGTCCCATCCAGAAGATTTGGTACTTGTACAAGACTTAGGGTTAGAATTTAAAGGGTTTCAAAATGTTGTGCACACCATTAGACACGCGTCACATAAACCAATTGGAAAATCAGTGATGGAAGGTTATGACTGGCTGTACAACAATGGATATTCTATCATATGTAATTTGGATTCCGATGTGTTAGTAAAAAAGGATTGGTTAACTGAATCAACACGTCTACTACAACAATATCCAAATGATATTGTATCCGCTTTCAACGAAGCGAATCATCTCAAACATTGCGTTGTCCAAGAATTCAACGACCATTATTTAAAAAATTGCGGTGGTGGTATACAATACTGTTTTACTCGAGAGTTATATAAAACTTTTGTACGACCAATTTTGTCAACGATTGAGGCTAAAGGAGATTTAAATTATTGGGATGCAGGAATTGTGGAACGTGTACAAGCCCAAGGTAAATATATTATTGCTACAAAACCGTCTAGAATACAACACATTGGCTATACAGGATTCAAGGAAAATTACGAAGGATTGAATTCTCGTAACAAATTATGGCAGATTGCGCCAGATTATGTACTAAGTGACAAAGAAATAACTCTGATTGGTAATATTCCTGAACTTTCTATTCTCATGAGGAAACCAATTGACCAATTAAAAAATACAGACCTACCAACCATAAAAACCTCTGACCTCTTCGCCGCTATAGACTACAACGCACCAGAGAACAAGGGCCCATGGAAACAGGGGTGGGACTATGAATATGACAATCGTTTCAAAGATGGTCTCACAGTGCATGTGGTACCCCATTCACACAATGATCCTGGTTGGATTAAAACGTACCATACGTACTATTCAACACAAACAAAGCATATATTGGACACTGTCATAACTGCTTTAACCGAAGACTCACGTCGAACCTTCATTTGGGCTGAAATATCCTACTTTTCACTGTGGTGGGAGGACGCTTCACAGCAGCAAAAAGAGCAATCTAAAAAACTCGTCGCTGAAAAAAGACTCGATTTTGTCACTGGTGGTTGGGTCATGAACGACGAAGCCTCTGTCACTGCCCGCGCGACACGGTGGCAGTTAGAAGAAGGTCGCCAATGGCTTCAAAAAACCTTTGGCATCACGCCACAATACTCGTGGGCCATTGACCCGTTTGGCCACTCTGCAGGCCAAGCACAAGTGCTCAAAGAGTTGGGATACAAGGGTATGCTCATTCAACGCGTGCATTACGCCGTCAAAAAGCAATTGGCAGAAAAACAACAACTTGAATTCCAATGGCAAACGCCAGCCGGTGAGATATTCACGCACATGATGCCGTTTTATTCGTACGATGGGCCTCATACATGCGGCCCTGACCCTTCCATTTGTTGTCAGTTCGATTTCGCACGTATAAACGGTGGGTATAGTGGATGCCCGTGGCACAAACCGTCCGTTCCCATTACGGACAGTAACGTCGCCGAACGTTCTAAACTATGGATCGACCAGGTGTACAAAAAAGCCATGCTCTACCGCGGCAAACATGTCTTTGTACCAGTGGGTGATGATTTTCGCTATCAAACGATGGACGAAGCGCATAAGCAATTCACAAATTACCAGAAGATGTTTGATTGGATTGGAAAAAATGTTCCTACCGTAAAAGCATCGTTCTCCACATTGAGTCGCTATTTCGATGCGGTTCGAGAAACAAACGTACCAAAGCTCCAAGGTTCTTTCTTTCCATACTCGGACCGCGAAAAGGATTACTGGACGGGCTACTTCAATTCGCGCATCTTTTACAAAGGATATGACCGTTTGTTAGAGTCGTTAATAGCGGCCGTGGAAACAAGGTGTCCAGCAGCGGATATTCATTTACAAAAAAGAGCACTTGGTTTGTTTCAACATCATGATGGGATTACAGGAACAGCCAAATCGCATGTCGTACAGGATTATTATAAAACGATGCAAAAGGCTGTCACTGAACTAAAATCAAAACTAAAGACATGTCTAAATACAAACACAGCATCAATTATATATTATAACAATGGTTGCAACAAAAACTGGTTAAAAACAATGGGGTACACAGGCGAATGTGTTCAACACGATTCGATTATGGAAACTTTCGAGCGTCTCCATTACGATTATAAAGTGACCGAAAAAACACCGAACTGTTTAGCGGGACAAAGAAATGCAATCCTTTTGGTATCATCGGGTCATTCGGTGGCCAGTCAGTTTGTAGACTGTTTTAAAAAAGTCTACCTATTAGATTGGTTTGGCACATCAAAAGATATGACACCACGGGGTGTGATATTATTAAACGCGATGCGTAAAGGTATAGGACAATTTTTAGGGTACACGCTCCCGCCCAAATATACTGGGGTTAAACCACGGCGCCAGGCCTATGGAATCTTATTGGGAAAATTGCCGCGGTATTGGGTTCAAAAAAAACACTTGCTTTCGAAAATGTCTGACGTAAAGTTTGCTTGCGTGACGTGTGACATTGAAATGAAAAACGTAGTAAACCATAAACGTTTGCCACGCGACGAATATATAAAACTAACATCGGAGGCGACGTTTTTATTGGGTGCTGGACACCCGGTTGGGTCACCTTCTGTCTTAGAAGCGCTGCAAAATGGTCTTACAATAATATTGCCAAAAATTCAACACTATAAAATGGGAGTAACACATGCGACTCAACACGACGATATTCATGCAATAATGAACGAACAACCGGAAGTACGCAAACGCATCTGTTACTACGAAAACGACGAAAAGATGGTGGAATGTGTACGTAGTGCCCAAAAATATCCACCGTTGACATTAATTTCGTATACAAGTGAAAGTTTTGACATGCGTATGAAAACCTTTTTTGGCCAAACGAACGCCAATGGACATGTACTCGTCAATCCACTGTCTATAGATACACCTACCATGAAAGCAGATGAGATTCGGCCCTATGAAGAAGATGCGTGTGTTCCAGTGCCGACGGCAGGCCTACAATTTGCCGGCATCAAATTAGACGAACATGGACATGTTATACAAATAAACGGCACGCCTGTACACGAATCACTTGTCTGGCGTTCCAACAAGCCAGGCCAAGGCGTAGCGGGCGCCTATTTGATGGCGGTCACCAGTACAAAAGATATATTGCGGCCGACAAAACATACAACGTGTGTCGCAAAACAATACAAGCAGGCCGAAACGAAATTTGACATGCTAAGTAGGCGCATTCGCGTCTACAACGACGGGACCATCGAGTTTATATATGATGCGGACATTCGTGCGCGAAATAACGGCGAGTTGTGGGCGGTATACAAGCCCGAATGGTTGGCGGAACGATTGTGCTCTGATGTCCATGGTTTAACGTGGGAATGTCATACAGAAAGAAAAGATGCACCCCTACAAGCGAAGTTTTGGCCGATGCCGACGATGGCATGGTTAGCCTCATCTTCGGAAAGATTGACGTTTACGGGTTCGCAACCAACGGGTGTTGGATTTCACGAGGGCGCGATGGTACTTATGTTGGATAGACGTGGGGACAAAGATGATGCACGGGGTCTGGGACAAGGAATTACAGATTCAAGACCAGTGGAGATGCGATTTGGTGTGGTCATGGAAACGGAGGGTTTAAAAGAAAGGGCGTCAGAAAAAGCTTTGTCTGTTAGAAATTGGATGTTAAACCCAGAAATAAAATTAGTATAAGAATGTGTATTTTAAATTTGAAATGTTAGCTGTTATTCTCGCTATCTTTAGTTGTGTTGCGTCAAACTTGTTGATTCGCTATGCAGCCGAACACTATACATACAATGTGGCTTTTATTTTACTCATGATAGAATGTGTAAAATTGCTTATTTGTGCATGTGTGACGCGCTATATAAATCGCGAACAACCGTTTAAAGTGCGATGGGGTTTTATAGTCAACGCCGGTCTATATTCTGTGGTCAATTTCTTAACGTATCAAATCACATCCATGATTGAACCGTCTATCTATTCGGTCTTGATTCAACATAAATTGATTTGGGTGGTCATATTCTCTCTGATTTTACTTAAAAAGTCGTTCAGTGTTCAACAATATATATATCTGATAGTCGTTTGTTTTGGATGTATGCTCGTGAAAATGTCCAACATTGAAGGCGATATATCTGCAACAGCTATTTTTCTAATTATTTTTCAAGGCATTTGCTCGTCTCTAGCCTCTGTCTGGATTGAAAAGATGATGAAGGTCGAAGACCGTCCGAAAGTGTCCGAAAACGAGTCCAAACAAAAGTTGTACTGGTTTTTATCAGATTCTTTTCAGATGTATATGTTTGGTATTCCCATTTATCTTTTTGGTTCGTTTTCGTCCTCACAAGATATAGATATTCCCATGAGTTTGGGGTTTTTATTGGTTGTGGTCGGTGTTTTACAAGGATTGTCGTTGGGGGCTGTTTTTGTGTATCATTCATCTGTTGTGCGTTCGTTAGTCGCGGCGATGGTCATCGTGTTGTTGGCGGTAGAACATCGGGTGTATTCTGTTGAAATTGTTTCGGGTATCGGTCTGGTTGTTTTAGGAGTGATAGGTTGGGTGTATAAAAAAAAACATTAACTAGTCCGTAGAGATTGTTTCGGGCATAGCGTTGGTTGTTTTAGGAGTGATTGCGATTATTGTATTCTGAGTGGCTTCAATGACAGAATCTAATTCCGATTTTGTTATTTCGACCCAAGTTGGTAAATTAAAGCCTTTGGTGCACATTTTATTGGACATTGTTAATGTATTATCTCCATTTTTATTTACTCTACGATATGACTCGTATGGGGGCATGGTGTGTAACGGTATAAAAAATGGACGTGTATCAACTTTAAATTTTTTTTGGAGTGTGTGACAGATATCATCACGAAAACAACAAAGATTGTCGGGTAAAATAACGCATGCTAACCATGGTGCTAATACGATATCAGATTGAACAGGGTTTATGCAAATACCACAAAAACCATCTAGAGCATTGCGATAATACTGTATAATGTCATTTCTACGTGCAACAATTTCAGGAAATCTTTCCACTTGTGCACATCCTATAGCACAAAGTAAGTTACTAAGTCTATAATTGAAGCCTATTTCGGTGTGAAAGAATCTTCTTTCGGTTGACATCGCATGTCTTGATAGGTAACGAACGCGTTCTGCCAGTTTTAAATCGTCTGTACAAACCATTCCCCCTTCACCTGTTGTTATAATTTTATTAGCAAAAAAAGAAAAAGTGGACGCCATTCCAAATGAACCAACTGGTTTTTGTTTGTACATAGCACCATGTGCCTCGGCCGCATCTTCAAGAACTATTAAATTGTATTCATTTGCTACTTTCATAATACTGTCCATGTCACACGGTCTACCATATAAATGCACCACCCAAACAAACCTTGTTTTGCCGGGGACGACCGCGGCTCGGATAGCTTGTGCGTCTATACAACCCCACTCGTCACAATCTACTAGGACTGGAACTCCGCCAGCTGCTACTGTCGCTGCTGCTGTTGCCACATAAGTCCATGCAGGCAACAACACTTCCTCCCCCGGTTCTAAACAAAGAGCGCGGAGAAGAAGGTCAATGGCGACAGTCCCATTTGAGACAGCAACACCATATTTAGTTCCTGCAATTTTTGAAAAGGTACACTCAAATTGTTCTAGGTGTGGGCCATATGCACCAGAAATAAAGGTAGAGTCCCATGCTTCTATTAGCGCGTTCTTTTCGTGGTCTGTCAAAGATGGCTTTGCGACGGGAATCATTTACCCTGTAATATATACATATTATACTAATTATATCAAAGTTGAAAAAAAATCCATTTTTATGTTTTTATATATTGAGTTAATGTTGTAGACAAAGCTTGTTGTATATTGTAGGGCAAATAATGTCCACAATCACCTGCTACTGCTTCAATCATAGGCATCGTTATTGTAAACAAATCTAAATAACGACTAAATTGGCGCTTTGCGATAGTATTTAATTCCATTATTCGAACATTTGTTCTCATGTCATTGTGCTGTTTTAATGGTAAATCACGAACTATGGGCTGTGGAAAGGTAGAACGCGCATATGTGAATCGCCCACGAATAATATCTTTTTATTTAAAGTAGGGGGTTCGGCGGGTATTTAGAAGGATTTAATTTCCAAACACGCCCGGAACCACCGGCCCTAAACGAAGGATCTCGATGTACTCACATTGGACAAACGACTCTCGTTGGTAAAAAATTACGTGTTTCTACTACATAATTCGGAAGAGGGCCATTTGAAATTTGATAATTTTCATCGTATATCCACTTTTCATTGGTTTTGTTTGTTCCAATAAGGCGTAATTCTGTTTTATCAATAAGAAGGTCGAAATAAGGAGGTTGGTATTGTTTTTCTGTAGTTTCGGCTTTATAATTTGACCGTAATCTTAATAACCTGACGCTATACAAACCCGAAAGTGCTACTGTAAGATTGAAGACGTATTCACAATTACCCATGTGAGTTTGCAACGGAGAGACTAGTTCTGGCCCTTCCATCGATAATAAAAATTGATCAGGGCCTGTCTTTTTATTTATTTTAGCCACGCAATTTCCCATCTGTTTAACAAACAGATGGGAAATTGTCACATATTGATATATCATATGTTGTTGGACTTGCCCTCTGTCCTTTTAAAATGCTTGTGGTTCTTTTTTCCAGGATCAGATGATGTTTCAATGGGTTGCAACCGCGTGGCTTTTCATGTCATTTGAGTTTAAAAGTAACCCATGACCACCTTTCTCCAGGAGTGTTTAATGTTTCAACATTTTCTAAATCAAAATATTTACGGAGAATGGCAAGTTCGTCCGTATTTTCCCAGTAATCATTTTCCATTACAAACACAGTGTCACTTGAAATTAGCCCATTGGCAGAGTTCAACGCTTCGATGATTCCCACATGTGTAAATCGGACACTGTCAATCACAACAAGGTCTGCTGTTCGACCAACTGGGTATGTCTCAAACCAGCCACCTATCACTCCCTTTTGAATTTCATGCTCTGTTTTTTTGAACAGTTCGGAGTACGATGGGCCACCAGGCTTAGATAAAACCGTGCCGGTTTCCGGCATAACCATACATGTTAATATATTATTACGCATTACAAGTTCGTTGACAATGTAAATGTGTTTCAACTCTTTTAAATTGTTTTGAGCGATACAAAATCGTTCTGTCATGCCTTCGTATGTCCACAACTGAAATTCATTATAAGTTTTTGAAATGGCCTGGTAAAGATGTTTGGTGGTACCTGTCCCAAACATCGTCCCTACTTCAATTGCTAAAAAATTATTACAATTTCCGCCCTTACATGTCGGCGAAGCAGCCTTTATTTTTTCTACTACATCGGTAAGCGGCGATAAAAGATGAATCGAATCTGATTGCGATTTTACAGAGGTTTGTGTTTCACACTTTTTGTCATACTTTTTTTGAAGCATATCCCAATTCCACGGTGGCAACGCGCGAAGTGACGCTTTGTATGTCAAGTTTTGAGGACTTTTATGATATTGAAATCCATTTGGACATTCAGAACTTGTCTGTGGTACCGTATTGAAATTTTCTTTTTTTTTCATCTCTCTCTTCTTGACAGGAGCTGGTATGTGTTCGCCAGGTGCTGTATTAAGCATCTTTGGTTGAATATATAACTCTAAATCATTGTCAAGTTCACGCAAACTTTTATGGAAAAATACATGTCCAACCGGGTCTGCTTCATAATGTGCACCTCTATGGATAAGTTCTTTGACTTTGCGTTTGTAATTGTATAAAGCTGCCCCGCCAAAACAAGATTTAACTCGAATTGGCGGGCTACTTGGTGGTATGTATTTAAATTTGGCATTTCTATCGGCAGCGCATTTAGAATCGTACCAAACGTCACAATCACACCAATTGTCAAATGTGCGTAAAACCCATAAATCATAATAGACGTCACGTTGATTTGTACAACAGACACCCCATTTTTCAGGCAAATCCAAACATGTTTCAACACCTTCTAAATCATCCGAAACCCCGTCCATATCTATCAACAACATATAATCAGGTTCGGGTGAAATTTTTTCCACCGCTTTGATTAAAGCATTTCGTCCAGTAGCGAAGCGTTCCGTGCGACTGCCTTTCAAGTTTGTTTGAGTAATAATTTGCACAGGGATATTTAGTAATTCCGACCATGTGTTTAAACCGTTTAATGTATTGTCAATGGAATCGTTTTCATAAATAATTACTTTAATAACGTCAAAGTTATTCATTTGGCGTTTAATTGTCTTAATCGTGGCATCCTGATGTTTGTAATCGTTGCGTGTCATACCAGTTACAACAAGAGTTGGTTTCGTTGTCCGTGGCTCTGGTTTCTTGATAGCTTCGCCATCCCAAGCGTATTTTTGGGGCTTCAATGGAAATGTGACTTTTGGTCTGGTTTTAACTGAAGACGCCTGTTTTTTATATCTCATCAGTTCCATATCATCTATACCGACGATTACTGAGCCATCTTGGTCATGTTTTCCTAATCTAATACCGAATTCATCAATATTTTTCAAACCATTCAGTTGTAGGGCCGTCTTTATATTTGTCTTGATACGTTTGCCCGCACCGTCACGTGCTTCGCGTCTTTCTTTATCGCTATATTCTCCCTTGTACGCCTCTTCGGCTATCTGTTCGAGTGTTCCTTTGCTGCCTTGTCCCATAGCATGCCACACCCAAGGATTGCATTCTCCTTTGTAAGCCGGGTGTATGGTTTGGCAATTGAATTCTCCTAGGGATATTTCTGCCACGCGAAACTCGAAATCGCTTTCGTTCAATACTTTTTTCATACAGTCCTGCTCCCAGCAGCACGTTCTTGATTTGTAATCACAATCTTTTGAATGCATCACAGCATTCAAGAAATGTCGCGACCATGGCGTATTTCTAAATATCATGACCCCAGAAGTAATAGCATGTGGCAGGAACTTTGCAGCATCGCAGCGCCCAATGATTAAATCTGCGTTTGGATACTGCTCCAACCAATATTCAATGGTGATAGACTGTTTACGTACAAACGCGTCGTCATCTAGCCACAACACAGCAGATATGGACGGCTCTTGGAGCATTTGATGTAGTTTCGAAATTTTCTCCCATGCTTGATGTATTTGTGGCTGCAAACGCTCATGTGAAACAACACGACGGTATCCATGTCTCTTTGCATATAAGCGATTCATTAACGCAGTATTTGGAAATGTATGCAATCTGTCACTCCAAGTTAACATAACAATACTTTTGTTAAGTGATTCATCTACATTTGTTTTCCTGATATATGGACTTTCGTCACCGAATTCATCAATATTTTTCAAACCATTCAGTTGTAGGGCCGTCTTTATATTTGTCTTGATACGTTTGCCATTCCAGTCGTATTTATTGGGCTCTGATGGGAATTCTAATGTAATTGTTGACGCAAGTGGAAAGTCCGGACCTTCTGATGTCGGCGTGTGGACGCCCTTTTCTCGCCAGTGTGCAGTCAATGTTTTTCGCTCTGGTAAATTAGCATAAAGAGTGAATAAATCGTGCTGAACACAAAAATAAATATAATATTGTGTCCACATGCCACGGTGGTCTAGTTGCTGCCACCAGTCGGAAGTAATAAGGCCAGGTGTAGAGACGTCCAACGTGTTTAAATCCTGTCCTCTTATCCAATCTAAAAAAGATTTCCATTGAAGCGGATGGGGGGAAAATCCCCATGAACCGGGAATACGATACAAAAACGACCCCTTACTACTCGGGTTCCAATTGTTATGATGTGGGTTCTTGGCCTTTAATGTTTGAATCTGTAAAGATATGCCCGCCAAATCTTTACGGTCAGAATAGGCATCCCACGCTTTGCTAAGCCATTTAAACCATAACGGTGACACTTCCATGTCGTCTTCAAAAATGACGGCACGCTCTTCCTCTTTTGGATACCATGCGTTAAACCACGAATCACGTAATCCACTGTTTTGTTCAGCGACCTCGATGGCCACGGCGCCATGAGAAAATTTAAATGTTCTTGCTACTCGAATGCAACCTTGGTTGTCGTTTGATTTATCAATGTGAATATAGACTTCTACTGTGAAGTCGTCATATTCCGAATTTTCTAATGATACCAATAATCGTTGCAGTGATTTGGCGCGGTTCATAGTAAGGACATGGATTTTAAATGTTCCCATTGATTTAGCCTGGTTGGTGGGTTCGGGCACTGTGCTGGGTACTTGTTTTTTAGGTTTCAGTATGCCCAAATGACGTGGCCCAGAAATGTCTTCTGTAACAACATCGTAGTATTTTAACATTTTCTTGTAATTTGAATCCGGGTCTTTATTAGTATGGTCTCGTTCCCAGTCATGAACAACCACTATACCGTCTTTTTTTAAGAGATGATTGCGAAGAACAGATTCAGCACATGCTACTCTGGCGCGCCCATCTATGAAAATCACATCCCATTGCTTATTAAGAGTCTTTGGGAACTCGACATACTCTTTAAATTCGTCATAATTACCATCCCGGCGTGTCGAAGCTTTCCAATTTATCGGAACTGAATGGTAATCAACGCCTTTAAGAGCTTGTTGTTTTATTTTAGAAGCCCAAACGGCGTCATGTTCGACGGTGTCCCAATGTTTTACAAATTGACTAAAGAAATTTGTAGAACCTCCAGAACCCCATTCTAAAACGTCTTTGTCCGCACTCATAAAATCACACAATAATTTTACAGACGTGGATTCCATCATAACGGATTTGCCCGGAACAAATGCTACCGAAATTATACTGTCAATGGTGTCTTGATATGTTTGCCAACACGTTTTAACAGGTTCTTTTTGTTTTATTGTGTTTCCTTTCAACCACGTCGCAATCTTGACGGCGCCTTTCTCCAACTCACCCTTCAACAACTGTGCCTCGTGATGCTGCACCTCGTACCGCGTACCATGTTTATGCGTATGGTGCTTGACCGTCCAATCCATCATCTTGGTTGACCGACGCGGGCCATACACTTTCGAAATCCAATCGTCAATCCACCACGCTGAAAACACGTCGGGATAATAGTGTTCAAAGATATCCAGGTGCGTGCGATGCACCATGTCGTGCGTCATAATGGCAGTGTTCCCTTCGCGACAATTTGGCCCTACCATACCCACATTTGGAGGGTCGTAGGACGCCAAATTGGCGACGGCCTTGCTAACCCAATCGGACGTCACAAATTCCGAATCGTCGTTAATTCGGACCATGTACTCTGCCCCGTCGTTGTATGCCCCACGCATCATCGGATTAAACGGAATTTTCTGTTCGGGGACATCGTAAAACCCAACATATACGGAAAGCCAATCAGGTGTCCTTATGTTGTTCTGATTTTGTAACCAGAACTGGTCATCGTGGTCGGCCGCCAGATAGAGACGAAAGTCGTACTGAGAACGGTCAGCGGACGATATAGTCTTTTGTATGGACGGTATTAATAGGTTTCGGAGAGTCGTGTCGTCCAACGAACGCCAGTTTGATTTGGAATGCGTCGCAGCGCAGATGGCAATCATGGGTTTTGCGACCGCCTTTTGTGCCGGTAGTTTTGCGCGTGCTTGTTGTTCAGACGGTTTCGAAAATTGAGCGGCAAAGGATTTTTCCGACGATGACCGCAACATCGTCGTATTCGATTCTCCCTCCCAAAACACGCGTCCGTGCCAGATTTCTTTGATTTTGCGCCGACTAGGCGGATGATGGCGCGCTACAAAAACCAACCAACAACATGTAACAAATGCAGATAGTCCCCATATTTTATGTTTCATTTATAATTTTAATATAGAATAAATACTTCTTTTTATACAAAATAAAAAGTATTTAAGGATTTAAAAAAAAAACATAAATGATTACATTGGGTCTTATTGGCAACGGATTTGTTGGAGGCGCTGCTCGCCAGATTTTACTCTCCTCTGAAGCGCACTCTTTAACTTATTTTGAATGTTTCTTTTACGTTTATGTTGTACCGACTTCGCTTCCGTACCTCCATGCATAAAAAAACCAACTTGACGAATCGTTTCGTGCATCTCGTCCAAACGACCGTGCAGTGGGTTTTGACGACACATCTCCAAAATATCAGAAATAATACTCGGTAAATACGAAATACCCGCCATGATCACAAAAATAATGACACTTTTACCCATCGTTGTTTTGGGTGACATGTCGCCATAGCCGACAGTTGACAACGTCACAAATATAAAATACACAGTATTGCCGAAATTATTAAATCCATCGTCACACATATCGTTGATCACAGAACAAGGCTTCTCTGCAACAAACATCATAGCTGCCCCCGTCAAAGTTACAAAAATAAGTTTAAACACAATTAAAACCCCAATAATTTGTTTTCTCTTCATAAAGCGTTCAAATGGTATAATTGCATGCATCAACCCTAAAAAACGGACAGTGCCCCCTATTTGGTACATACTATAGTGTCCTTCAGGAATAATTGGAATCAAAGCCACCGAGAAACAGGTCAAAATATCCACGGCCAATAAAATTGAACACGATATACGCCTTTTTTCTTCTATCATAGACATTGCCGTAAACATTAAATGAACAATCAGTGCCGCAAATATGACAGATTCCCATGTCATCACCCATTTTAGCACATCTTGGTTCTCCGTAAACTGACAAGCCGAGTCTCCCGCTGTTATAAAGGGGAGAGCATAGTGGCCTTTCGCGTGTATAGGACACTCGCACGTAATATTTCCTGTCAATGGAGCTCCTAGTGTTATTATTTGTCCGCACTTTTCTATAATTTGTTGATTTGTCACCGACGCTACCCAAATATGACAACTGCGAGCATATAATATTGCTATCCAACAGTTGTAAGACCAATGCTTCAAAATTACAGATAATTTTTTGAAATAAAATAGCATCGCAAAAACAATTGAAACTGAAACGGCAATCGAAACGCCTGCCCACACAGAATAAAAATTCTGCAAATCTGTTCGATCCCATTCAATCAAAATTGAAAAAAACGACCACGACGTTAACAAAATAGAAATAATAAAAAGGATCCAATCAATATACATTTCATTTTGACAACCCAGATATATATTACTATACACAAAATCCTCTATCATAGTAGATAGATTTCTTTATGATTCTTGTCTTTCAATCGCTCACTCCCTTAGTCGATATGTTGTTACGCCCAAATTAGTTCTAGAATTTCTCATTATATAGTTTTTACAACAATATATACACCAAAAAACGAACTGACACAACTATTAAGGATTTATATAGATTTTTTAACTCATGAAATCTCCATACGGTGAACCTTCTACTTTGACCTTTCCACCAATACCAATGTGTTCCAATGGTTTATTTGCCGAATACGTCCATCTTGCAATGACAAGCCATGGATCTTTTTTCGTATTCTCTTGATATTCACGCACTTGGATATACTGTGTAGATTCTTGCCACACTTGCCACGACACGGAATAAACGCGCCCGTTTTGCACAATATCATCCATATGCGCAGCGGACCATACGGGGCTCAGTTTTACAGGGGTTAATTGACAAACAAACAATTCTTCACCAATAACAAATGACGCGCACTTGCTGTTTAAATCGAAATGAATATACATAATGTATTAGAATAGAATAGAAGATTTTAAATACAAGTATTTATTACTGGATATTTTTATCAAGACAGTGTGAAATGAATAATTTAACTACCGAACAAATAACGACCATCCAAAACATTTTCAATACTTTTGATTCCGACAACGATGGTTTCATCAATCGGCGTGAATTGGGCAGTTTGACAATTGCTCTGAACGACCCATTGACACCGGCTGAATTGGCCGATTTTTTCAAAAGCATTGACACCGACAAATCTGGGAAAATTACATGGAACGAATTCATTACATATTGGGGAAACAATTAGCCAAAAGTACAGCCAATTTATTTTGATTGCGTTCTTGTTTCACAACAATTTGTTCGTATTGTTTTCCCAACTGCTGACACTTGTCGATTTCATACTCGTTGCGTAAAATTGTTCGAATAAGACGTTTTATTGTCTTATCTTCGTGTACAATTTCAGCCCAATCAACATCTTCCTGCATATTCACAATATCTCCACCCTTTGTAACAAGCGCGTTCAACAAATCAGAATACGTACGAAGTTTTGTTGTAAGAATAGGATCTTCACCAGACTCTTCCAATTGCTTAATATGAATTTGTAACCCCCAATGTTGTATGTCTGTATAATTAAGCTCCGCGCGAAGCGATTTGACTTGTTTTGCCAATACGTCTGTCTCGTCTATTTCAGTGGCAAGTGTTTGCTTTAGCTCGTCGAGCAAAGATGGTCGTCTCGTTTCCGTTGGTACAACTTGACGCA
>Ga0307994_1000752_pt1 | contig 21256 bp, 20 predicted proteins | sample EllFjometagen261_FD_203171 | JGI IMG/M metagenome (GOLD analysis project Ga0307994, IMG submission 203171) | Marine microbial communities from Ellis Fjord, Antarctic Ocean - #261 | ecosystem: Environmental > Aquatic > Marine > Unclassified | place: Southern Ocean | collected 2014-11-02 | reverse complement strand
ATGCAGACTTACATAAAAAAGACGCTGTTGAGCATTTTGATTACAGGATGCCCTTATTCACACACGTTAGAGGAGAGATACCTCCACACGTTAAACCAGAAGTCGACTTATCTATCTTTGATGAGTTTCCTGTTGTATTTGCAGGCGACCTCCATGCTCATAGTAACACACAACGTAATATTGTATACCCTGGAAGCCCTATGACTACTTCGTTTCATAGAAATAAAGTAAAAACAGGATACCTTCTCATAAATGAAGAAAACTGGGATTGGCTATGGGAAGAATTTAGACTCCCGCAGCTAATTAGAAAAACAGTTAGCAATGAAAGCGAGATGGTTGCTACTGATTATGACCATACTATTTATGAAGTGGAAGGGAACATACAAGACCTCGCCAATGTGAAAAACTCAGAGTTATTAGATAAGAAAGTAGTAAAACGAAAATCGGAAGCATCCTTGATTATGGACAAAGACATGACCATACAAGAGGAATTAGTAGAGTACTTAACTTACATATTAGAAATATCTCCCGATAAAATACCAGACGTACTAGGAACCTATAATGATTACATTACAAACGTTGAGATGGGATAACTGCTTTAGTTACGGCTCTGGTAATGAGTTACAATTAGACGATAATACCGTCACGCAAATACTAGGTACTAACGGCATGGGGAAGTCCTCTATACCATTAATTATCGAAGAAGCGTTATATAATAAGAACTCTAAGGGTATAAAGAAAGCAGATATTCCAAACCGTTATATTCAAGATGGCTATAGTATATACCTATCTTTTATTAAAGACGGAGATAACTATGAGATTACCGTCAATAGAAAGACGAATATCAAAGTTAAGCTAGAGAAGAATAGTATTGACATCTCTAGTCATACAGCTACTAACACATATAAGACACTACAAGAAGTTCTCGGAGTAGACTTTAAAACATTCTCTCAGCTAGTATATCAAAATACTAATGCGAGTCTACAATTCTTAACTGCAACCGATGCTAATAGGAAGAAGTTTTTAATAGACCTCTTACACCTAGAGAAGTACGTTGAGTTATTTGAAGTATTTAAAGGTGCTGCTAGAGAGGTAACTGTGGTGTCTTCTAATATAGCAGGGAAGTTAGCGACAGTAGAAAAATGGTTAGAAACAAATAAATTGACCCATGCCAACGTACTACCCATGTTAGATTTGGATATTGATACATCCGAAGATGAGAAGGCATTGCGTTCTTTAATGATAGAACTTCAAAATATCTCGGAAATAAATAAGAAAATTGCAACAAATAATCAATATAAGAGCATGTTACAAGGCATAGATATAGTGGAAATTCAATCTTTCCCTATCAAGGCTTTGCAGTCATACGATACGTTACAAGAGGAATTGGGTTCCTGGCAGGCAGTAGCTGCGGGTGCTCAACGAACTCTTACTAAATTGAAGGCAATTAAGGCAGAGTGCCCTACTTGTAAGCAATCTATTGATATTTCCGCTGAGATAAAAATGGTAAAAGAAACGCAAGCTACACATGCTAAAGCCTGCGAGAATGTTACTGAGTTGAAGCCCCTAATACAAAAGATTAAGGATGATAATGAAAGATTTTCTGCGAACGAGAAAGCAAGACAAGACTGGGAGAATTTATACCGCTCCATACAAAACGATCTGCAATCTGTTCCCGTCGATGGTGGAGAACTTAGCCGTAACATACTTGATATTCAAGACAGAATACAAGTATCAAAAGCGGAGATTAAACGTATTGCAGCAGAAAATGAAAAAAGAGCAAAAGCCAACACACGAATCCAAGTAATTCAAGAGCAGACAGGAGAGTTTGCTGAGCAACTTAAAGATTATGAAGGTCAGTTGTTTAGCAACCAAAAATTAGAATCTGACCTTGAGATATTAAAGAAATCCTTTAGTACCAATGGATTGCTCGCCTATAAAATCGAGAATCTAGTAGGTGAACTAGAAGAAATGGCAAATGAGTACTTGGCTGAGCTATCTGACGGTCGCTTTACTCTTGAGTTTGTTGTGTCAAATGATAAGTTGAATGTTGAGATTACAGATAATGGTAATGTTGTAGACATTTTAGCTCTATCTTCAGGTGAATTAGCACGTGTTAATACCGCTACTCTTATAGCCATTCGTAAGCTAATGAGTAGTATTTCTAAGTCTAAAATCAATATTTTGTTTTTAGACGAAGTAACCAACGTCTTAGACGATCAAGGTAGGGAGAAACTAGTAGAGGTTCTATTGAATGAAGATTTGAATACTTACATAGTATCTCATGGCTGGTCTCATCCCCTGCTAGAAAAGATCGAAGTCGTTAAGAATGGAAACATTAGTATACTGGAGTAGTATGTCAGCAGGTAGACGGAGAATGTGGTGGAGACATCTTAAACTAAGGGAAGAAGCAGAAGCTGCTGAGACCGAGACGGAAGAGGAAGAAGATGGTAGATTCAAGAGCGAAGGGAGCGAGGGGCGAGTACCTAGTAAGGGACATGCTGAGGGAAGCGACCGGACTGAAGTTTGAAAGAGTACCTGCCTCTGGTGCTCTTGAGTATCTGAAAGGGGACTTATACGTTCCTAATAACAGAAACTTTTATTGCATAGAGGTAAAGAACTATAAAGATTCACCATTAACTGATAAGGTATTTACAGCTCAGAAAACAAATAACCTAATAAGGTGGTGGAAGAAAGTAGTGATTCAGGCAGCAGGGGGCGATCAAATGCCCCTGTTGTTTTTTAAATATGACCGTTCAAAGGTCTTTGTAGTAACAGAGCATAAGCCGATTAATACTGTTCAGTATTTGAAGATCGCGTTTTTAAACTGTTATATACTACTGGCGGAGGAGTGGTTGGAACTAGAAGAAGTGGAGTTTATAAGTGGCTTTTAATTTTAATGAAGGAACGAAAGGTTCCAAAGGTAAGACAATAGTAATTGATGCTTTGAACTTAGCTTTTAGATGGAAGCATCAGAACAGAACAGATTTTCGAGAAGAGTATTTACAAACAGTAAAATCCTTAGCACAGTCCTACAAGTGTGGTAATATTATTATCACAGCAGATTGGGGATCGTCCTCTTATAGGAAAGCGATATTACCAGAGTATAAGCAGAATCGAAAAGATAAGTATGCTACTCAAACAGAAGCTGAGAAGAAAGCATTCGCAGACTTCTTTGATGAGTATGAAGGAACACTAGAATTACTAGCAGAGAGTTATACCGTACTGAGATACCAAGGTGTAGAGGCAGATGATCTTGCTGCCCACCTTGTTAAAGAGAAAGACAAGTACGGATTAGACGAAATCTGGTTAGTCTCTAGTGACCGAGATTGGGACTTGTTAATTCAAGAAGGCGTAAGCCGTTTCTCATATGTTACTCGTAAAGAAGTAACAATATATAATTGGAGTGAGCACTACAATGTAACTCCAGAAGAGTATATCTCTTTTAAGTGCTTAACTGGTGATAAAGGGGATAACGTCCCTGGCATTACAGGTATAGGCCCAAAGCGGGCTGAGCAGCTTATAGGTCAGTATGGAGATGCAATGACTATATATGATAATGTTCCTATAGCGGGACATTATAAGTATATAACTGAACTAAATCAGAATGCGGAAGTACTATTAAAGAACTACGAGTTGATGGACTTAGTAACATATTGCGATGATGCAATAGGCAAGGACAATGTGTCCGAAATTAGTAGGAGAATGACATAATGCAAAGTTTTATACATAAGAGTCGATATGCTCGTTGGCTGGAGACAGAGAAACGCATGGAGACCTGGGAAGAGACTGTTGCAAGATATGTTGATTTCTGGAAAGAAAGAGAGCAGTTGAATGCTGTTAGGAGAATGACATAATGGATCAGTATCAAAGTTTTATACATAAGAGTCGATACGCTCGTTGGCTAGAGACAGAGAAACGCAGGGAAACTTGGGAAGAGACTGTTACAAGATATGTTGATTTCTGGAAAGAAAGAGAGCAGTTGACAGACGAAGAAGGTGCTGAGCTATATGCTGCTATTTATGCTATGGAGGTTATGCCTTCTATGCGTTGTATGATGACAGCAGGCGAAGCCCTGAAACGAGATAACGTAGCAGGATTTAACTGTAGCTACCTGCACATTGACCATCCTCGGGCTTTTGATGAGCTTATGTATGTACTAATGTGTGGAACAGGCGTTGGTTTTAGTGTTGAACGTAACTTTATTACTAAACTGCCCGAAGTGGCAGAGAGCTTCCATGAAACAAGCTCCACTATCGTAGTTAGTGATAGTAAGCTAGGATGGGCTAGTGCCTTCCGTGAATTGATTGCCATGCTTTATGCAGGTAAACTTCCTCAGTGGGATATGAGCCGAGTACGTCCAGCAGGTGCTAGACTTAAGACTTTTGGTGGACGTGCAAGCGGCCCTGAGCCTTTGGTTGATTTGTTTAAGTTCTGTGTTGGTGTTTTTACCAAGTCAGCAGGACGAAAGCTAACTAGTATTGAGTGTCATGATGTATGCTGTAAGATTGCAGATATTGTAGTAGTAGGCGGTGTACGCCGTTCTGCTCTTATTAGTCTCTCTAACTTATCAGATCAACGCATGTCTAAAGCCAAGTCTGGAGACTGGTGGAGAAATGAAGGGCAACGTCGCTTAGCTAATAACTCAGTAGCGTATACCGAGAAGCCAGATTTTGAAGCGTTCTTAACTGAAATGAAAAGCCTTTACGAATCTAAGGCGGGAGAGCGAGGTATCTTCAGCCGAGTAGCGGCACAGAAGATTGCGGCACGTAACGGACGTAGAGATGCAGATCAGGATTTCGGTACTAACCCATGTTCTGAGATTATTCTTAGAAGTAATGAGTTTTGTAATCTATCAGAAGTAGTAGTAAGATCAGAAGATGACCTAGACACTCTTAAAAGAAAAGTACGCCTTGCGACTATTATTGGTACACTACAATCTAGTCTCACTGAATTTAGGTATCTGCGGGTGCGTTGGAAGCGTAACACTGAAGAAGAAGCCTTGTTGGGCGTTAGTCTAACTGGTATAATGGATCACCCTGTATTATCAGGAGCAAGCCACAACGAGGACTGTGTTCTAGAGCATTGGTTGACGGAGATGAGAGATGTTGCAATCGAAACTAATAAAGAATGGGCTGATAAGCTTGGAGTTAATCAGTCTGTTGCTATTACATGTGTTAAACCAAGTGGTACTGTATCTCAGCTTGTTGATAGTGCTTCCGGTATTCATCCTAGGTTCTCTAATTATTATATTAGAAGAGTACGTTCTGACAAGAAAGACCCTCTTGCAATCTATATGGAACAAGCAGGATTTCCTGTAGAAAAAGATGTAATGAATGATAGTACTGTAATATTTAGTTTCCCCGTAAAAGCACCTGAAGGTAGTGTGACTGTGAAGGAAGTTGGGGCTATGCAACAACTAGCATTATGGAAAGCGTATCAGAACAACTGGTGCGAGCATAAGCCTAGTGTGACTGTATACTATACAGATAGTGAGTACTTGCAGGTCTGTCAGTGGATTTGGGATAATTTTGATATATGTAGTGGAATTAGCTTACTACCTGTGAGTGATCATGTCTATCAACAAGCTCCTTATGAAGATATTTCCGCTGAGAAGTATGAAGAATTAAAGGCTGCCATGCCTACTAATGTAAAATGGGAAGACCTTGCTCAATTTGAGAAAGAGGATACTACAACCGGTTCGCAAGAACTAGCATGCTCGGGGCCTGAAGGCTGCGAGATACTATAAGGAGTTATGATGGAAGAGGAAGAAAAGAGTATAGTAACGATTGATGAACAGGATTATATTTTTCAGGATTTACCTGAAGAGGTTCAGCATTGTCTAGTACAGATTCAGGAAGTGAGAACTCTGATAACGAATGCAGAGCTAGAGACACAGAGATGTATCATGATGCAAAGAGGTTACATAGCAGAGCTCGCTACTAGGATGGAGACATTTAATAGTCCCATTGTTGGATAGGAAATAAAAGCCCCTTAATTGGGGCTTTTTTATAACTTAACTACTAGTAATCGTAAACTCTGCAGCGTACATCCGGTGCTCCAAGAGTCAATTGTCCAGGTGCACATTCAGATTTAGTAGGAAAATCAGTCTCTAATGCCCAGGCATTGAACTTCTCTGCCAGTGCATCTGCGAAGGCTTTAGAAGGAAAGTTTCCCTCTTCATTAACACCTCTAGGATTCCATTGCTTGTCGTAGGGAGCAGCATTATAGCCTTCGGGTATACTTATTACTTGCCCATTGTCCTTTGTTAAAAAATCTGCAGAAGCTGTACCTGCTAGAAGAAAGCTCATTAATATAATTTTTAGTTTCATAATTTTTCCTTATTTAGTGTACTTTGCGCGATAGGCGCTGGGTTTAATTTTTATCTTTATTCGTAATGTGCCACTAACGTAGTAGGCAGGGTAGTAGTAACCTGAAAAGAGGGGCTGGCCATTTTAATAGTAGTACCCGCCTCGTAAGGTTTGCCATTAATTAATATGTCCTGTGTAAAGGAAATATAACAGTATGTAGTAACACCCGCAGGTCTATCAATAATTTCAACCGTGTTAGCAAGTACATCACGTAGCTTTGTATTCCAACGCTCCCAGTCTGTTGCTATAATTACACAACATAGAAAGTTGGTACCTGTATCGAAATCAACCCTCATACCACTGGTATTAAAATCCCAAGCGGCATGGTGGTCCGCCCAGAAAGTCTTTGTATGGTTGAGGCGGTATCGCGCGCTACAGGTTCTAGCTGCCATATCAATATCCGTATAAGTAAGGCTTCCATATTCTCCCAAGGCTTCGTTTGTCATACTAGCATGGGTAGCGAAGTACTCTTCTTGAACATCTTCCTCTTCTGTCCAAGAGCGATGTATATCATGCCCATCACCAGACCACGTCCCTACCCAGCCGGATGCGACTAAGAAAGGGTAATCGGGATGAAACCTCTTACCACTTTCTGTATTAGGCATATCGTTAAAGCTTGGTCTAATGAAATGTGCCCCCTCTTCTAAATCTCCTGCAAGGGATATAAATAAACTACCCTCTATACTATGAGACTTTGAGTACGTAGACCCTATCATTCCTGTGTTAACCATTATCAAACCTCCTCAGGTATAAGTATTACATTAAGTTTTTCTGCCATAAATCTTAAGTGTACTGCCATATCTTGATGCTCAGGTCTATAACTTTCCACTATATCTAAAGCAACCACTCTGATTTCTTCTTCTGTTGGACTTGCTCCTATAAAGCTGCCTTCTGGCATAATTATCTCAATAGGTGTGTCGTTCAGTAAACGAACCATGATAGTTTGTGTGTTGCTCTGCCAGTTTGCTAAATCTACAATGTATTCAAAATTCCTACTCATGGATTATTTCCTGCGTGAAAGTTGCTCATAGCGATTGTACTGCTAGCCGGTACGTTTGCATTATAATAAGTTGTGCTGTAGGTAGTAGTATACGCATAGTAGAATAAAGATGATCTCTGTACGCGCGTATATGTGGGGGTCTTTGCACTATCCGAAGTAGTTACATCATAATAAACCCCTCCCCCCGTAGTCCACCTACTATTTCCGCTTGTATAGCTTGATGTGCTACCTACGTTAGTCCCGCCTGCCTGCATATACTGATGGTACCCAGTAGACGCGCCACTTGTTACTGTAGTTTGGAACCAGCTATTAGAGGTAGAGGCACCAGTCGGCCCAACCCAAGAAGAAGAACCAACAGTAGCAGAGTGTAATACCTGGCCACTATTATCCGTAAGCCTGTAGTACTCACTCAGAGATATTGGATGCGAACCTCCGTATTCCGTTTGTAGCTCGGAAAACTTAATGGCACCACTACCCTGGAGTGCCATTCTTTAGCGCCTCCACTTCGGCCTTGAGTTCTTTGATGGCCTCAATTAGTAGTGGAACGATTCGTGAATAGTCTACTGTTAGATAATTTTCCCCGGATTTTGAAGTTATTTCTCCAGTGAATTCAGATGTTTCCATATCAACTGGAGCGAGGGATACCGCTTCTGGTAAGACTGCTTGAATTTGCTGAGCTGATATACCTACTTGTTGTTTTTCGTTAGTGTAACCAAGCTCACGGGCTAGTGCATTCTCAACATAAGTAAACCCATCTAATGAGGTAACTTTTTCAAGAGCATTTTCAATATTACCTGTTTTAGTTTTAAGTCTTTCATCAGAGTAGTAGGCCGTAATGTCACCCGTGGCTGCTATTTGATTCGATACTAATAAAGCCTTACTGCCGTACACACGAACCCAAGTGGTATCAGACATATTGGTACCACCACCATAGGTACTATTATACCAGCCAGTAGCTCCAGACGTTCTATACCAATCTGAGTTATTCTGATTAGCTATAGCACTGAATACGTTAGTTGCTGTAACGCTGGCGTCGCTCCCCGTTGGGCCTGTAGACCCCGTTGGGCCTGTAGACCCCGTTGGGCCTGTAGACCCCGTTGGGCCTGTAGACCCCGTTGGGCCTGCAACAGTAGAGTCAGCCCCCGTTGGACCTGTATTACCTGTTGGACCTGTATTACCTACTCCTCCTGTATTACCCGTCGGACCTGTATTACCTGTTGGACCTGTAGACCCTGTTGGGCCTGCAACAGTAGAGTCAGCACCCGTTGGACCTGTAGACCCAGTTGGACCTGTAGACCCCGTTGGGCCTGTATTACCTGTTGGACCTGTTGAGCCTGTGGCACCTTGTTGGGCCGTCATTACTGGTGAATTACTCATGGCGTCAGTATCTCCGTAGCTCGAACTGTAGTGATAAGTCCCGCAGCTTCCAGTGCCTGTACCCCAGCAATAGTCTGCGGGTCGGTAAGGTCAATCTCAGAAGCTGCAGCGATATCGTCGAGGAAAATACGGATATCGACTACTGTTTCCGCTGCTGTGTAGATACCTTGCTTCTCCGTCATAGTAAATCTATTACGGAAAGCCAAAAGGGTAATTGGTGTTGGCTCGATCTCCTCTGGTAAGGGGCTTGGTTCAGGAGTGAATACAGTTCCATTATAGGTAGCCCCAATGGATACCGTGCCATCTGTCACCACCCATGAACTGTCAGGTTGACCTATCGCTACGTTAGTAACATAGCCACTCTCTATTTTAGCGTATTGCATTATACTTCCTCCATCCATTCTACGAGTACTGCTCCTTGAGCCCCGGCTCCAGACGGTAGATTAGTGCTCGCATAAGCCGCCCCACCAGCTCCATAACCTCTTCCGCCATAATGTCTGTAATTGCTTGAATGCGTGTTATCACCGCCTTTTATCCCAGTACTATCTAATATCAAACCACCTGCGCCCGGCCCACCTAGTGCATGCGTCATGTGACCTCCATTGCCTCCGAACGGCCCAAGAGGCGAGTCCGCAGCGTAACCTGCATTGGCGGAGTTGTAAGCTCCACCAACCGCGCCTCCAGTGTTGTTTGGGTTGAGTGGGCCAGAGCTGCCACCGCCACCGCCTACGAAAGTTAGAGAGCCAAATACAGTGTTTCCACCGCTAAGACCATTAGCGTTACCTCCTGTAGCCGGGGACAACCCTCCAGCTCCAATAGTTACTGTCTGATTAGCGGCAATGGAAACAGCCATTTGTTGGGCGTACGCCCCACTATTTCCTCCCCAGCTCGTCCCCGTGGTTCCTCCTAGGCAACCACTACCTCCCCCACCAATAGCCGTAACACGAACAGTGTCACCCACTAACTTCGCTGGGAGAGTGAACGTACCAGAGGATGTAAATAGCTGGAATTGATATTTGGCGGCTCCGCCCCCCGTAAAATCTGTAAAATTACTCATATAAGTATCCACCCCTTGGTCGCGTCTACATAAACAAGGCTAGCATTTGCATTATTAGTTGATACTATCATATCTTCTGCGAGTCCCATAATATTCTTGGCGTTGCGGCCAACTGTTAAATTGTTAGTAGCGAAGGTTCCATCGTAATCGACCCAACCTACCTTATCCCCTACCACGGGACTGGCCGGAAGAGTTAATGTTCTTGCAGCTCCTGTAGTACTCACAGGGACCAGATCGCCCCCTGAGGCGGTATAAGTGGCAGTTTTCACAGAAGTTAATATGAGAATCGTAGCCGCAGAACTAAGGCTAGGTCTGTAAGCATAGATGGAGAGGTGCGTACTATCTTCAGTATAAACAATAGGCTGTGAGATAGAAGGTTCGGTTGCTGTTAAGCCTCCTGCAGTAGCAGCACTCAAGTAGTACCACTCATTAACAGTTAAGCCATGTGTAATTGTGTATCTACCAGCTATAGAGTATGTAAAATTATTAACGTCTGCAACTTCAACCACCACACCCAAAGCCGTGGTATTAGCATCATCAGCCTGAGCTTTAACCCAAGCAGTTCCATTCCATCTTACACAGTCAAGGACAGCTAGCCCATGAGCGGTTTGTGATATAGAAGCTTCTGTGGCACTGCTTCCTCCACCTACAGCAATACCACCTGCAGTCGTACCGTCACCGACCCACAGCTTTTTAGTATCCGTAGCCCAGATAGGTTCGCCTGCGGCGGGGGTTGTGCCTGTTCGGTTTGTCTCAAGCCCCCGCTTTAGTTTAATCGTTTGTGCCATATGGCCTCCTCAAGATAGCGTATATACGCTAGAGTGATTTAGAATGTTCCGCCGTCAATTATACCTGTGAAGCCAGCTGCAAAGTTACCTGCGGTCATTATTTTAGAGAAGCTTGAACCGTCTTCAGTTAGCTGCCAGTAATTACTAGTCTCGTTCCAGACTAGTGATACATCTGTTGAGGATCCTCTATTAATTTCGAAACCAGCATTAGCAGTAGGAGCTACACCAGCACCTAATCCACTATTTAGAGTAATAATGTTGTCGCCAAGAGCAACAGCAGTAGAATTGACCGTAGTGGTGGTACCGTTTACGGTCAGGTCGCCTGTTACAATTACGTGACCACTTGCGGTTAAAGTTGTTGCTTGAATATCGTCTGAAGTAAGTGTACCATCTACAGCAACATTGTTAAAGGTTACGTTAGAAGTTGTTGCAACGTCTTGCCCAATAGCAATAGAAACAGCATTATCAGATGCAGTTGTAATTACACCAGTGCCACCAGAGACTGTTAAAGTTTCTCCACCATCAATTGCATTTGCGGCTCCTGCATCTGCAGCAATAGTCCAGGATGTTGAAATAGCAGCGGTAGTGACAGAAGTTACAAGACCTTTTCCGTTTACAGTAATAATAGGAACTAACGAAGCCGAGCCAAAAGCACCTACGGTACTGTTAACAGTATCAAGAACAGTAGTCAGAGTGATGTCGCTAGAACCATCGAAAGATGCTGCAGAAGCATCCACGTCGCCATCTATAGTAATAGTACGAGCAGTAGCAAGCTCGGTTGCAGTAGTTGCATTACCGGCTAAAGCCGCAGTAATTGTTCCAGCACTAAAGTTACCTGAAACATCTCTAAGAACTAACTTGCTGGCGGTATTAGCACTAGTTGCTGCTGTGATAATATCAGTATAAAACTTACCTCCGATTGCATCAACATCACCTGCTGCGCCTCCTGGTCGTCCAATAAATAGTTTACTACTATTAGCTGAATATGCTAATTCACCGTTGGATAGGGTTGTTGGTGCTGCCGTACTAGTACTTCTTTTGATTAAAATTGTTTGAGCCATTTTAGGTTCTCCGTATCTCTAGCCTTAAAAGGCTCCTGCATCAAGTAAGTCGGATCCGTCTCCAGCTGTTCCTACAATTATAGGAACCCACTGAAACACGCCTGGACTTGTCTCTCGGTATATTTTTACCTCATTATCATCTGTATCGTACCAACTATCGCCTTCTTGAACATTTGCCCCAGTTGGTGTAGAATCTGTGCGAAAATCTTGGTCAGCTAACTGCTCTAGAGCGGTTTGCACGTTAGTAGCTGTAAGGTTGCCATAAGGTGTGAAAGGTAAAACTCCTGCACTACCTGAAGATACAGCTATGCCTCTAGCCTCTATGGTTGTTACTGCGGGGGTTATATTGACTGTGGTATTATCTTCGGAAATGGTAACAGTAGTTACAGACTCGGATACATCTAAAGTAGTGCCATCTGACATTATCTTGTTACCTCCTGAGTGACTGTTGCCTCCCCGTAGAGCAATCTAGATACAACTGTATCACCACTTGTGTAGATTTCTAGGTCATAGTAGAATATTCCGGCGGTTACAGCAGAGGATACACTATTTCCTAAAATCATTTGTATCTTGCCATTAGTAGGGCTAGCAATGCTGCAAGTGAAGCTAGCCGAAAGAGTAGAAGAACTCTTAGTAGGGCGTAGCTGCGCCCTGGCAGAGTAACCAGTTAAGTCTTTAACTACTCCTGCCTCTTTAATTGTAAACTCTACGCTAAAGTCGGAACCTTGATCAATAACCAAGTCGTATCGGGCTGCACTCATTTGATTTTCTCCATTACAGAATTATAGCTAAATTGAGATATTATGTCAAGGATTATTTTTTTCATGGTTGCAGTGAGCTTAGGTTGCCAATCTTGACTCGCGCTGCTCCGGTAGCATCTACAACTATTAAACCATTATTATTCATATACGTTCTACTATTTCCGCTTGAGGAACTTCCTGCAGTTTCCCCTAGCTCTGTGATTAACTGAGTAGCTCCTATTGTACTTGTTAGAGCTATAGTTCCTGCTACCTCAAGTGAGATGCCATTCCATCTGACATAGTTTGTTGCTCCACCTATATCGAGTTCATACTTCGAAGAGGAAGTATTATACCCTAAAAAGAATCCTTCGTCTCCTGCTACTGATGAGCCATATGTGCTTTTACCTATAGTATGAAATACACCGAATTTATTAGCAGAATCACTACCTAAAGTCATTGTACTACCAATACTGAGATTATTACTAAAGATAGCATTAGCTGTTATCTTATCAGCACTTAATGTGCCATCTACGATTACACTGCCAGGAAAGGTCTCTACAACTAAACTACTAAAGTCTGCTGTAGCAATACTAACATTACTACTTGTTGCTGACAACTGATCATATATACGAGTGCCTGCTATAGAATTATTATTATCTGTAACTGTAATTCTATCATTCGGTCTTATATAGCCATCCTCTGCTGCATTTATAACCAGTTGCGCGATGGCTTTAGCTGCTGCAAGGTTAGGAGTATTATTAGAAAAAGAGGCTTGTGCCCATAATGCCGCCGTACCTGTGGTGGCATTCCCTGGAATATCAAAAGTAAATATGCTTCCTCCACGAGGGCCTGCTGCCAAAGACTTAGTAAGGCTAAAAGTAAATATAGCAATTGGTGTGGAGCCTCCTGTAGAGTTATCAATAATTGGCACATCAAAAGTTGCATATGTAGGAGTAGGGCTATTGACAAAAGGATCTGTAAGATTACTCTCTATTTTTATAATACCCGCTGTACTGTTAGATACAGTACTGTTACTGGTTGATACTAGCACAGGAGTGACAGACCCGCTGGGAAGAATATTGGTAGAAGTACCATATCTAAATGTATTAGCAGGATAATTACCAGACACATCTGCCTGATCATTAAACGTTAGTTCTTGAGTTCCTTTGAAAGCCTTAATTTTACTGGCAAAGCTACTAATATTGCTAATAACACCGTTTATATCTGCAATAAAATTGTGTGTACCATTTGTAGCTGTGTAAGTAGAGCCGTCTGAGCCTACAACACCATTTTGGTATAACTTTGCAGCCGTAAAGGTTATGCTATCTGTAGCCGTATAAATTACTTGAGCAGAGCCAACACCTACAGTATCTGTCATAACTACTTTGAGTGTTTGTGGCATATCTGCAAAGGCACCTGTCGGCTCATAGAGATAAGTAGAGCTATTTAATCCTGGCAAAGCGGCTGTGGGAGTTCCTGTGATTGTCCAGGTATAAGCTAAAGCCTGCGAACTAGAAGTGTTAGCGGTAGTAGTAGTAACAGCAGTGCTACTAGCATAATTGGTTTCTATTGCATCCCCTGCAATATTATAAATAAAGTTTTGCGTCGCACCGGGGTCTATCTTAATTAGCCTAGGAGAGTTTAATGCTGTACTATCTCCCGCTACAGCAGGATCACCAGATAAAGGATAATACAGGGAGGGAGTTATCTTTACAGAGTGCCCTGCATGCTGTGATACAGTATAGACTTTATATCGTATTCGATAGTATCTTGTTGCCGGAGTCTCGCTAACAGGGTCATGAAAGATCCTATTACTAGATGTACCAATAAGAGAATAAGTAGTACCTACATTAGCTAGATTATCATCAGGCTGGAAGTTTGCTGTACTCCCTCTATGAATCTCTGTTATGTGCGTATATACATTATGCTTGGCTGAGTTATCCCAAGTTAGTACTATCTCACCTAGATTAGTACTAGTAGCTGATAAATTGCTAGGAGGTATAGGTATGGTGCCTACTACAGTTGGATTATTTGGCCTCTGTGTAATACCCGAGCCCTCACCTTCTGCTTCTACTATGTAAGCATCATCATTGTGCTCATCTGCTGTAACATCTACTAAACCGTCTTTCTTAAAATTAAGGTTAGTTATACGAAATGCTTTGTCAACATATCCGAAGCGAGGGTATGTGAACTCTATAACACTACCTGCCAGCAGCAGTAAACCTCTAGGAGACATAGTAAATTGTACTTGTAAGCCATAGCGAGATTCATCTAAGTATTGCTTTATATTAAATCTAGCATTATAGTAGTTAGTAATTCCAGGCATGCTAAATTGCCCTTTCTTCTGTATGCCTTTATCCTCTTTTAAATAGGTAGAGTTGAAGAAAGAGACACTTCTACCTTCAAACTTATTGTGAGGGTCTATGATAGAGGTAGAGACATAGTTCTTGCTATTCTTTAAACCTTTATCTGTGAGCTTGATAGTACCTACAATATCATCTTCACTGATTTTCTCAGGATAGTATGTAATACCATTATCAATATATGTAAGAGTTGCACTCTTCTTGCTCTTAACATCAAGCTCATACTTACCTACAGAATAACGAAGGATTCCGTTGAATTGTTGCAGCATTTTATTAATATTATCAAACAAGGGGGACTTAGTGCTAATCACTTGGTTCATCTGATGCCGAGTAACGTTTCTCTGAGAACTATCGTCCCACCCTATATATCTCCAATACTTAACATCATCAGCATCATATAAGCTATACCCAGAAGCAGCGAAGTTTAAGGAAGATGGATTATATTTTTTAACTATAGGATTACCGTTGGCTGAGGACACACCTGCCTGAAGAATATCAGCAGTAGTAGAGCCATTACCAATAAGTACTGTAGTTAAGTGCCCCGAAGTGGGCGCAGTTGTTATTGTGCTACCTCCTCCAGTGTAGGCTTTTCCATCATTCCAATATAGGTCACCTGATGCGAACACTTTCCAGCTATTCCACTTAGTACCTAACTTACCTATACAGTCTGTAAAAGTTACCTGCTTATACCCTCCAATAGTTTCAAAGCTATGCACTTTTCCACGCCATTGATAAGGTGCACTATCTGGATAGCTCCACTGATCATCCACAACTACAGTGGTTCCAGAAGGAACTACTACAGTAACATCTGAACGAGTGTCACACTCTCTAGCTGCAGAAATCCACGTTGGAAGATTTATGTCTTCAATAATATCTAAGCCTTTACCGTACCTAATATTTGTCATATAATCCAGCAGTTGCATGGCAGGGTTAATTGTTATGCGTCGATCTCCAACAGAACCAATTGAGTACTTACTAGTAGAACTAGGAAGATTTGTGTAGTCCCATGGTTCATCAACCATGGCCACTTTAGTGGTACCTCCTATATAATCTACAATGGTTCTTACCTGAGTATAGACTGCTCCTCCTACGGTATCTGTAAGAGTTATCTTATTACCGGTATAATAGCCATTAGCAGTACTTGTACCACTACCAGTGTCTAAAGCTATTGCATTTTTAACATATACACGAGTGATACCTGTCGTATCTGTTAAAGCTGCAATATTATCAATAACATAAGAAGCATAGCTGAAATCCCCATAGCTAGAGGCTAAGATACCTGAGTTACTAGGGTTATATACACCTATTATTGCTGTGGCGTGGCTAATTGCAAAGATCATCTGAGCAGAAGGAGTTCCTAAAGTAATTTTACTGCCTATTGTCCCTACAGTAGCATCTGTGATATTACTACCTGCCCCTATATTAGACAAACTAGCGTTATACATATCCATAGGCTCTATGGCGGATACTGCTGCATGGTCCCATGCTTGCATATGCCAGTACTTAGTACCTTTCTTCATATAAAACTCAGTACTACCACTCAAAAAATCTGTACCAATAGAAAACCTAAATCTATGGTCTGCATCCCCGTTAACATCGTAACTAGACCACTTATCTATAATAACCGCTGAAGAGATAGGAGTGCCACCCGACTTGAATAGTTCGACAGTATCATTTAAATTAAAATCAGATACATGGTTATGGTCCACAGCATCATGGGTAGAATCTACCTTATAACTGCCATCATAATTATAACACTCAGGGTCTCTGCCTCTTACTACAAATTGCATCTCAGGCAGCGTTGTTTCACCATCTGCAATTGTATACTTTCCTACAACATAAGCAGTGTCTAGCACTTGATGAGAAGGACCCCAATAGAGCTCATTACCTGTATAGTAGTCACTCTGAACTTTAAAGTTTCCGGCACTTGCAAGAGAGACTAGGGTACTATCTGCAGCTTGATTCGGTTGTCCTGAGTGGAACGTAAAGGAGGCAGATATAGGGCTAGTAATTGTATGACTGCCCTCATGCAATATCCCCGTAGCTGCAGCAGATGTAGCGTTGTTCGTACCCGTATCTGTAATCCGAAAGGATGTACCAAAAATATGCATAGTTACAATAGGTTGCCCATTTTTCCCTAGGGAAGTACTAGTATACCCATATCGACTGGCATTGGCATCTTTGTCACTATAATGGTGTAGAGTATCTCCTCGATCTTGTCTGCCGTAACAGACTACTTCTACCGCATCTGCATCATAGGTAGCTCCTGTAGTACTACGAACATCCTCATCCTGAGCATCTAGACAGATAGTAGTATTATCTTCGATATGTATATCAAGCACACCCGCTATAGGGCCTTCACATAATGCATCTACTCTGTAAACCTCAGCAGAGTTAGTTTTATGCGTATCTACAAAAATAGGAAAAGAGTCAATCTTATGTACCCCGTAAACAACAGGCAGCATTTTAGCCTGAGTATTGAACTGAAGATCCGTAGTACGAGGAACATCAACCGAGTACTCTCTTGACTCCTTGCCTCCTAAGAGCCCACTAAGTCCTCCAGAACTTACATTTTTATAACGTATCTCTTTAGTGTTATAAGTAGCTATGGCATTAATTGCTGCATTTGAATGTAAGAAGCCTAAATCAGAGGCATAAGAAGGCTTAATTACAGATTCAAGATCGGGAGTACTATCTGCCCTAAGAGCTCTGTGTGTAGCATCATCAGTTAGACGCCCCTGCACTCTTAAAAAGTCCCCCCAATGGCTAGAGAGTGTCCATTGTATTTGGGAAGAGTCTAATTTTTCTGTAATAGAAGCTCCGCTAGTTATACCTTTAAAATATAGGAAAGGTTCTCCGATAATAGTTCTATCAGAGGGATTAATATGAGCCTTATATATAAGTACCTCTCGGTTGATATAGTTAGTGTAGCTAGTGCCACTCTTATCGGATAGAAGTATATTAAGCTCTTCTGAGGAGAGTGTTAAAGTGTAATTTTGCGCGACTGTCTCAGTACCAATAGAACTTATCTGGGTATATACAGCAGTCTTACCTCCATTTCTGAAACCATCTATGCGTATATAAGTACCAACATGAACAGGGTTTGTGCTTACTGTACCGGTTCCTGTGCCTACCCCTGTTGCTGTAAATGTAGTACCTACAAGGCTATTAGCTGCACCAATAGTAGTAAAATCTGTCGAGCCTTTTGTTGCTATAGTATAAGAAATACCTATTACAAAACTTCCTGCTGTTATAATCTCTCCACTAAGAAGAATCTTATCCCCTTCTTGGAAGCCAGCTGCAGGTAAGTCAATGTCTGTGAACATTTCTGTAGTTGCGGCATCAAAGGTTGCACTAATACCAGCAGTTGCCCCTAAGCTGGAAGAGTCTAAAGTCATTGTAAGGTTAGAGGCTTTTGCTAGGATACTTTCATTGATAGTACCTAACTTAGTAAGCTTATTCGCTCTATAAGTTTGAGGGCCTAGGTCTGTCCCGTCTATATCTGTAGCATCATCATTATATATAATATCATACTGTGAGTCTGTGATATAAGTATAGTCGGTAGCTATGCCCCTAATCTTTCCACCATTCTGAATAACACTCTGCGGTTTCTCGAATTTAACCAAGTGTACTACGATAAAGGGGTCATAGTTTAGTAGGGAGGTTTGTAGTACGGAGTCTAGTGTGCGGATAGCCATTAAATTTGAGCCTCTTCTAGCTTCAAGGAGAAGCTGTATAAATTATTGGTGTTTAAACTATACTCTGATACATCACTAGAGAGTACAACTCTGAATTTAGGGTCGTTGAATATTATCGAAGCACTAGAGCTTACAGCTCTTTGTAGTGCTGGAATGAATTGTATTAATTGATGATTGTCTCCAGGAGATCCATTCTCATTAATAATAGAGGTATCTACACGAGTCACTTGGTATGCCTTTAGATGGCTAGAGTCTGAGGAGTCTGATATAGTAAAAATATCTCCAGGTTTTGCTGAGCCTTTAGCAGCAGGAGTATAACTAGCATTTGTTATTGCTATACTTGTATCGCCAGGCGCTGCTACTAGAGTGTTAGTGAAAGTATTAGAAGCTACAAATGTAGCAAAATCAGTGTCACGCGGGGCTTTATACTGTGGCAAGGAAATGTAGAAAGGAGTCATAGAACCTCTTTTCTGAAGCAAGAAAGTATATATAGGCTCAAACTCCTCTCTAGTCATAGGATTATATGAAACACTTATATTCCACTTATGCCCAGACAGCTCTCTACTTATTAGTCTTCCTGAGTTAGTACGAGTGTTCATAATCTTATGCTCAGAGCCTAGTTTTACAGACTTATAGCCGGGGCCGTATGTTGACCCCGTAGCTTGTCCTGTTACTGCAATTGCATTATTGGGGTCTGGCAGGATATTAGAATATGCCATTAGTATGATTTCTCCTGTACAGTTTCTAAGAACAATTCTCCATGTTCATTTGCTGCTTCTCTTAACATTCCGATTATGTTTCCTCTTTGATTCATTAGTAATTCTTCCACACCCGCAGCGTCTACTGCGCTAATAGAGAAATTCACGTTAGTCATTCCACCAGTGTTCTGTCCAGAAGGTATGATTTCGCCAGGCACATCTGGCATGAACAGTTCTGGACCTTGTTCGCCTACGACAAAGCCTCCAGCTGCACGTCCTTTATATCCAGAGAAGGCTGAAGTAGGCTTAAAGTTAGTCATGCCTGTACCAATTCCTGAATCTCCTCGTGCAAAGGCTTGCTCCCCACCAGCATTATTACCTTTAGCTAAGTCTACAGAGGCGCTTCGTGAGCCTACGCTTACTGCTGAAGGCATGGAGGAACCTGCACCGGAAGCTCCTGATTGAAAAGATGTTCCAGAAATAATAGATAACTGAGCCACACCCATGGCACCCATCATAGCAGCTAATGCTATGTTCCAAGGACCCCAGGGCTTGCTACCTAAGGCTCCCATTACTGCAGATGCAGTGCTTATAACGGCTCCTGCCATCTGCATTTTCTTATTAACCTCGAAAGCTTTCTTAGCTGCTTGCTCTTTCTTTTTCTCTAATGATTTAATTTTAGCCATTGAAGCTGCGGATTTTCCGTCTCGCTTCTTCTCTGCCGCTATTTCACTATCAATATTTGCTATTTTTGCCTTACTCGAAGCGGCCATCATTGAACCAATGGCTTGAACACCTGCTGCTGCTGCTGCTAGTCCTGTTTCCATAGTGAGACCTTTGCCTCCTATCTCTTCAAAAGCAGCACCAAAAGCTGATGAAATCGCAAAAGCACCGTCTACAACGGAGGTTATAAGCTCTCCCTCTGGGCCTAGCTTACTTAGCTCTGCCATCATTGGACTCATCACCTGCTGATTTGTAATGGCTGCCCCACCCTCTTTGAGCCTAGCTAGCTCTCCAGACAGATGAGCAGCGCCCATGCCAGAACCTTGAGTTTCTGAAATTACTGCTGAATCTGCTTTAGCTACTCCTATCTCAGCAGTTGTGACTGCTGTTTGCTGCTTTTCAAATGCAATAGGATCCTTCTTGTCTGTAATCTCCAGAGTATTTTTCTCATTAGTTAGAAGGATGGCGGCTGCGGTAGCGGCGTTATTCAGTCTCATAATATCACCTGCCCGACCTTGCACAAGATTAGCTGCAGCTGTAGACACAGCTAACGCATTCTGCTCTTCTCTAAGGGCTGTCAAAGAGGCTAAATATGCACTTGCACCTCCTTTTACATCTTTGAACAGCTCTTCAAACTTTCTAAGGGCTTCAGCTGCTGCAACGGACTCGTCTCCGAATACGTCTTTAAAACCATCTCCGGTAGCTTTTACAGTCTTTGATAGAGACCTAAGTGCGGACTCTGCAGCCCCTACATCTCCCTCTGTTAGAACAGCTCCTATGTTACTTAGTCCATCTTCTAAAACAGCTAAGTTTCCTGTAGCTCTTCGAGCCGCATCTTCTATATTTTCTAAAGATGCCACATCACCAGCTTCTATAGCTGCTAAGGCTTTAGGACTTAAAGCTCCTATAGCTGCTAATTTTTCTTTTATCTGCTCTAAAGCATGTGCTCTCTTATCTGCGTCTTTGACACTGTCTCCTATATTGAGAGCTTCTTTTAGCAAACGTGAAGCAGGCAAGCTACCTAAGGCAGTAGATCTCTGTTTTTGTAAACTAGCATTTAAGGTATTTATTCCTTGAGAATACTCAAGGGCTGAGATGGTACCCGCATCATAATCAGCTTTTAGAGATTTCATTCCTCGCTCTTTATTCTTGGCAATACCTTTGACAATTATATCTAACTCTTTGCCTGTGTCTTTTATAGAGTTTTTTAGATCGTTATAGGATTCTTCCAGTTCAGCAGCAGCCACTCGTGTATCTTGAAAGTTTTTAATACCTTTTCCAAAATCTGACCCTACAAAAAGCTCAGCACTAACAGCTACCTTATCCCCTAACTTTTCCATAGCATCAGTAGCTGCAGTAGTAGAAGTACTAAGGAGGTCT
>Ga0307994_1000749_pt1 | contig 21364 bp, 14 predicted proteins | sample EllFjometagen261_FD_203171 | JGI IMG/M metagenome (GOLD analysis project Ga0307994, IMG submission 203171) | Marine microbial communities from Ellis Fjord, Antarctic Ocean - #261 | ecosystem: Environmental > Aquatic > Marine > Unclassified | place: Southern Ocean | collected 2014-11-02 | reverse complement strand
GTGGCCCAGTAATCACTTGTTCCCCAGTGTTTTTGGTCAGATACCCACAAAACTTGGTTAAAGAAGTCATTAACGAGTTCTAATTTCAGGCGTTCAGATTTATTGAGGTTTTTATCGACGAGGGCTTGCCAAGCTTGCAATCGTTGATTGGCAAGTGGGCCATATTTTTTGGTGGCTTGAAGGAGTTGATCGGTTGAAATAACGGTAGACGGTTTTTGCGAATCTGCAACAACCAACCCTACTAAAAATAGAGCGCTGCATAGAACAATAAATGTCTGCCACTTTGTCAATATCATCGTTTAAAACAACATATAGCCCTTAAATGAAAGCAGGCCTTGAGCAGGCCTGTTTAAAATGCAATATTTACGGATTGTAAGTCGTTTTGGCATTATCTGGAAGTGCGTCTTTAGGCATGACTTTTACTTCAACACGACGGTTTTTATGACGATTTTCATCGGTGTCATTTTCTACCACCGGTTGACTCTCACCTTGGCCATCAATCCAAATCATCTCTTCTTCAAAATTCAGATTCGTTGCCATGTAGTTTTTAACCGTGTTAGCACGTTGCCATGACAAATTCAGATTGTACGCTTCACTGCCTAGACTGTCTGTATGGCCTGTGACCAAGATAACTTCATTGTTTTTGATAGCGGGTAAGGTCGATAAACTGGTTTTTAGTTTGTCTAAGTCGGCTGTGTTTAGCGTCGCGCTGTCAAAATCGAATAGAGCGTGGTCTAGAATTAGAATTGGGCAACCATCTTTGTCTACATTAAAGATAGACGGCGTGCCTAGGCACGTATCTAAACGGTCTACCACCCCATCACCATCTTCGTCTAGTTCACAACCAAATTCATTCACTTTTGCGCCTTTAGGCGTGTCTGGACATTGGTCAATTCGGTCATAAACCCCATCACCGTCACTATCTAACTCACAGCCTAATACATTCACAGGCACGCCAAATTTGGTATTTGGACAGTGATCAAGTTTATCCTGCACACCATCTTGGTCTAAATCCAAGTATTCATTTTCAACCGCTTCAGGTTCGCTCGTAAACAGTGTTTGGATGGCATAAGGTTTTTCTTGATCTTCTGCTATGGCGCTTGGTGATGCAAGTATGGATCCAAAACCTAAAGATAGGGTTAAAAGTGCTAGAGCAGGCTTTGATAGTGTCGGTGTCTTCATGGGGTTACATCCTAGTTGGATAACTTTAGTGTTAGAAGCGGTATTGAATTTCATATATTTATCATAGTAAATACGTATGTAGGGCTACGATACTATAAATATTGATTTTCTTCAAAAAAATATTGCCGTGCTTACTTTGCTTATAGGCCTATTTCTAATAGGTTTACAGACTGGTTTGAATGGCATTAATTAACTGTTTATCACTTAGCGTGACAGGGTTACCGAGCATGCTTCCACCCCGACAGTTTTTTATAACCGAGTCTATGTTACTCATTGACAAACCAAACTCTGATAAACCTTGTGGGGTATATGTTTGAGCATAGTGTTTTAAAGTGGTTAGCAGGCCTGTTAAGCTTTGCTCTTCAGGCAGCTCGGGATTAAAAAGTTGTCCAATTTGCTTGTATTTAGAGAGCGTGACCGATTCGGAGTCTATTTTTAGTAAGGTTTCAATATTAGCCGCAGTAATCGGTTCAAGCAATTTGGCACAGACAATGCCGTGTGGCGCTTCAAAAAACGCGCCAATAGGCCCCGCCAAACCATGCACTGCGCCTAAGCCGGCATTGGCGAGTGTGGTGCCAGAGAGCGAGGCGGCTAACATGATATTGCCGTAACCCTGTTGCTGTCTGCTGTCATCGTCACTGTTAATGTCTTCAAATGCGCCTTTAAATAAAACCATGCCTTGCCACGCTAGCGCATCGGTAATCGGATTAGGGTTAAGGGTAGTGTAAGATTCCAGTAGTTGAGTAAACGCATCCATGCCGGTGCTGTATAAAACGTCTTTCGGGCAAGTCATAAGCAGTTCAGGGTCTAACCAAGCTTCGGTCGCTAACAATTTATTATCCCGAAACGATTTTTTAAACTGACCAATGCGTGATAACACCGCATTTTTAGTGGTTTCACTGCCCGTGCCTGCTGTGGTGGGTACCGCAATAAACGGACAAGTGGCGACGTTAAACGGCTTGCCAAGTCCCACGCCTTCTAAATAGTCCATGACGGATGTTTGACTGGGAATTAAACCCGCAACGGCTTTGGCTGCGTCTAAAACACTGCCACCACCCATTCCCACCACCACTTGAGTGTCGGTTTTGCATTGCGCAACAATATAGTCCACTAAGTCTGGAGACGGTTCACCTGAGACCGTAAAGTGGTCAACATGGCGATTGGTTTCTAATAACGCGTCACGAATAATGTGTCCAAACTCAGCAGGCCTGCTTAAAAAGTTGCCGGTAATCAAAACGATTCGCCCAGTATATTGGGTTTGAATATGCGTAATTAAATCGTTGCGAACGCCCCATCCAAAATGAATGTGAGGCATCGGGGCAAATTGAAATGAAGGCATCGGCATAGGTTTAAACTCAGTTATTTTTTCAAAAAAGATTTTAGGTTAGAGAGGTGGGCGTTGCCTTCTTCAAGTTTCTCTTCTTGGCTTACCACCACACCCGGTTTGCCTTCCCATTTTAAGTTCTCCGCGGGTAACTCTTCTAGAAAACGACTGGGATCACAGGTCATGTCTTCGCCATATTTACGACGTTTGTTGGCATAGGTCATGGTTAAGGTGTGCTGTGCACGGGTAATGCCCACGTAAGCCAAACGGCGTTCTTCTTCTAGGCCGGGTGACTCCATGTTTTGTTTATGCGGTAACATTTCCTCTTCCATGCCGATTAAGAATACATGCGGAAACTCCAAACCTTTAGATGCGTGCAAGGTCATTAAACTGACCATATCGTGCTCTTTATCGGATTCGTTACGCTCCATCATATCCATTAAGGTCATGTGTGAAACAATTTTGTCTAGCCGTTTATCTTCACCATCCTCTTCGGTCGCTTTTTTAATAATGCGTTCAATCCACAAGGTGAGTTCACGCACATTGTTGATGCGTTTTTCAGCGGTTTTAACATTGCTGGCGGTTTCATGAATCCAGTTGTCGTATTCTAAGGTTTCAATTAACTGACGAATAAACGAGGTCACTTCTTCGCCTTCAATGCTATCGGCTTTTTGCACCCAGTCTAGGAGTTGTTGTCCAAAAAACTGTACGCGTTTTAAGGCTTTTTCAGAGAGAACCGAGCTAATTCCAAACTCTTGCGTGGCGTCAAACAAGCTAATGCCACGCCCGGTTGCATAGGTCGCCAATTTTTCTAACGTAGAGGCACCGATTTCACGACGTGGTGTGTTAACAATTCTTAAAAATGCCGCATCGTCATCCGGGTTCACAATGACCTTTAAGTAACTCATGATATCTTTGATTTCGGCGTGGTCAAAAAACGACTTACCGCCCGAAATAACATACGGAATATTTTGTTCCCGAAGTGAACGTTCCATTAAACGGGCTTGGTGGTTACCGCGATATAAAATAGCGTAATCTCGGTTTTTAGAGCGACTTTTGAATTTATGCACAATAATTTCAGAGACTACGCGCTCTGCTTCTTGATTTTCATTGGAGCAGGCAATTACGCGTAACGGGTCGCCTAAGCCCATCTCACTCCACAGTTTTTTTTCAAAGACGTGCGGGTTGTTGCTAATGAGAGAGTTTGCAGATTGTAAAATTCGGTTACTGGAACGGTAGTTTTGTTCGAGTTTAATGAGTTTTAGAGCCGGAAAATCTTCTTTAAGTAAGGCCAAGTTTTCGGGTTGCGCGCCACGCCACGCATAGATAGATTGGTCGTCGTCGCCTACCACGGTAAAACGCGCTTGAATACCAACCAACTGTTTTACCAAGTTGTACTGAGTGGCGTTGGTGTCTTGATACTCATCCACCAACAAATAACGCACTTTGTTTTGCCACTTTTCTAAGATCGCCGGGTTCTCTTCAAATACTTTAACGGGCATGCCAATCAGGTCATCAAAATCAAACGCGTTATACGCATGCAGCTGTTTTTGGTAGGCCTGATACAAAATAGCGCGCGCTTGTTGTTGCGCATCTTCGGCTTGTTCTAACGCCGTTTGCGGAGAGGTTTGGGCGTTTTTCCAGTTAGATATATCCCACTGCACGCCGTCTAATACTTCTGGGTCTATCGACTGCTTATGCATCAACTCTTTTAAGATTTGACCGCTGTCGGTGGCATCCATAATCGAGAAGTTCGGTTTGTAACCGAGCGCCTTGTACTCTTGACGCAAAATATTTAAACCCAAATTGTGAAAGGTCGAAACATTCAAGCCCTTGCTGTTTTCATCTTTAAGCAATTTCATGACACGCTCTTTCATCTCTTTGGCGGCCTTATTGGTAAAGGTAACGGCATAGATGTTGTAGGCTTTTACATCATGTTCACGAATGAGATAGGCGATTTTTTCAGTAATCACTCGGGTTTTACCCGAGCCCGCACCTGCCAAAACGAGGGTGGGCGTATCAATGTGTTTTACAGCTTCGTATTGTCGGTCGTTTAGGCTATGCATGGCGCTCAATCAGTCAGGTTGGTTTTTTGCAGTTAAGGGTCAGTGAAGAGGTACAATATGATAATTCAAATTGAACAGAATTACATTGGGAAATACCGTGGCCACTATCGAAGCGTTAAAAAAAGACTTACATATTCAAGCAAACCTAGCGGGCAAAGACCTTAAGTTTGCCACGACTTGGGGCATTTTTAGCCCGCGTGAAATTGATTCGGGTACCGATCTGTTTTTGAAATATTTAGAGATCAAACCCGATGAAGTGGCCCTAGACATTGGCTGTGGCTATGGCCCAATTGGTTTGGCGATTGCTGCTAATGCCCCGCAAGGCACGGTGCATATGGTGGATAAAGATTTCGTGGCGGTCGATTACTCGAACAAAAACGCCGAAATCAACGGCCTTAAGAATGCGCAGGCCTACTTGTCAAATGGCTTAAGTAATGTGCCAAAAAATATTCAATTTACCACCGTGGTTTCAAATATTCCCGCTAAGGTTGGTAAAGAGATGTTAAGTATTTTATTAAATGATGTTCATAACCAGCTCGCACCAGGTGGCCAGTTTGTAGTGGTGACTATTAATGGTTTAAGACAGTACATGAAACGTAATTTCATGGACGTGTTTGGTAACTATGAAAAGGTCAAGCAGGGCAAAGATTACACCATTTCCCGTTGCGTTAAAAGATAATTAAATCAAGTAGATAGTTGTTTTAATTGGCTTGGTTTTGGTCGCTGTATTTTGCAACGGCTTGACGTTTAATCTTGGGTGCTTTCAGTCAAAGTTTGGTGTTTTACGGTGTTGAAAGTGACCCAGAGGCATTTACTGTAGGTGGCTTATTAACCCTCTGCTTTTAACGTCGAGCTCAAACTCTTTCAATGGCAGAGGCTTACTAAAGAAAAAGCCCTGTAACTCATCGCAGCCTAGGTTTCGAACCAAAATAGCTTGTTCTTCTGTTTCAATGCCTTCAGCGATCGTTTTCATGTTTAAGCTGTGGCTTAATGAAATAACCGATTTTGTAATTGCCAGATCTCTTTCATCTTTAATGATATCGGTAATAAAACTTTTATCAATTTTAAGAATATCTATTTGTAATCGTTTTAGATAATTTAAAGAAGAATACCCTTTTCCAAAATCATCTATAGAAATGATAACGCCTAATGCTTTTAGTTTATTCAACACACCAATCGTAAACTCGGTACCCTCAAGAAACAAGGTTTCTGTAAGTTCAAGTTCAAGCAAATGCGGGGACAATTGAGAGGCATCCAAAGCGCCTTTAATAACATCAATAAAGCTTTCACTTCTAAATTGCAGGGCAGAAATGTTAACTGAAATACGTATTGGCCGATTCTCGTTTTCCCACTTACTGGCAATATGGCAGACCTGCTGAATTAAATTGTTTCCTACTTCACATATTAAGCCGGTTTCTTCTAGTAAAGGAATGAACTCATCGGGTGGGATAATGCCTTTTTCAGGATGCTTCCATCGCAACAAGGTTTCTATAGAACTTAACTCGAAAGAGTTGGCCTGTACCTTTGCTTGGAAAAATGGAATAAATTCATCATTAATAATTGCACGGCTTAGTTCTGTTTCAAGCGTAAATTTATTAATTGAATTAACCTTCATATCAGTTGAAAAGAATTCGATATTTCGAGTTCTATTTTTTTTGGCTTGATACATAGCCAAATCAGCTTGATTAACGAGGTCGTCTGACTCTACAGGTGATTCTTTACTTGAAAAAATAGTCGCACCAATGCTCATGCTAAGTGTGATTTCATGGTTTGAGATATGGATCGGTTTTTTAGCCGATTTTTGTATGCGCTCAGCCAATTCAAACGCATTCTCTTTACTTTCTAAATCTTCTAGAATGACTAAAAACTCATCCCCACTTATACGAAAGGCATAGTCTGTTTCACGAATTGAGTTTTGGATTTTAGATGCCACTTCTTTAAGTACTTGATTCCCTGCATCATGCCCAAGGTTATCATTGATAGATTTAAATCTATCTAGGTCAATAAATAAAATGGCCGCTAGCTTATTGTGACGGTTTAGCCTAGCCCTTACTTCTTGAATTTTTTCAGTGAAGGAAGCTCTATTTAAAAGGCCTGTTAAGTTGTCATGGTAGGCTTGAAAAAAAACCTCTTTTTCTCGGTCTGCTCGCTCTTTATCGTAATTTAATATTAAGTTATGAGCGTGTCGAATGATTAAATATAAAAAAAGATAAAGTAAAAGTAGGATAAGTGAAACACTTAATGCGATCGTTATTTGACCTTTGTTTATATCAGATACTAAATCGGTCACATCCGAATAGACTTCAAAAACCGCGACAACCTTTTCAGAATCTTGGCTTTTAATAGGAATGTAGGTCGTGATTAAATTTCGGTCTAATATACTGTTTTCAAGCGCGTTGAATTGATCTCTAAAGCTAATCTCGCTGACTATTAGGCCAGAACTGGCTTGAATGAAACCTTGAGAAGCACTCTTATCTTGTCCAATTTGGTTTTGTTCAGTTGAAAAGACAGTTAAGCCTTTTAAGTTGTAAATTTTTATTTTAACGACATTTGTGCCCTCCATTTGAGACTTTGTAAAGCGCTGAAGAAAGGCCGTTTCAGGCTGTTTTATCAATGCTTCTTTGGTCGTTATTTTAGCGCTACGCTGAATGAAATTGGCAACCTTGACCCAAGCTGAGTTTGCAAAGCTATGTGTAATATTTACGTTTGCTTGCGTTTGAATTTTTAGCATGTTTTTTTCTGAAAGGTAGCCAAAAAAGAAAGATAAAATTAGAATGACTGCGAAAATGCCAGTTGCTGAAATTAATGAAAAATAGCGGGTTAAGTTGAACAACTAAGATTCCTTTTCGCATGAAGTTAATTAAGGTAAAGACGAGTCTAATAGTTCAAAGTATCAAAAGTACTTAACTCAAGCAAGCATAGAACTGCATGCTTATATTAATGATGGATTAAGATAGAAACCAAGTTTGGAAATAAGGGCGTTTAAACCTGTCTCAAAAGTCGCAGCTAAGTCAATCGAACTCGTGAGTCAGGGTGTTATGAGTATCAACGGCTTTATCTTACATGAAATATGAAGCATCATTTAATGGACGTGTTAAGTGACCATGTGAAAGTGAAACAGGGTATAGATTAGACGATCTTTTATTGCATTAAACATTGATTTAATTAAGGTTTTTATAAAATAAATCAGCCTTTAAATAAAGATCGCTTGTACAAGCCCAAAAGCTTGTCTACAATAGCCATTAAAATTATTTATAACTAAACCTTTGTTTGTTTTATTAATAAGCAGAGTTCATCGACTTTAGGAGTGACAACGATGTTAGCGAAAAGATCATGGATTACCCTGTTTGCGATTATGTTTGGCTTGTTTTCAGTGGTGCAAGTGGCAGAAGCGAAACGTTTTGGGGGCGGCAGCAGTTTTGGTTATTCAAAATCAACGCCAAATAAATCATTTAATACCGCACCTAAAGCCACGCCAGCGCCTAAGGCTGCTGCTGCAGGAACCGCTGCTGCGGGCGGTGCAGCTAAATCGGGTGCATCAAAATGGTTAGGGCCTTTAGCAGGATTAGCCGTGGGTGGTTTGTTAGCCGCTATGATCTTTGGTGATGGCTTTGAAGGTATTCAGTTTATGGATATTTTAATCTTTGGTTTGATTGCATTCTTATTATATAAAGTATTTGCCGCTCGTAAGCGTTCGCAGCAGTCTGAAGGGGCTTATCAACAAACTTATGATTCTCAGCCGTCCGCACAATCTGGTTATGAAGCGCCTGAAACGGTTCAACAGCGTCAGTCGCAACCAGAGCAACCTGCGTATGATCCAAATTCAGGTGGGTCGATTATTGGTTCTGGTTTAGGTGAAGGGCCATCTAGTCAAGCTGTTCAAGTATCAGAAGTACCTTCGTGGTTTAATTCTGAGCAGTTTGTAGAAGGCGCTAAAGGGCACTTTGTTTCATTGCAAAAAGCCTGGGATGCGGTTGATATTAGTGAAGTATCTTCTTATTGCACGCCTGAGTTGTTTGCAGAAATTGAGAAAGAGATGCAGAACATGCAAGCTGGAGATAACGTAACCGTAGTGGATACGTTAGACGCTGAAATTGCAGATATGGCAATTGACGGTGAGTATTTTGTGGTCAGTATCCGTTTTAGTGGTTTTATCCAAGAAGCGGCTGAAGAGTCTGCACACGCATTTACCGAAATTTGGCATATCCGTCGTGATGCAACCGATCAAGGAAATTGGTTAGTCGCTGGTATTCAGCAACTAAACTAAGGTATTATCTCTTTACGTAACAAGTTCGTTTCAGTAAAGAGGTGGAAGCATGGTTCGTCAGTTAGCGGTAGTCAGTACCTTTGTTATAGGGTCGTTATTAATGACGGGTTGCTCTAAAGAGCCCGTTAAAATTCAGTCGGCTCAAATTGTAGCGAGCTTAGATAAAGGTTCGGGAAACTTTGATCGAGTTTTGATGATGTGCTTTGACAAGCCGTTAACGTCGGATTATTATCACAAAATTACAATTTTGACTAAGGAATCCGTTAAGGTCGAAGGGGGAGGGATGTTAAGACCTATCGCCTCAGATCCTGATAATAAATGTCAGTTACGAAACGTCTATTCGTATATTAATAAAGATTCGCCGATAGGAGCACGTGAACTAATCAAAGATTACGTGGTCCCCGGCAATATTAGTCAGATATTAGTGAAAATTTACAACGATAAACCAGAAGGCAAAGAGCGCCCAGTTACTGAGCGTGTGTTTAAGAACTTATAAGCTTTTAATGCCTTTTAAAAGTGAGCAGGCCTGGTAAAAGTATTAATGCTTTACCAGGCCTTTTTTATTGAACTATTCATACCAACCTTGTCTGTGGTGTACGCCAAATTGGATTAAAAACAATGTCTTTGGAATTTCCTAATCCATTAATGGATGCTTTGGCTTATGCCAACGGCGAATCACGTTGTCGTGGTGTTTATAAACAAACCGCACAAGACTTTATTGTAGAAGAGCAGATTGCTTTTAGCCTCAGCGGTGAAGGAGAACACCTTTGGTGCTGGGTTGAGAAAACTGGCGAGAACACCGATTGGGTGTCGCATCAACTGGCTAAATGGGCCGATGTGCCCACCAGTCGAATTGGCGTAGCGGGGCAAAAAGATCGGCATGCGGTTACCCGTCAGTGGTTTAGTATTCAATTGCCAGGCAAGGAGGATCCTAATCCAGACGATTTAGCCTTAGAGACCGTTAAAATTTTAAAGATGGTTCGACACCAGCGCAAATTGCAAACCGGGGGCTTAAAAGGCAATCGGTTTGAATTGGTGGTTCGCAATATTCAAGGCGATTGTAAAGACTTAGAACAGCGCCTTGAAGCGATTAAAACCGATGGGGTTCCCAATTACTTTGGAGAGCAGCGTTTTGGTCGACACGGTAATAACCTGCCCAAGGCAACCGAGTTTTTTAGCGGCGCGTTAACCCGTGTTAAACGGAATCAAAAGAGCATGTATATTTCTGCGGCACGCTCGTGGATGTTTAATTTGATTCTCTCAGAACGCATTCAGCAGGCCTCTTGGAACAGCTTTTTGCCAGGCGATGTTATGCAGTTAGAAGGGTCGTCTAAGTGGTTTGAAGATGATGGTTCTGAAACCTTGTCAGAACGTGTTGAACAGTTTGACTTGCATCCAACGGGGGCGATGGTGGGTCGTGGTGAACTGCCCTCTAAATTAGGCGTGTTGGCGTTAGAGAAACGGGTGCTAACGCCTTTTACTGATTGGATAATCGGTCTAGATAACTTAGGTTTAAAGCAAGATAGACGCGCTTTAAGAGTCATGCCTGAAGCGCTCACTTGGCAGTGGCTGGATGACGGTGCCGAACACAAAAGCTTAAAGGTTTGTTTTGCGTTACCCTCAGGGAGCTACGCTACGATGGTCTTGCGTGAACTTATGGCTCTGAAAGATGCTCAGCGCACTTGAAAATATGAATATTCTATTTATCAGTGTAGCTAAAAAGTACCCGGGTTAGAACCTCGTTTTTAGATATGAAAAAGGCGTTAAATCGATTGATTTAACGCCTTTTTTTTCGCCTGATTTATTGTGATAAAGCGTGTTTAAAACTCCGACCACTCATCGTTATTGTTTTTTGGTTTAGCCGGTGGCGTTACGTGTAACCCCGATGAAACCGGGTTAGACTTGGGTTTTGTTACGGGGTCAATGTTAGTGGACGGTTTTACAGGTTTAGGCAGGCCTGCTGATGTTGCCACTTTGCTTTCGATCGCGGTTGAGTGCCCCGTTGTTTTTGCTAGCGGCACTTGGTGTGAAACGAACCCTCCACCATTGGCAATGTCTTTCTCTAGGTTGGTAATTAAATTAATTACCTTGTTACTAAAGTCTTCAAGTTTTGACATTTCTAAGTTAGCTAACTCAATATCGTCCACATCTTTTAAGGCCAAAATTTTGCCTATAAAACTGTGCAGTTCGTTGTGCCCTTGTTCAAGCGATTGGTAAGTAGGTAAGCTTTGGTATTGTTTACCTGCCCCATAAATCCATTTTCCGAGTGCACATTTGGTTCCATCGTCAGCGGAGTTACGATCAAATTTAATATCCACGTCATTAACATAGGCTCGTACTTTAACTCGCCACTGACGATGCGCTCGACGTGCAGAAGCAAAATCAAAGTTACCCGTTTTGAGAGAGACATCAAGACCGAGTGCACTTGAATCCAATTTAAATTGGCTAATGTTTTGATTCATTGAATGTGCCATATCACCCAGCTCTTCAGCGGTTGCGGCGCTCTCTTCAACCATAGCCGCGTTCTGTTGAACCGCGGTATCAATGCTGGTAATCGCATTATTGACTAACGTAACCCCTTCACTTTGCTCACGACTGGAAGACGCTATTTCCTCAATGATTTGGTTCACGTTGCCAATAGAGCTGACAATCTCATTCAACATCTCGCCCGAACCTCTTACATGGTGCGTGCCTTCAGTGACTTTTTTAACCGTGTCTTCAATTAATACACGAATGTCTTTTGCGGCATCAGACGATTTTCCTGCGAGGTTTCGTACTTCACTTGCCACAACCGCAAAGCCACGTCCATGGTCACCAGCACGCGCCGCTTCTACGGCCGCATTTAATGCTAATAAGTTGGTCTGGAAAGCGATGCTGTCAATAAGGCCGATAATGTCGTTAATTTTTTGACTCGATTCATTAATCTGTTCCATCGATGAGATCGCACTGTGCATAACATTGACGCCATCATTGGCTTGATTAGCCGTTTTTTGTGTCACGTCTGAAGCTTGTAGCGCATTGTCAGCATTTTGGCGAACCGCAGAGGTCATTTGTTCCATGCTAGAGGCCGTTTCTTCCAATGAGGCCGCTTGTTCTTGAGTACGGTTATTAAGCTCTAAGCTGCCTTGTTTTATCTGTTGCGCACCCTGCTCGACATTAATGGTAGCCGATTTGGTTTGAGCCATCATAGAAGACAGATTGTCTACTGCAACATTCATGCTGTCTTGCATGACCGCAAAACGACCTAGATAGTCACCCGTTATATGTTGCGTTAAATCGCCATCGGATAAAGCAACGGCAACGTTTACCACCGAGTTTATAGGTGTTTCAACGGTGTCTAATAGTTCATTGAACGATTCACTTAACTGTTTGGCGACACCATCGACTTGGCTTAGGTCGATACGACGGTCGAGTAGCCCTTGTTGGGCAGATTTAACGGCACGGCCTATTTGATTTAATAATTGAACGTCAGAGGTATTATCAAGCCACTCTACCAAGGTTGAGGTTTTGATGCCTGCTCGGTTATAAACAGGAGTAATCTTGAGTTCTAGGTGGTAATCGGCCACAACAATATTTGCAATGGTGGTCTCGGTAATGGATTTAAGCATTGCTCGGTTATGCGCAGGGTTTTGATGAAAAATATCAATGTTTGAGCCTAATATTTCATCGGCTTTGAAGTTTGGCAAGGCTGTTTGTAATTTAGTTTCTCGTTGTTGCATGAACTCTGACATAGCCTGGTTCATGTAAATGACATTTAAATTGTTGTCTGCAATCATTATGTTGGCGGTAACTTGGTCAATCGCTGTTTGTAAACGCGCTGAATTATCAAGTTGATAGGCCGCTTCTTCTTGCCGTTCAAGAGCACCTAAAGAAGCGGATTGCAAAGCATTTTGCATCTTCCCAAAAAAACTTGTTTGATCATATTGGTCGATTTCAATTGGGTTTCCCGACGCCAATTGACGAATTTGATTACGTAATGTTCGTTCTTCTTTTAATTTAAATAAGCCATAAACCATTGGAGGAATAAGTCCAAGGATCGCCACTAAGGCGATTTCAATTTGACTGTGGCCATCTAGCTCGGCATAAATTAAATAAGGCAGCAGGTACAAAAGACCAATTAACATGGTTAATTGATATTGGGGATTTAGTCTTGGGAAAAAATTAAGTCTACGCCAGTTTGGACCATAAATTACGCGGCCGTAGTGCATGGTTGCATGCCCATTCGCAATGTCTTTGTACGCCTTAGTTGTCGCTTCTTTTTCGGCTTCTGTTACCACTGAACGTACTGACATGTAGCCAGAGATTTTGCCATCTTCATAAGTGGGGGTTGCGTTTGCTCTCACCCAGTAAAACCCGCCATCTGCTCGACGGTTCTTGACGATTTGTGTCCAAGGTATGCCTTTCTTTAGCGCACTCCACATATCGGCAAACACAGCAGGCGGAACGTCAGGATGCCTAACTTTGTTATGGGGTTGGCCAATTAACTCCGCTTTAGAAAAACCACTGGCATCCTCAAAGGCATCGTTACACTCATAAATGGAGCCGTTTAAATCGGTTTTAGAGACTAGGGTAATGTTGTTTGGAACAATATATTCGTCATTTGTTATCGGTTGATTATTTCGCATTATTATTTCGACTCCATTGTCAAGTTTTCGCTAGCTACTACTCTAAATCAAAACAGTGGAGTGTCAACGCTTTCTGATACCTAGACTGTATTTTTTTTGGAAAAATATTGCGCCTGCCTACAATTCTATATAAAAGTAGTCTTCTCTAAGTCACGTTGTAAGGTCTAGCGTTGCAGATAGCGGGTAAGGACTGCGGTGCATTTGAGTTTTGTGAGTATTTAGTATTAACCATAGTTTTAGTCATGAATTAGTCATGATTAAAGAAACCTAAGGTTAGGTTAGGGTCTGGTGCCGCTATATGGTATTTTATGAGTTGGTTTTTCTCTTCTAAAAATAAGCGATAATTTGTGAAAAAAGCGTTCAAATTTTTAAACCTATTACGCAGTCCGTTTGCTCTGAGTGCTTTAATTGGGTTGGTGTTATTGGTGTCGTTACTGCTGGCGGGTAATCAGTATTTAAAGCAAGGTTTTAACGAGCAGGTTAAAGCGTCTGCTATTGTGACTACAAAAGGCGTAAAAGGCCTTATTACTGAGAAATTTGAGCAATATGACCTTATTTCTCGTTCGATTGTAAATCATCACAAAGACCGAATTTTTGAGCTAGCAGCAGGAGCAGGCTACCCCTATGACTTAAACCTTATTTCAAATGAAATAAAGGATTTGTTCAGTGAAATTAGACAATTTGCCATATTGGATGATATTGGTCAGGTTCAAGTGGGCAGTGAAGGCTATTTTTTAGGGGATTTGTGTCGAGTACATATTAACGCGAGCATTTTAAACCCGAGAACGGATTTAAGTGGTGAGATACATCAATGTGAACGGGGGGCACATTATGATGTCGTGATTAATCTTAACCGCGGTGAACAACAGGCCTCTTTGTATTTGAGTTTTTATCTGGTTTATTTGCAAGAGTTGTTGCTTCAATTTAGTGGAAATGAACTCAGTTTAATCATGGTAAAAGGGGATGATTTGAGTCAAGTTATGCTCACGACTCTAGCCATTGCCGCTAATGAGCCTTTAGAGATACTAAGCCCCCGTGAAATAAACCAGATCATGGCTAATGTGCAAATTTCTGAAGGGGGTTGGCGCATAGTGGCTTTACCCACATCGGGACTATTTGAGGCCTATAACAGTAAAATTGATAGAGCGTCATGGGCACTGTTAGCGGGCATATTAATTTTGTATTTCATCTTTATTTATTACCTTCGTTTAGCCAATCAGGCGCGTTTTAAAGCCGAGCAAAAAGCCTCATACAGTGCGTTGTTTAATGCCGGCCCAACCGTTTTAATCGAAAAAGACCTAAGGCTCGGTGAGTCCTTAGAATACGTCTCTCCCAATGTTAGTCAAGTACTCGGTTTTACCAGCGAAACCATTTTGCGCGATTACAGTCTAAATGACTTAATTCAATCTGAAGATCAAGCAAGGTTTAATAGTGCGTTAACCTTAGCCATCGAAAGCAAGCAACAGACATTGGAGATCGAATTTAGGCTTATCCGTGCCAATCGGCAGTATATTTGGGTGTATGGTTTGATGCACATTAAGTACGATCAAAAAGGTAATGCTCAAACTTTACAAGGCTATTTAACGTCCATCAACGCTCAAAAATTAGCCGAAAATCAAGCGACATCCTTAATTAGTAATGCTCCAGACGCGATTTTGGTGACCGATACGAAAGGGCGTATTCAGCAAGCTAACAAACGTGTAGAAGAAATTTTTGGTTATAAAAGTCAGGATTTAATTGGTTTGCCGATTAGTCTATTGTTGCCAGATTTTGATGAAGGGTTTCAAGCCTTAGACCGTCTGCTAGAGTCAGAGCAGGAGGAAATTGAAGGCTATACTTCTGAAGGTGAGAGCATTATCTTGGGGTTACGCTTAAATCAAATGATTTTAAAGTCCTCTAAGGTCTATGCCATCGTTCTTCGAGATATCACCCAGCAGAAACTGGCACAAAAGCAGTTGCAACAAGCCAAAGAGCATGCCGAGCAGTTAGCCGTTTCTAGAACTCGCTTTATGGCGATGGTCAGTCACGAAATACGCACACCTATGAACGGGGTTTTAGGCATGGCTGATTTACTCGCAAATACGCCATTAAATAAACAGCAAAGCGACTATCTTGAGGTTATTCAACAAAGTGGCGATTCACTGGTGACCATTTTGAATGATGTTCTCGATTTTTCTAAAATTGACCAAGGCAGCATGACATTGCGATCGGCGAACTTTGAGTTGCGCCAAGTGTTAGACAGTTGCTTTAACCTTCTTAAGCCGCAAGCGAGTTTGGGGCGTGTCACGCTTGATAAGCGCTACAGCTTGAATTGCCCAGCTACCTTGTATGGCGATGCCATGCGATTGCGTCAAATTGTGATTAACCTACTGGGTAATGCCATTAAGTTTAGCCCAAAGGGTCGCGTGGAATTACTTGTTGATGTCCAAAAAAATGAAGGTAAATCGGTTCTATTAAGCTTAGTGTTTAAAGATAATGGGTTGGGTATTTCTGAGGCTGAACAGCATGTTTTGTTTGACCCTTTTACCCAGTCTGACAATGGTTTATCAAGAAGTTTCGGTGGCACGGGATTGGGTTTATCTATCTCTAAGAAGTTGACTGAACTGATGGACGGGGAGATTAAGGTGGTCTCGACCTTAGGCGTGGGCAGTGTTTTTTCTGTTGAACTGCCGTTTCAAAGTGTTGATGCAGCTATTAACATCGAGACGCCGACACACCTGACAAGCCGCGCAGAGCCCCCTTTTCTTATAAAACCAAATCAGAGAGTCTTGTTGGTTGAGGACGATGCCGTAAATCAGAAAATTGCAGCGTCGTTTTTAGAGAACTTAGGGGTTCAGGTTGATGTGGTTAACAACGGGGTTGAGGCAATTGAGTTTTGGCAAATGCACCATCAAAATATTGACTTAATATTAATGGATTGCCAGATGCCGATTATGGATGGCTACGAAGCCACACGAATGATTCGACATGAAGAGACGTTGATGGAGGTTAAACAGCCCGTTGTGATTATTGCGTTTACAGCCGACGGTTATGAAGAGAATGTGACCCAGTCAAAAGAAGCAGGGATGGATGATATTATGGTCAAGCCGATTCATCTCGTGTCCTTTAATGACAAGGTGCAATCTTGGTTAAACCGAGACGCTTAATTGAAAAATGACATAATAAAAGGGCATTACTTTCTGGCTAGAAAGTGTTAATTGACAGGCCTGTTGATTTGAAAGTGAGCAGGCCTGTTACGTGTTATTTGGTCTGTGTGAAGAACATTATTTTTTGTAAAGTTCGCTTGGATCAATAAGCGGGTTGCTGGTGATTTCTGCTAGATTGTCATGAACTGCGGTATAAAAGCAGCTGCGTCGTCCTGAATGACAGGCAGGGCCCGTTTGGTCAACCATTAACAAAATGGTGTCGCCATCACAGTCAAACGCCAACGATTTCAAAACTTGAATTTGCCCAGACTCTTCACCCTTACGCCAGTAGTTTTGACGAGAACGTGACCAGTAACAGACTCGCCCAGTTTCTAGGGTTTCAGCAAGCGATTTTGCATTCATCCATGCCATCATGAGCACCTCTTTGGTGTCATATTGCTGAGCAATGGCCGGAATCAAACCGTCCGCATCAAATTTAACCTGATTTTTTAAACTGTCCCAGTTAAAGGTGTCGCCTTGTTTGGCTTTTTCTAACTGTTTAAAGGTCGGATCTGTAACGGAAGAAGCACTCATCACTTACCCCTTTTTAGCATTGGCAAACGCCGCTGCAAATGGGTTGTTGGTAATTTCTTCTTTGGCGGCTTTCGGCTTTTTAATGGCTATTTGAGATTTACGTCCTTTTAGTAGCATGGCCTTAAAAAGCTCGGCGGTGGCCACCGCATCGGCCAAGGCATCGTGTGCATCCCCCGGAAAAGGTTTACCCAAAACACGCTCATAAGAGACCGTTAGTTTAGGCGTTTTATAGAACCAATACATACGTTCACTGTGCCAACGTAATGCGCCCAGTAAATCTTTACTGAGTTCAGCCGCGTCCAGCCATTTAGCGTAGTCCAATTCAAACGGCAGAATTTTTTTCTCAGCACTTTTTTGCAGATAGGCAAAGTCACTTTCGGTGCTATAAGCCAAAACAATATCGGCTTCTTTAAGGGCTTTATGAATATCGTCCCAAGCATCCACCAGCTTTGGCGCATCGACTACCATTTCGGTAGTAATGTTGTGTTTTTCATTTTCTGGGATGTCATAACCCGGATTAATTAACTGGTTAAACAGGGCATTACCATCCAAGTCACACGCAGAAATTTGAATGATATCGGCATCTGGATTGCTTGATATATCGGTGGCTTCAATATCAATGCATACAATCTTTTTGCCTTTAAGATCTATGTCATGTTCTTTAAGCTTAAATAGCGCATCGTTTCGGCGTTCTTGAATCAGAGGCACGACCTCTGACGCTGTAAACTCTTTAATCAGTTTCTCTAGCTTATTCGTTAGACGATTAACCGATTTAGTTAAGGCTAAACGCACTGCCTCATCTTCACTACAGCGTTCAATAAAGACATGAATATCCATAATCTCTTCATTAATAACCAAGCTTTTTAAGGTTTGTGCCACAATTTTTTTGACACTGAAATCAAAGTCTTCTAAAGGCGGGATAATAATGTCGGCTTTAAGCAATGCTTTCTCTCCTTTTGCAGGAGAGGCCATGATTTCTACGCCTTTAATGTTTAAGCCATCCGACGCGGCTACTGCGACTAGGTACTCTTTTAAAGGCTGATTACGTTTATCAATTAGGATTAGCTGTGCATTGCTCATAGGGATTGTATTTTTTGTTTATGTATTGAACGGCACATTTTAACAGCAACCTTAAACGGATGCTGTTTTTTGCCACAATAAGCTAATAAGTTGCTGAATGTCAGCAGGCCTGTTGTCTTTTAAAAACGCGGTGACGGTTTAAGCAATTGCAGTATAGAACGCAGGGTACTGGCTAACAGGTAAGGCGTGTTCTGAAACGCTTCCATTTCGCTCATGGGTGTGTTCATAATGCTAAACAGGGCTTTAAACTCTGGGAGTTCTTGTGGCGTGCATTGTAAGCTACCGCAAACCCCTATAGTGGGTGCTTGGTGTGCTAACCCCAGTTGGGCAATGCGCATGGGCAGTTTGCCAAACTTAGTTTGACTATCCATCTTTCCCTCTCCAGTAATCACAAGATCAATCGGGTTTTCGGCAAAGACGTTTTCAAGTTTTAAGGTTTGGTTTAACACATCAAACCCCGGCGTAACCGAGGCGTTTAACACGCCAATAAATCCACCCGCCATTCCGCCTGCCGCGCCTGCCCCTTCTAGGTGAATAATGTCGCGGTTGGTTTTGTTTTTAATGACGGTTGCCCAATTTAACAGGCCTGCTTCAAGTTGTTGATGGTTATGTGTATTAACGCCTTTTTGAGGGCCAAAAACCGCTGTTGCGCCGTGCTCGCCTAATAATGGGTTGGTGACATCACACGCCAGTTGCCAATCTATTTCAAGTAGATGCGAAGGAATATCACCAATGCTTGCCAGTTTAATTAAAGCCTGACCGCCCAAACCAATTTCATTACCTTCCGCGTCTAACAGTTGAACGCCCAACGCTTGCAGTGCCGCTGTACCGCCTTCGTTGGTGGCGGAACCGCCCAAGCCTAATACAATATTTTTGGCACCGAGGTCTAAGGCGGCTTGAATAATTTGTCCGGTTCCGTATGAATGGGTTTGCAACGGGTTGCGTTCATCGGGTCTTATTTTGGGCAGACCCGATGCTTGCGCCATTTCGATAATCGCCGTGTGACTTTCAGGTTGCCATGCAAAGATCGCTTTGGTTTTTTTACCTAAGGCATCTGAGACCCAAAGGCTCTTTTTTTCGGCCACGCCTGCATACACAAAACTGTCCACAAAGCCTTCGCCACCATCCGACATGGGGTATGAAAGCACTTCTGCATTGGGCAGGGTTTGTTCAATCACCTTACGAGCAATGTCGCAAAATTGAATGGCACTCAGTGAGCCTTTAAAACTGTCTGGTGCTAATAGCACTCGAAATGGTTGTGGCATATAAAAACCTTAAAAGCTTAATAATTGGATACAAAAAAAGAAGTGTCGCAGCGTTGCGAAAGAGGGGGTAAAATTTATAGGTTCTAATTATGTTTAAGATTAGCAAACTTTAACTAGAAAAAGAAGCGTTGTTAAATGGCTAATTGTGAAGCATCTTGTTATTTTTGATGAAGGAGCGCATAAGGTAGTGTAGATTATTGTGTTGTATGTTGATTAGATATAACTAAAAAACGCACAACGCAATATTTTAACTCTGGTTGAATGGTGAGAGCGTACTAGCATGAAAAATACAAAATTTGATTCAGAATTGACGGTCGTGTCAACGCTTTCAGAGACCTTTGATAACGACATTTATCAGGCACTACCAGAAGATTGGTCGGTGGTGGTCACCGATGTGATGAACTCGACCTTAGCCATTGAAGCAGGCCGCTACAGAGATATTAATGCCATTGGCGGCAGTACCATTGCCGATGTTTTAAATGCCGTTAAACCACAAAAGGTGCCCTACGTGTTTGGCGGCGATGGGGCAACATTTTGTATTCCACCTGACTTGATAGAGGCTGTACAACAAGCCTTAAAAGGCTGCCAGGTTTTGTCTCAACAGAGCATGCAATTAAATTTGCGTGTGGGCTTGGTGCCTGTGTCACATTTAACCAAACCGGTGACCATTTGTAAGTATCAAGCAACGCCTTCTTTAACCCAGTACTTTTTTATGGGCGGAGGCTTAGAAGAGGCGGATGACTTAACTAAGTCACAAACTCAATATAACCTACCAACGGATACCCTCTCGAATGCCGATTTTAGTGGGTTTGAATGTCGATGGAGTGAAGTGCCGAGTGCGCAAGGTTTAACATTGAGTTTATTGGTTAAGTCTCGTTTGACGTCGCAAACCGACACCCATGCGCTTTATCAAATGTTTAATTGTAAGGTGTTTGAATTGTTGGGCGGTGTTTCTGAGCACCATCCTCTGAATACTCCAGGTTTAAACTTGTCGATGAACGCCGAAAAATTAAATGTGGAAGTGGCCAGTAAAACTCAGCATCAAGGGAGTTGGCGTGTTTGGCGAATGCGACAAATTATTCGGTTACAGAATTTAATTGGCAAAGCTTGGATGCGGTTTAAGGTTAAAAATCAATTTGGTGATTGGGGTAAATATAAAACCGATATGGTCACAAACTCCGATTACTTAAAGTTAGATGACACCTATCGAGCCGTATTGTCGGGTAGTCAGGTACAAGTTGATCGTTTGGTTGAATGGCTTGAAAGAGGTTATAAAAGTGGGGAGCTTTACTACGGAATTCATACGACTCATGCTGCTTTAATTACCTGTTTAATTGCTAAAACTGGACTTGAACACATTCATTTTGTAGACAGCAGTGATGGTGGGTACACCATGGCCGCCAAGCAACTTAAACAGCAAATTCGCACTGCTCAACTAATTGCGTCTGATGCAGAGGTTAATCTAGATAACGTTGAATTTGTGTGAGTTCGTGCGTGTTTGTGTGAGTTCGTATTAACTTATTTAAGTTTGTGTGACGTTATGCAAAGTTAGCAGGCCTGTTCATTAAATTTTGCAACTAGTATTTGTTTTACACTTCCAAAAAAGTCTTATATTTAATATTTCTAAATCTCACTAATCTTTGACTCCTTTAATGTTCAAGTCTATATTTCGTTTTGAAAACTTAGTTGTTTGGTAAATATTTTTGTGTAATTAACCCGCTGTGTCAGGATAGTTGTCCGGTCTTCATTTCATAAAAGTTAAACTTAAACAGCGGGCGGAAAGCAGTATTAAATGTCCAAGTATTCCCCCGAAAGAAAAGAAGCCGTCGTTAAAAA
>Ga0307994_1000746_pt1 | contig 21445 bp, 18 predicted proteins | sample EllFjometagen261_FD_203171 | JGI IMG/M metagenome (GOLD analysis project Ga0307994, IMG submission 203171) | Marine microbial communities from Ellis Fjord, Antarctic Ocean - #261 | ecosystem: Environmental > Aquatic > Marine > Unclassified | place: Southern Ocean | collected 2014-11-02 | reverse complement strand
CCTAGTATAACCTCTCCTACTGCTGCTCCTAGTACTATTTGTGTAAGCGAGTCCATTTAAGACTTATAATATTCTGCTTTAAAAGGTTTTCTAAGTTCAAAAGTGCTGGGCTTTAAATTGGCTACAAATGGTTTTAATAGGGCATTTTTTACCTTATTTCTGTGCTTAGCATAGAATTTCATTTCGACTGGCACTGCTCCTACTCCACTCTTTATCTCTTCTGCAGTTCTGCCTATTTTTACCTGTTTAGCTCCTATTGTAATAGCATGTTTTACAAAATCGTATAACATACGTTGGTACACAGCGTACTCTTGATTATAATCATAATCTAGTCCTATAAAATTGCCGTCTAGTACATCCTCAAATGCTGTGGTAGTGCTAAAACCAATGAGCCTATCTCCTAGGTAGTAACCATTAAAAAAGAAGTTTTTTCCTAAAGCTCTTTTTATTTCTAGTAAGGTACTTGCATTTAGTCTCCCAAAACTAAAATTAGCACGATCTACAATAGTATTATAGAGCTCATCTATTTGATCAAGCTTCTCTGCAATAGTCTTTACTGTAAACTCTTCAATAACTAATTGATCAGATTTTTTACATACTTGTTTTGCTTTCGTTCTAAACTTTGAATTAAGAGCACTTAAATAGTCTTCAAAAGACATCCATTCTTCTTTCAAAGTAAGAACCATATTGACGTCTATGTTTATCTCAGAGTAGCCTTTCTCTTTTAAATAAGACATCTTATCAAAAGATTCTGGCCAAAACTCCTTAATCATTGTAATACTGATTCGTTGACCTTGTTTTTTGGCATTCAGATGTATCTCATCTATCGCCATATTTAACGAGCCTAGTGCTACCTCATTGGGTATTTCATCATTAAATATATAGCCATTTTCCCCACTGGCAAAGGCATTGCCGCATATTAGTATTCTAAGATCTAAGGAATTAATTAGTGACTGCGGAAGCATCCCTCCCATTCGTTTTACTAATGCTCTCGTGTCTATGTCTGCCGAGGTGATTTTGATTATTTGACAATAAGCAACTCCTATAGGCACATTCTCGTCTGAATAGAAAATTAAATATCTAAAATCATAAAAACTTAGACCCTCTTCTATAGCCTTAAGGTAGTCTAAGCTTAGGTATACATTCTTAGATCCAACCACTGCATCCCAGTGTTCTTTATCAAGTTTATTTACAGAGGTGTAAAACTGAACTTCTAAATCCGCAGTGGGATTAGTTGTAGTACAAATAGTCAATGAGTTATTTCAATATCGTTTGAATATGATTATCTAAAACACCAAAGATCTTGTCTTTGTTTTCAGTTACATCATAAACCACTTTCAAATCCTTATCTATCACTAGTACTTGCGGGAAGTGTTTCGTTACTCCTGTTTTTAACTGGTCGCTATACTTCTTTGCATTTACCACTTGAGTAAAATTAAATGGAAACCTGTTCAACGACTTTCGAACCGTTGCTTCGTCTTCATCGCTTAGAGCAATAAAATTCACCTTATCATTTCCTTCGTATTTGGCCACAAGTTCATTTAACTCTGGTATCTCACGTATGCAATCTCCACACCAGGTAGCCCAAACGCAAACTACTGTTGCATCGCCTTTAAGGTCTTTTTGTGTGATGGTTTCGCCATCTAAAGTGATAAATGTAAAGTCAGGTATAACCTTTCCGTCATTGGTATTACATGCAAATAGGGACATACTTAAAAGTGCTAAAAGTGCTTTTTTCATTTTATTTGATTCAAACGTATAGTTTGTGAAACGAATGAGACCAAAAACTTCGACAAGCAAGTCTAGTTTTTGGTCTCATTGAGTATACCTATTTTGAATGACTACCTTAGTAAATGTATCTCACCGTTATAATAATACCATTTGGTTTGTTTAGGATTAGTAAACTGTATCATATAAATATAGACACCTTGCTGTGCAGGTTTACCTCTATAATCACCGTTCCATTTATTATTTACATCTTCGGTATAAAACACTTGCTCTCCCCATTGGTTGTATATAGTCATTTTTAGTTTTTCTACTCCCTGAGTTAATCCACCTAGGCCATATGTATCATTTATAAAATCCCCATTTGGAGAAAATGCATTTGGTATGTGTACGAAAAGGTCAGCATTTACATAAATGAACTTAGTCTTTTCATCTTCACAACCATTTGCATTAGTAGTCAATAGAGTTACGGTATAGGTTCCAGAATCTGTAAATGTATGAAAAGCAGGTGTTCCACTGTATATCCCACCATCGCTCGTAGACCAATCCCACTGTACTACATCTGAACTAGAACTATCTATGAAAGTAACAAAGTCTGTAAGATTACTTGGGTCATCAGGTGTGTAATAGAAATCTGCAATGGGATTAGCAAATACAGTAACTGACGTAGCTATAGACAATGAATCTATACAACCTTTATCTGAAGTACCTATTACTTTCAGTGAGTAGCTACCCACAGTTGCATACGTGTGTGCTGGTTCAAAACCTGCATTAGAACTCCCATCACCCCAAAACCACATAAAGCTGCTAATTAGATCAGGACTTGGTATCGTGCTATTATTTATAGTAGTTATGTCAAATGGTTCACACCCTTCATACTCATCTAGAGTTGCGTCTATTACTGGCAAAGGATTTACAACAACATTTGATACAATAGTATCTTTACAGCTTCTGTCTGTAGTCACTATTTGTTCTACACTATATGTATTAGCAGTTGGAAACTGATAACTAACTGTAGTACCAGATTGAGCTGTACCATCTACCTGCCATGCAGTAGTCGTAATACCTCCTGTGGTGACACTCGCTGTAGAAGTAAGAATAGTTACATCTCCCAAGCAAAGGTCAGCAGCACTAAATCCAGCTATAGGAAGTGGATGTACTATTACTTGTTTTTCAATAGAATCTTTACATCCATTATCACTTTCTACACGTAGATTTATTGGTATACTGCCAGCTGCAGTAGTAGGTATTGATGGATTTTGATCTGTACTCACGGGCACACCATTTACAAACCACTTGTAGCTAATTATGGTACTCGGTGCTGAGATATTTGAATTATCCATAGGCGTTAGATCCACATTATTACAAACTGAATTAATGAAGAAGTTAGCACTTGGAGCAGTGTAAGACTCAAAACTGTCAATGTGTGATATGCTACATCCATTTTTAGAAACTACATCTAAGCTTACTACAATAAAACCATCAGTGGTAGAAGTATAATTAAACATAGAATCTGTAGATGCTACCGTGCCATTCACAGTCCACGTATATGTAGCCAAACTATCTAGACCGAGTGAGTTAGTAGAACTTATACTCTGAGTGGTTCCTTGGCACCCATCTACAAGGTTAAGTGCAGTGATTTCAGGATTGGTTATTAGGACTGTTTTCGTAGTATCTGTGACACAATTTTTATCCGAGGTCAAAGTCAGTTTAACCGTTTTCTGTCCACCGGTTGCGTATTTAACCCTTTCAGTCGCAGCACTTCCAAAGAAGCCATCACTAAAGCTCCAGTCTCTGGTGAATGTGCCATTACTAACAGATGATAAATCTGTAAACAGTGTACTATCTCCAAAGCAAGTTTCACTGTAACTGAAGTCAGGAACTACCAGTGGATGTATTGCAATCGTTTGTGTAAACGTATCTTTGCAGAAACTATCTTGCTCCATCACTAGCTGTACGGTTACATCTCCCACAGATGTAAAAGTGCTTGCATAGTTATACGTATAAGCTGTATCTAAAGTAGATATGTACCATGCCGTATCAGTAAAATCACCTCCTTGTAATACCGTAGTATTGGTAAACACATTGCCAAACCCTAGGCATGTATCATTGTAACTATAGGAAACATCCATAGCTGGGTATTTGTATATACTATCTATTATACTATTAAAGCAGCCACTATCTGTTCTAGCGGTATAAGTGAGATAAAACCATCCTGAATCTGGTAAGAAATAAGCAGGATCACTCTCTAGACTACCATCTCCAGTACTGAACTCCCAAGAATGAAGCTCAATAGTTCCTGTGATTACAGTAGAAGTATTAGTGAAGAATGTAGAATCATAAAAGCACGAATTGTTTTTAGTAAAACTTGGTTTAGGTAATGGATTTACGACTAGTGAATCTTGAATAGTATCTCTACATCCATTCACAGATGTGACTTCCATAAAAATATCGAACTTACCTGTGGTATCAAAATATTGAGTTCGGGTTCTGGCATAAGAGAAAGCTCCCCCATCTATGCTCCACTTGGAGCTAAGGTGTGCTTCGGGACTAGGGAATGTACTGTTTTCTGTAAATAAAACTGAATTACTATCACAGATACTTCCGTATGAGATAGAAGCTTCTGGCTTATCATATATCCTTAATTCTACTATAGATGAATCGTAGTTTTGACATCCATCAAATGTTGGTTTATATGCATACATTTTAACTGCGTACAAACCTGTATCTGTAAATAAATGAGTAGGGTTTTGGGATAACGAAGTGTCACCATCACCAAAGAACCATTTCCAACTCACAGGTGTATATTCTGCCTCACCTTTAAATGCCGTTAGTCGACCAATGCAATTAGATGTTTCTGTATTTTTGGCAGAGTTAGTGACAGAAGCTACCGCTGTCAAATCTCTTACGTTAGCACCAGCAGCATATCCATAACTTTCATATCGCCCTTCTCCGTATGCCGTAGCTATAAATCCACCATCTGCTTTAAGTCTATGATTACCTGCATTTACGGTTATTTTGGCGTAGCTATATCCCGCGTTACCTGGTACTCCGGTAAATGAAGCAGCACTACCGTCTATTCTAAAACTTGATGCGGCCCAAGCAGGAATGACTACGTTGATGTAGTGATTATCTATATCATAATATCGGCTAGAATAAACCGTAATATCATTTAGCGTCTGTTCCAGCGGATTTAGAACAGTCATAGATGGGTCGCCCGTTCTATTATTGCCACCATCACACTTGGCAGTTCTTTGATACTGTAAAGCCATAATCGGCTTGGTAGCTATCACGTTTCTTACATTCGTCTCAGCATTTAGCTCACTATATTCGCCAGCATCTAGATAATAAATATCGGGAGGTCCACCAGAATTAAATACTATAACTTCGGTACTGTTTTCACTTGCGATAAATCGAAAATTATCAGCACTTCTTCCTAAAGCAGGTACCAACACAAACTTAGAACCCCAAGAGTTTGTCGGGAACATTTGTTCATATAGATTATCACCAGAGTTAAAACCCCAACCAGAACATTGGCCTACTCGAGTATACGAACTCCCTGAGAATACCGCCACTTTTCTACAATTTGCAGAGGCCCCTGTATCTATTACTTCTATTTTAGTACCTGTGACATCATCTGACGATGTAGCATATCTGCCATAACCTTGGTACACCTCTCCTTCGTCCAAAATAACCTCGTAAGAAGTATTAGCGGGCTTAGATCCGGTGGACGATGTAGCAGTTCCTTTTTGAATGTCTATAGTTGGCGTAATTCTTACTTTTGTACTATCTTGAGTAGCAACTACTATGAATGTACTCCTACCTCTAGAAGAAGAAGCCGAAGACTGATCGTATGCTGCTGCATAATAAACTTTTCCTAAAGTTCGTGTAGGTAATACAAGTGTAGCATCTGATTGATTTCCTAGATACTGGTGTGCATATACTACAACATTCTCTAAAGAGGTCACTTTGACACCTTTTGATGTAGTACAGTCTGAACAACCATTATAAGCTACTGATGCGGGTATAGTAACTACTGTAAGATTATTTGCCGTTACCGTAAAATTACTAGACCATGATGCCCCTGGCACAGATACGGTTCCAGAAGTACTAGAGTCACTTGTAATATAGAGAGAGTGACCTGCTGAGTTTCCCTCATAGTGAAACATAAACCCTAGCCAAAATTCTGTTCCTTTATTAGACTTGGACTGTGCACTGCTATTTGTGGATACCAAAGTAAATCCAACGAATAAAAGTGCAGTAAAGAAAGCAATTGAAAACTCTTTAAATCTTGTCATATGGTTATAAAAATGGTATTAGCCTATATAATGTTCAAATATAAAGCATGTTAGGTCATTAATAAAGCACATAATTCCGTCATTTTTTTTACACGTTCTTCCAAAAGGCAGGGGTTAGTAGAATAAGAACAGTGAAGAGTTCTAGACGTCCTAGAAGCATAAGGAAAGATAGAAACAACTGTGCTCCATCTGAGAAGAAAGCGAAATTATGCGAAGGGTCTACACCACCTATTCCAGGTCCTATATTGCCGAGACAAGCGATACTAGCACCTGCAGAGGTCACTATGTCATGTCCAAATGCAGATATGACTAAAGCTCCAAGTATAAAAATGAAAATATAGATGAAAAAGAAAGCTAAAACATTGTGTACTGTTTTTTGGTCCACTCCTCGTTTGTTTAACCTTACCGGTATTACTGCTCTAGGATGTAATAATCGCTTGAATTCAGTGTATCCATTTTTAAAAATAATTATGTGCCTAACAATTTTCACTCCACCAGCTGTAGAGCCTGCACTACCCCCTGTAAACATTAAAAATAAAATAAGCAAATAAGCAAAGGGTGCCCAAACCGTGTAATTAGCGGTGCTAAAACCTGTGGTCGTGACAATGGTCACTACTTGAAACATGCTTTTTCTGAAAGACTCTTCCCAAGTGCTATTTTGGTTCAAGGTTAAGGCAAGTGTAATTACAATAGTAAATCCAATTACGATTCCTAAATATGTCTTAAACTCTTCATTTTCTAGTACCTTCTTAAATGACCCTTTTAGTATGAAATAAATCATACTAAAATTAACTCCCCCAACAAGCATAAAAGCTGTTATAATATACTCTATTGCTGGCGAATTAAATGCAGCTATACTTGCATTTTTAGTGGAAAATCCCCCTGTGCTCATGGTTGTAAAAGAGTGATTTACCGCGTCTATCCAAGACATACCTGCTACTTTCAGCAAAATTGTTTCTAGTATGGTCAACAATACATACAATATCCAGAGACGTTTTGCCGTGTCGGTTATCTTAGGGTGTATTTTACTAGACGAAGGCCCCGGAGACTCTGCCATAAAAAGCTCCATTCCTCCTACTCCAAACATAGGAAGTATAGCCACAGTAAGTACTATTATTCCCATTCCTCCTATCCATTGGGTCATACTTCGCCAGAGCATAATACCTGCTGGCAATGCTTCAATATCATTTATAACAGAAGCACCTGTAGTAGTATATCCAGAGAACGTTTCGAAGACAGCCCCCGAGATACTGGGTATAGTATCACTAAGTATAAAAGGTAACGCACCTGTGATTCCTAAGATTATCCATCCAAAAGTTACTATAATATAACCATCCCTTTTAGCGAGTTCCTTTTTTACGTTACGAGTGATTCCCCATATTAATAAGCCTATATTACCACATATTGCAGAAGACATTAAAATAGAAGTAAAGTCTCCATCTCCATAGTACCAACTTACGGGTAATATGCACGCCATAAAAAGTCCGTTGAGTAGCATCAACATCCCTAGAATATGAGAAATGGCCTTAAAATGAAACATGTTTAGCTAAAATATTCTAACGTTTTCTTTATAGCTCCGGGTAGTGCAAAGACCACTACTTTATCCGCAGCCAATATTTCTAAGTCATCATGTGCTATCCAAGCTTCAGCACTTCTAATTATTCCTCCTAGTACAGCACCTTCGGGTAATTTCATATTCTTCACTACTTTATTTGCAGCACTACTTTCAGCTTGCACTTGTATTTCTATTACTTCTGCATCTAAGCCATGTATACCTGCTATATTTATAATATTTGCCTGACGTACATACCTGAAAATATTATTCGCAGCTATGAGTTTTTTATTGATAAGTGTATCTATACCAATGGTTTGAGATAGATTTATGTAGTCCATATTTTCTACCATAGCTATAGTCTTAGTGACTCCATGGTTTTTAGCTACTAAACAACTCATAATGTTAGTCTCCGAATTACCTGTTACTGCTATAAAAGCGTCCATTTCTGAGATATTCTCATCCTCAAGTAAATGAACATCATGACCATCGTCATTTATTATAAGAGTATCTGCAAGTAAATCTGCTAGTTCTAAGCATCTATCTTCATTAGACTCTATGAGTTTTACATTCTTTCGGCGGCTTATTTTTTTCGCAGTATTGAATCCTACATTACCTCCTCCCATTATCATTACATTCTTTACCTCAAGCTTAGCCTTGCCACATATTTCCCTAATCTCTTCAATACCAGCAGGTTTACACAAAAAGAAAATATGGTCTCCCTCTTCTACCACGTAATCTCCGTTTGGTATAGTAGCATCCCCATCTCTTTCTATTGCGATAGCTGTGAAATTATTCTTCTTATTGTAAGTGTCTAAACATTCAAATTTTCTGCCTAGTAGTACACTATCTAAAGTTAAGTAAGCACCTAATAAGGTAAGTTTACCAAATTCAAAATCAAAAGCATTGCTAAATGAAGACCTTCTTAATAATCTAACAATCTCCTTCGATGCCAAATCTTCAGGAGAGATAATGACGTCAATTCCCATTTTGCCAAGATCTAATCTATCTTTCAGCTTTAAAAACTCTGAATTGTTGACCCTTGCAATTGTCTTTTTAGCTCCTAATTGTTTGCCAAGCGTTGCTATGGTGAGGTTTGTAGTTTCCGATGAAGTTACAGCAATGAGCAAGTCACACTCGGCTACTCCCGCTTTATCTAAAACACTTATGGAATAGGCATTGCCATGAATCGTCATTAAATCCATTTCAGAATCTGCTCTATTTAGTATCTTAGCTCGGTTGTCTATTAAAACAATCGAATGAGACTCCTTTGTTAGTAGCTTGGCAAGGTAGTAACCAACCTCTCCTCCTCCAGCAATAATTATATTCATGTTGATGCATTGCAAATGTATATAGATAATTATGCCATAGTTAGAATTGTTCTTAATTTGTTAGCCAACTATATATGTAATTATATCAGTACTTCACAAAGTTCGAAAAATAATATTAAAAGAAAAGATGAAACGGTAAATACAACTTACGTCGAAAATAAAACAAGTAGTGACAACGTAAAAGATAAAATGGATAATTTGCTTGAGATGAGTCTTACTTAGGAGTCTATTTTACTCTCTATTACTGCCATTACAGCTCTAGCACTCGCTATTAACTTACGCACACCATTCTTTTCTATATATACCTTACCTGAGGTAAAAACCATTTTCCCACCTGGTTTTTCTACAGAACCAACAGCTATAATACGATCACCATCTCCAGGATGAAGATAGTCTACACTAATATTGGCAGTGACTACTCCTTTGCCCAGGGGCATTAGGCTATAAGCTGCAAATCCCATTGTTATATCTAAAATAGTAGCAGTGACACCTCCGTGGACAAAACCGTATTGCTGTAGATGTTTTTGTTCCAGTTTCATTTCTCCTGTAACTTCACCAGCAAGTATTGTAGTAATATTAAAACCCATTAGGTGCATAAAATGCTGACCGCTAAGTCTTTCTCTTATTTTAGATTCGAAATTTTGATCCTTAGCTTGTAATATACTCATACTTTATCGAGCAAATATATACTAGGCTACTTACGTAGCAAACTAATAACATTACTCAACCAATGCTCTTCCTCATTTCCATTTATTTTGAAGAGTATCTATCTTATAATTAAATGCATTAACGTTGCAATGGCTCGTGTAAATTTATAAATCATTGCACCTAAACAAAGTTATGATTGACGACCATTATAGTAACGAGCTTACTTTTTATGACTTTAAAATGTTAACTCTTCATATGCACCACGAAGCTCGCCATGGGCATGCTTCTCCCCTAGTCTTTTAGTTACCTCCATACCTTTTTCATACGTCTCTTCAGCAAGTTGATTCTCTTCTTGCCGCTCATATAGCTTGCCCAAGTGATAATAGGTAGCAGAGTAATTAGGCTCTTGAAGAAGCAACTTTTCAAAAATTATACGAGCTTCGGAATCCTTTGCCAGAGCCACATACTCTATGGCCAAGGCATAGTTTAGAAATGTATCTTCTGGTGTATCATTTAAAAACGTTTTAATCTGTTCTATTCTCTCCATATTCTCCTCTATTTTACTCAATTAATCTTACTTTCGCACCTCAATTTTAATACAAATTTTTAGAATGAAAATATTAGTGTGTGTAAGTGTAGTCCCAGATACTACCACTAAAATCACCTTTACCGATGGCGATACGCAGTTTAACAAGGCTGGCGTACAGTTTATTATAAATCCTTATGATGAACTTTCACTTACCAGAGCTTTGGAAATGACAGAAGCTAATGGTGGATCTGTAACCGTAATAACCGTGGGTGAAGCAGATACAGAACCAGTGATAAGAAAAGCCCTAGCAATGGGTGCCGGAGATGCTATACGTGTAGATGCTAGTCCAAAAGATGGTATGTATGTAGCTGCTCAAATAGCAGAACAAGCCAAAGCTGGCGAATATGACTTAGTACTTACTGGCAGAGAGTCTATAGATTATAATGGTGGACAAGTGCAAGGTCTAGTGGCAGAAATGCTAAGCTGGCCGCTTATAAACGTAGCTATGGAACTAGATGCTGAGGGTAATACCATAAAGGCAACTAGAGATATAGACGGAGGTAGAGAAATGCTAACCGCAAACACACCGTGCGTAGTAAGTGCCCAAAAAGACCTTTGCGAACCAAGAATACCCAATATGAGGGGTATAATGATGGCTCGAAGTAAACCACTAAATGTAGTATCTGCTGTAGATAAGTATGATTACACGAGTGTATCTAAGTATGAATTGCCACCAGTTAAAAGTGGGGTAAAAATGATAGATGCCCAAAACGCCGAGCAGTTAATAGATATTTTACACAACCAAGAAAAATTATTTTAAGAGCATGGCAGTTATAGTATTCGCTGAAAGCGACAACGGAGTATATAAGAAGTCCAGTTTTGAGGCTGTGACTTATGGTAAAGATCTGGCTACAAAGCTATCTACTGAGTGTATTGCAGTATCTATAGGCAATAAAGGCCCAGAAAATTTAGGTACATACGGAGCAGACAAAGAATTGAATGTTTCTGGTGATGTATTTAATACATTTAATCCGCAGGCATATGCTAAGGCACTTAGCGAAGTGGCTCAAGCCAATGGAGGAGAGACGATAGTAATATCGCAAACCTATACAGGGAAGTCAATAGCTCCACTGGTAGCGGTAAAAAATAAGGCTGCACTGGTAACAGGTGTAGTAGATATGGCTAATACAGATAGTGGTTTCACTGTAAAAAAGACTAGTTTTTCTAGTAAAGCTATGGCACATGTATCTATAAATAAAGACGAGAAGGTACTAACTATTATACCTAATTCATATAAGATAAACAGTGACGGTAGTGATGTATCTGCTGAAGCTGCAAGTGTATCTGTAACCTCAGATGCTATTAATACAACTATAGTATCTACTAATAAAGAGACAGGTAAAATACCATTGACAGAAGCAGAACTAGTAATATCTGCAGGTAGAGGACTAAAAGGACCAGAAAATTGGCATATGGTAGAAGACCTAGCTAATGCTTTGGGTGCTGCTACAGCATGCTCTAAACCTGTGAGCGATATGGGATGGAGACCACATAGTGAGCACGTAGGTCAAACAGGTATTACTATTAAACCAAATCTATATATAGCTGCAGGTATCTCAGGTGCTATTCAGCATCTTGCTGGTGTAGGAAGTAGTAAGGTGATTTGTGTTATAAATACGGACCCAGAGGCACCCTTCTTTAAGGCTGCAGATTATGGAATAGTTGGTGATGCTTTCGAGGTATTGCCAAAACTTCTCAAAAGAGTAAACGAATTAAAAGGCTAAGCCTAATAATAGTTAAGTAAGTATCGCTATGGGCGAAAAAATAGAATTAAACATTGTAGGGCTAACATCTGGCCATTCTCAAAGGAATAGCTACACGTTAATCTTAGGAGAAGAAAATGGGGAATTAAAACTCCCTATAGTTATCGGTAGTTACGAGGCTCAGTCTATAGCTTTAGTCATAGAGGGTCTTACTCCACAACGTCCACTAACTCACGATCTTATGTTCGATACATTTACAAAATATAGTATTGAGCTAAAAGAAGTAATAATAGACCAGCTTAAGGAAGGCGTCTTTTATGCAAAATTGGTAACCGAACAAAATGGCGAGCAGCATGTCATAGATTCTCGGACGTCAGACGCTATTGCTATGGCCCTTAGAGCCAAGTGCCCTATCTATACCTACAAGAACATTATGGATAATGCAGGAATAATATACGACGCAGATGATGAGGCAGATATGGACGATGCAGAAAGAAGCAAGCAAACATTCGAACCAAAGCAAAAAGAAGTCAACAGCTTAAATTCACTATCTCTTGTAGATTTAAACAAAGAACTCGACAAAGCTATTCAAATAGAAGATTATGATAGAGCAGCTATGCTCAGAGATGAAATCAAAAAAAGGTCTTAACTAGTCAACACTTAACATAAAAAAGGAGCTAATCGACGATTAGCTCCTTTTTTAGTATGTATCTGTTCTATTGTTGAATCATAACCTTGAATGTTCTTCTTGTATCATTTTCTGATACTGTAAGTAGATACACACCCGTGGCGACATCAGTCAAATCAACTCTAAACCTTCCTTTTATCTCAATATTCTCTGCTAATATTCGACCGTCAAGGGTTCTAAGTTGGTATGAGTACAAATGTGTAGTTTGATTATCTATAGTCACATAGTTTTGTGCAGGATTTGGGTACACCCTTACATTATCCAATAAATTATAATTAGATACACTAGTTACTGGAGCTCCCGTTATAAAGGTACTTACAGCAGACGTAGCTATTTTGTTATCTCCATAATTTACAGTTGCCGAGTTGGTCACTACTACAGCGTCTGATATGGTCATATCGTCTATATACCATCCTTCTATGCCTGCAGCTCCATCACTGGCAAATCTGAACCTTATACTTATAGTTTCACCCGCAAAGTCTTGTAGGCTTATCTTAGATTGATTAAAGGTAACACTATTACCTGTAAAAGCATTTCTACCGCTAATAGTACTAGCTTGGTTTATCTGAATAGCACTATTATATCCGTTTTCTATAAATAGCTCTCCTGCATCTTGCCAATCTCCTAACTCTGTTTTTATTTCTACTACACCACCATCCCAAGTCTCTTCAGAATTATAAAAATGACTGAAGCTAAAAACCGGATTATTAAGATATGCTAAATCCAAATTTCTCTCAAGCGTATAGTCTGTACTTTCGTCCTGGTTTGAAACAAACCAACTTTTATCTCCACTGTTGGCTTTCAAAGAAGAAATACCCCAGCCGTTAGCACCAAGCAGTTCCGTTGCGGTCCATTCGCTTTCGGTATCTTCTACGTCATCTTCAGAGATTAATGCTGTAGTGTTAGTAAGACTAGGAACTACGTCAAATGTGCAGATAAAGGAATCAAGTGCCGCTAGACTATCTAGCGATATAGAGATTATCCCATTTGTAACAGTAGCACCACAAGCTAATGAACTACTTACTAGGCTCACATCACCGCTAAGCGTATCTGTTATTATTATAGTATGAATAGTATTGCTAGTCCTATTGTAAGCTTTTAGGGTGTACGAAAGGTTTTCATTATTCAACGACTCGCTAACAGCTAACTTTTCGAAAACAAGGTTATTTTTCAAATAAGGTGGTATTTCAAAATCCTCAGATCCATCTCCTCTATCATTAGAACTTCCTTGGTCGGCACCAAAACCCATCCCTCTTCTAGCAAATACTTGCCAGATTAACAGCTCATCTTCACCGTTATTATTCAGTTTATCTGCTAGTAAAATAGCGTCTCTGCCATCTTCGAATCCAGGATTACAGCTTTGTAGTTTAAGTCCATCGATGACTAGCTGCATTGCCTTATTATTACCTCCAGTACCATCGTAGATATCACCATCATAGCCATATTTCTCTATCATAACCCAATAAAGATCCCATAACATAGAGCACCATACACTTCCTACTCCGTGAGGTACAGAAAATGATTTAATATCATCATAGGAGTATGGGCTTCTGGTAATATCAGCGGAATATGGATATGGTCTGATACCTCCACCGGTTACTGGTTCGTTTTTTACATACGTTCCTATGCCTCTTAGCTGGTTTGCAGAGTCGCCCGATTGGTGAGTCATCACTAATGAGAAAAAATCACTCCAGCCCTCTCCCATTTGCTCCTCATTACTCAAGCAGCCGCTAGCCGCAGGTCCTCCTGTTAGTCTATTAGAAATTCCGTGGCCGTACTCATGAGCTATTACTCCATTATCAAAATCACTATCAAAAGTAGTTGTACCCACATTACTAGAATCGTATAGGCTTACATTCACTACCTGTGTACTCAGTAGATCAATCAGTTCTACTCCGTCAGAGTTAGTAATCATTACGCTCGGAATAGATACTGTACCATCAGTTCCTCCCATTAGGGAAGGATCCCCGGCGGCATCATCATATATGACAACGGCTATAGCTCCTGCATCTTGAGCATTTTTTACTTTAACCGTAAAATTACAACCTCTTCTTAATATCAAGGCGATATTGCCATTTAGTTGAGCCGAGTTAGTTAATGAATTACATCCTTGCTCACTATTAGCACTACCGTCATCTACCAATACTAAATTCCCAGTAAGAGGTGTGGTAGTAAGTTGCGGGCCAAACTGGGCTCTATTACTTGCTTTCTTACCTGCTACGTTAACTGGGCTATTTACTGCAAAATAGTCTCCTGATGGTGCAGAGTTCCAAAGAAACATCTGCATTCTAGGGTTTTGACCATCAGGTGGAGTACCAAAATTTGCATTATTAGTACCGCTGCCATCTTGTGCATCTGCTAACACATAGTCATCTTCTCCTCCTCCATTACCGTAGTTATTGCTCTGAAAATTTCCAGAGATCTCGTCAAATCCATAATGCCACCAGACATCGTGCATTACATTATTCCAATAGAATAGATTGATTATGGCTGCATCTGTAAAATTTGCAGCACTTTGATTTGCATCGAAGGTAGCATCAAAAGTAAGTGTAGACCCCCCATCTGGACTAGTACCGGGTATATCTGCAGCTGCAATATCCTCACTCGCATACACATTATTCCCCCGAGTAATAGTAAATTCTTCTCCTGTAGCACCATTCGTATCGTGCCATCCAAAAGGAGAAGCATCCGTATTTTCTGGACTTACAACTACGCTTCTACTGCCGTGATTTGGACTTTCTATTGGGTATGCAAATACGTTATAGGATGCTGTAGCTGTTTTCTTATTAGATAATTGCACCTGCTCCACTCTAGGAGAATACGCCAAGGTTTTAGTAGTATGGCTAGATACACTCCCAAAGTCTTCTAAATGGCACTCTGTCATCCAGTCATTTCTACTAATCAAGTCACCAGATGAAGCACTTACTCGTGCATCGTACCAGTGCTTACCCTCTAGCTCCAGAAAAGCAAGACTATAAGCAGGCACTATCATTTTACCATCAAGCACCCATATTCTACTAATGTGAATGTCCTCATTTGAGATACTTCTATCTCTTATTATAAGTGTATTAATAGCATCTTCATATACACTAGCTATAGCATTAGATACCTTACTCGTATATCTAGCTAAAGCATCTATAGCATTTAACTCAAAATCTTCCGAAGCTATTAGGTTAGTGATATTTACTATGAATTTGTGCTTAAAATTTACCACTTTATTGCTCCTTAGGCTTATATTAAATTCTGTATTGTAAACTGGGATACCTTTATAGGTCTGCTGACCGTAGTAGTTCATAACATCACCAGAGCTAGGCACTTCATCATTAATTACAAATTCGGGAACAAAGCCATCTTTAGCTAGCACCCTGTTAATGTGACTAGTGATTATAGAAACGGGTTGTGGTATTATAGCTAAAGCCACTATGCTAAAGACAAGTAAAGTTATGGTAAAGATGGTTTTAATCATATGAGCAGGCAATATAAACACGAGTAAATAAATTGCTAGCTTAAATCTAAAATTTTCTCTTTCATTTTATTAATTTTACTTTCCATAGACTTTATGTAGCGTTGTGTCTCTTGCTCTATTGCATCTAAGTTGTCTTGTAGTTCTGATGCTACGTCATCTCCCAATGCGTCTTTAAACATTGAACCGTTGCCTAGAACTAACCAATCTGAACTCACACTAGGAAACGCTTTTAGTATTTGCTCCACTGCGGTAAGACTCACTTTGTTCCTTCCAGAACTTATGTGAGATAGTATTACCGTGCTTATGCCTGTGGCTGTGGAAAAGGCAGACTTGCTTGTACTTGTCTTTTCTACTAGTTGTTCTACTCTCTTATTTATACTCATACATTCTGTTAACAAATGTAAAACTATTAACATTTGTTAAATTAACATTTGTTAAACATTACGTCTCGAAACTAAATTTATTCACTTATAATTAGGTTCTGTAAATGTGCTTATTGTATTGGTTTTAAGTGATTTGTAAATCATTTATTAACAAATATTAACTAGCTGTCAGGTTGTCTTGTTTCGTTGTGACATAAAGATTTTTAACTTTGCTGTCACTTATAGAAATCAGATGAAAAAGCAGGATATAATTTTACTTTCGGTAATACTCGTAGCACTAGTACTAGTAAGAGTTGTTTTTCAAATACCAAATTTTAATCCATTAGGTGCTATAGCACTAATGGGCGGTATATTGTTTAGCTCTAAGATATTGAGATGGGTAGTGCCAATAGGTGCTCTACTTCTAGGAGATATTTTATTAGGCTTTAGTAATCCTCTAAATATGGAGTATTTATTTAGTACAGACTTCTTTTTCGTATACGCGTCATTTGCCGCTATAATTTTAATTGGAACATTTTTTTACAAAAACGCTTCTCTCACAAAAGTTTTAGGTGGTAGTTTATTAGCTGCCGTAGCCTTCTTTTTAATAAGTAATGCAGGCTCTTGGCTTACTATGCCAGAATATACTAAGGATTTTGCAGGATTAATAACTTCTTATGAGTTAGGCCTACCCTTCTTCAGAGCTACACTTGTAAGCCAAATAGTATTTAGTCTTGGTATCTATGTAGTATATCAATTATCTACTAAGAAGTCTATTGCATTAGCATAAGACTAAAGAAATTCAATTTACTAGACCTTATTTATTTTACAATTCCAAATTCCTGGATGATCATTCCAGATCTAAGTTTGGGTTCTATATATGTAGATTTGGGTGGCATTGTTTGATTGGCATCTGCTATAGCTCTCACCTCTGAGAAATCACAAGCTTTGCTGGTAATGGCAAGACTGTAGGTATCAGTATCTACTAGATTAGTAAGTAGCGACTCTCCGCTAGTGAATGCGTGAAATGATATTTGTGAATCGGTGCGGCTATCTTCTATTCCAAATACACCTTTTACTATAAGCTCTTCCATCTCTACTATGTCTGCTCTTTGCAGAACAATCTTGGGTATTAACTTATACCACTGCTTACCGACGTATAGACCAAAAGTATTTCTCTCTTGTATTTCGTATAAAGATTTATCAGATTTAGTTACCTTAAAAACCTTACTGAGCTCATCTATTATATCTTCTGTAGCCATAGATACTACTGGCTTGATAAGCCTATGAAAAGGAAGTATCTCTAAGACATCTTCTTGTATTATAAAGCACATGGACTTATCATTATCTAGTCGATTTACCTGTGCGTTAAATTCTTTAGTAGAGGCAGATCTATGATGTCCATCTGCTATATAGAAATCAGAAATATTCCCCAGACTGTACTGAAGGCTCGCTATCTCTATAGGTTTATCTATTCTATGTATAGTATGCTTTTTATCATCTAAAGTAGTAAAAGCATAAAGCTTAGTACCTGTAAATTGCTCAAGATCTATCTGTCCATTGTGAGCAAGCAATGTAGGCTCTCCCATTACTTTAGTAGTTTTAAACAATTCTACTAAAAACTTGAGTCTACTCGGACGAATCTCTTCGTGCTTTTTTATTTTATTGGCTTTGTAATCTTCTATTGAGCATAAGGCAATTATTCCTTTGAATGACTTACCGTCCTTTCTTACTTGCTCATATAGATAAAAGGCTTCTGATTCTTCTTTTATCAGCATCCCCTTTTTCTTCATCTCCTTAATATACTGGCTAGCAAAAGGTAAGAATTTTTCAGGCTCTTGATATGCTCCACTATAACTTAAGTGACTTTTAGTAACGTGATGAAAGGTAAAAGAGTTACTGCGTATTTCACGTACTAAATCTTCGTGATTTGGAAAATCTGTAGACTTAGCTGTAATTAAGTTTACAAAATCAGGATTAGGCCGTAAGGCTCTAAATGGAAAGACTTTTGGCAAGGGAATTCTATTTGAAAAATTCGATAATCTTTTCTGCTAACTCTACGCCTACACGTTCTTGTGCTTCACTAGTACTAGCACCTATATGTGGGCTCAGCCCTATAGAATTCACTCGCAATATTCGCTCATCTACAGGTGGCTCTTTTTCGAAAACGTCAGTAGCTACATATTTTACTTTTCCGCTATCCAAGGCTTGTAGTAGTGCATCTTCACTGATTGTCCCACCTCTGGCACAATTTACGATACCTACTCCATCTTTCATTTTAGCAAAATCTGCAGTATCTAATACGTATCCCTGACCACCTGGTATGTGTAAACTTATGAAATCTGCAGATACCAACAACTCATCTTTAGTTATAGTTTTAACGTTTATTCTATGCTTAAAGTCGTATGCCGGATGTAATTGTAATTCTATATCACCTTCAGTTAAATACGGATCAAAGGCAATTATCTTCATTCCACAACCTATAGCAATACTTGCAGTTTCTCTACCTATTCTCCCAAACCCAATAAGACCAAGAGTTTTACCTTGAAGCTCTATTCCTTTACTAGCAGATTTTTTCAAAGCTTTAAAATCTGAAACTCCGTCAAGCGACATTGCCTTATTTACTGCAGGCAGCGAACGAACTATCCCAAATAAATGTGCCATTGCTAATTCGGCAACAGATCTAGACGAAGCTGCAGGAGTATTAAAAACTGATATGTTTTTAGACTTTGCATACTCCACATCTATATTATCTAAACCAACTCCTCCTCTACCTATCAGCTTTAGATTTGGTGCTGCATCCATTAAATCTTTTCTAACGGTAGTCGCACTTCTTACTAAGATAGCATCATATTCATTCAATTTATTGAGTAAATCATCCTGAGCTATAGTATTCGTATCTACTTGGTGTCCTGCTTTTTCGAGTAAAGCAATACCCGCAGCATGCAATCCGTCGTTTATTAATATCTTCATCAATTCTTTATTTCTTAGTTAAAATTTGTTCATCACATCCACTAATGCCTGAACACTATCTAGACCCAAAGCATTATACATGCTCGCTCTAAATCCCCCAACACTTCTATGACCTTTTATTCCATTAATTGCAGCTTCTGCGCAAGCGTCTAAAAATGCTGCATTTTTGGTATCGTCTTTTAAGACAAAAGTCACATTCATTTTAGATCTATCTTCAGTAGCAGTAGTTCCTTCAAAAGAATCATTTCCGTCGATAGCATTATAAAGTAAATTTGCTTTATCTGTGTTTATCTTCTCTATATTAGAAAGACCTTGTTTGTCTATCCATTTTAAAGTCTGTAAACAGCCATATACTGCAAATACAGATGGAGTATTGAACATAGACTCCTTCTCTATATGCGTTTGGTATGTTAGTATAGTTGGTATATGTCTACTTACTTTTCCTAGAATACTCTTTTTTACTACTACAAGTGTGGTACCTGCAGGTCCCATATTTTTCTGAGCCCCAGCATAGATTAAATCAAATTGTGAAAAATCTAGATCTCGACTAAAAATATCTGAACTCATATCGCAAACCAAACTAGTAGGGCAAACAGGAAAAGCTTGCATCTGTGTACCACTTATGGTATTATTTGACGTACAATGGAAATAATCGTAATCCTCAGAAATCACAAAATCTTTAGGAATATAGCTAAAGTTTTTATCCTCTGAACTTCCCAGAACATCTACTTTACCAAATGCTTGAGCCTCTTTTATTGCATTTTTAGCCCAAGTACCCGTTTTAGTATACGCCGCTTTTGTTTCCAATAAATTCATAGCAGTCATTACAAACTGCATGCTAGCACCCCCTTGTAGATACATAACTTCGTAGTCATCACCTAGCTTCATTATTTTTTTTACTAAGCTTCTAGCCTCATTCATTACAGCCACAAACTCCTTGCTTCTATGCGAAACTTCTATGAGAGACAAGTTAGTTCCTGCAAAGTTTAATATAGCATCGGAACAATTTTGAATAACCTCTTGAGGTAGGATGGCTGGTCCTGCTGAAAAATTATGTATTTTGCTCATAAATTTAATTGTGGCAAAACTATTTAATTCTTGTTATTTGCAGTGTCATTTACTTTGAAAATAAAAAGAAAAATTATATCGAAACTCCAAGAAGCAGATGTTTTTTTAGACAGAAAATTGGTAAACGTAAGCCTTCCAGGTTTTAGAGGTAAATCCGTCTATCAGGTAGGTAAATTTTTTATGAACGGACTTTTTGAAGAAGACTTAAATTTACGTGCTTCTTCACTTGCGTTTAATTTCTTTATTGCTATTTTTCCTCTAATTATCTTTTTATTCACTCTAATACCCTATGTACCTATAGATAACTTAGATGTTCTTATCACTGAGTTTATTCAAAAGTTTCTACCTGCCAACGCTTTTGATTTTGTAAACGAAACCATACAAGATATCATTACAAATCAAAATGCAGGTTTATTGTCTTTTGGTTTTATAGCTGCACTTTACTTTAGTAGTAATGGTTTTGCTAGTATGCTCGCTGCTTTTGACTCCGGACTAGAGAGCAAGATGCAACGTAATTGGTTCGATATTAGAGCAAAAAGTGTTATTTTGCTTTTCCTTGTTATTTCACTTCTTATCACCACAATCCTCTTAAGTATCACCTTCAATTACGGATTTAGATTTATAGACGATCAAGTAAGTTTTAATGATACAATGACTCCTATTCTACTTAATGTTATTGAGTTTACTCTTACAGTTTCATTGGTATATTTCATCTTTAGTTCACTTTATTTCTTTGGATCAAACAAAGGAGCACAATGGAGATTCTTTAGTGCAGGAAGTACAGTAGCTACTATATTATCTATAGTTAGTACTTGGGGATTTGGGGTGTATGTAGAAAATTTCAACTCATATAATAAACTATATGGTTCTGTGGGTACTTTACTGGTGCTTATGATACTTATTTATGTAAACTGTTTTGTGGTTCTCATAGGTTTTGAACTCAATAGAAGTATAGACAAAGCTAGCTAAGCCAAATAAGTTCATACTATTTTGAGCTACTTGATAAATCATAAAAATCGACATATTAACTTATTTTAATTTT
>Ga0307994_1000745_pt1 | contig 21450 bp, 18 predicted proteins | sample EllFjometagen261_FD_203171 | JGI IMG/M metagenome (GOLD analysis project Ga0307994, IMG submission 203171) | Marine microbial communities from Ellis Fjord, Antarctic Ocean - #261 | ecosystem: Environmental > Aquatic > Marine > Unclassified | place: Southern Ocean | collected 2014-11-02 | reverse complement strand
CCGTATATTTTTCTAACCTGTCGCAGATCATATTAAAATATCGCTGGCGAGTAGGTTCGTTATCCTTGAGCTCTGTAGATACGGGTACGAGAAAGAATAGGTTTTCTTTACCTTCTGGTGCTACACTATCGTCGGTTTTACTTGGATTGCACACATAAAAAAGCGGTGCTTCTGGCCACATATGGGTATCATATATTTCTACTGCGTGATTATCGAAACTCTCATCAAAGAATAGATTATGATGCTTTATCCCATCTACCTTTTTATTTAGCCCTACGTAGTATAGTAGGCTAGAGGGTGCCATAACACGACTATCCCAATATTTTTGGTTGTAGTTTCTGTATTTTTCTGGCAGTAATGATTGTTCAGTATGATGATAATCTGCACCACTCACGACTGCGTCAGCAGCATGAAATACGTTATTAGACCTTAGGCCAAGGACGTTTCTTCCTTCGGCAACTATCTCGGTTACATTAGCAGATGTATGAAATACTACACCTAGCTCGGAGGCCACAGACACCATAGCTTCTACTATCTTGTGCATACCACCCATAGGGTACCAGGTGCCAAGAGCCATGTCTGCATAGTTCATTAGACTATAAAGTGAGGGAGTGTTTTGTGGTTTAGCTCCAAGGAATAGAACGGGGAATTCGAGCAATTCTATAAGTTTTGGATGCTTAAAGTATTGTCTTATATGTTTGCTTATAGGTTTAAACAAGTCAAGTGAAATCCCCTTACGAGCAGTATCTAGACTCATAAACTCAGTGAAGCTGAGTGATGGTTTGGTTACAAAATCTCCCATTCCTACTTCATACTTCATTTTGGCCTCGGCCAAAAATTCATCGAGTTTTTCACCAGAACCCTTTTCGTACTTTTCGAAGTAAGCCTTAAGCTCATTCATGGAAGCAGGTATATCGTCTGGAGCATCTGGCCAGAAAACTCTGTAGCTCGGATCTATTCGCTTTAGGTCATAGAAGTCACTAACTTTTTTACCAAAATCTGCAAAAAAGTCGTCGAAAACGTCAGGCATCCAGTACCAACTTGGTCCCATGTCAAAAGTAAACCCGTCTATTTTTTTAAAACGAGCTCTGCCACCTAGTTGATCGTTTTTTTCAAAAACCTCTACTTGGTGCCCATTCTTTGCCAAATAACAAGCATTAGAAAGGGAAGAGAACCCAGAACCAATAACTGATATTTTCATGTTTAGTTTGCTTTTTGTTTATCAAAAACCATTTAATATTAAACGATTAAATTTATAAAATGTTTCTGAGATCTTCCAAAGAATTAAGAAAAACAACTTTGTCAGTGTAATTATCTTTTTTATTTTGAAGATTGGCATTGTGCAATAGCAGATTAGTGAAAGGCAGTTTACTAATCATTTTATCTAGATATTTGGCAATTCTATCTTCACTATAGGGGATAGTAAAAGCACATAATATTTCGGTGGCCTCAGAGTTTTTAGCACATTCTATTACATCTACTAACGGCACACTAGGTCCTAGGTAGATGGTCTGATATCCAGATTTTTTAATTAAATAATATGCATATAGAAGACCGATTTCGTGATCTTCTTTTTCTGGAAGGTAAAGTAAAAATTTTCTTTTGCTAGCTACTAATGGTAGCTCATTAATGGCTGAAAAGAGCTTTTGTTTTATCAGTTGGCTAGTGAAATGCTCTTGTGAAGGGTTGAGCTTGCTCACTGTCCACATAAGCCCTATCCGAATAAGGAGAGGGTATAATATATCTTCAATAGTCGCCTCAAAACCATATTGGCTTCTGTAGCTAATAAAGGTGCTCTCAAAAGAAATAGCATCGCATTGAAGCGTAGCTCCAATTAATTCATTTATGACTATTTTTTTAGCACCATCAATATTTTCTGATTTTATTTCAAGAATTTGTTGGTTTATTTCGTCTTTTGTTAGGGTGCTAACCTTACTTATTCTCATTCCGCTATCGAGAATAGAAGTAATGTTTAAAAGCTTTACTAAGTTCTGAGTGTCATAATACCGAATATTGGTATTGGTTCTTTTCGGATCTAAAATATTGTAACGTTTCTCCCACATACGAATAGTATGAGCTTTTATCCCGCTTAAATTTTCTAAATCTTTTATGCTTAATCCGTTGTTCATCGTAAATGGAGTTGGCAAAGGTATACAAAGGAATAGAAAGGTGTTTTTGTTTGAAAAAAAAAGAGTACCCAAAATGAGCACTCTTGTAAGTCAGAAAGCTAATCTGAATTATTACATTAGCAAAAACTTTTGAGCAAAGTGATTTTTGCCCTTCTTATCTTTTGTGTTCCCATCTTTAGGGACTTCTGTTTCTATAGCATCAAGCTCTGTTTTGTGATTTTCCACTATTGACTTTAATTCCCCTCATAATTCTTTTATTATTTGAGTTGTGCAACACAATATTAGTGCCGTTCGGTATAAATCTACTTTTTAAGTTTTCATCACTGCGGTCTGCCGGGGCCTCTGCGTCGCTTCATTTTATTTACTTCGTCTATCTGTTTAGCGTTAAGGAAAGGAGTTATGGAAGTAAACATAGAATCCCGTAAAGCATCCATTTGGCCCTTGTGTATTTTAAATAATTCAGTTTGTTTAGGCAGCATTACATCTAGTATTGGAGATATTTTTTTTATTTGTTTATCAGTCAAATCCAATCTTTTTACTAGATGATTCTTTTCGGCAATAGGCGATTTCATAAACTTATGCTGGCGAGCCATGCGAGCGTGAGTCATTCTGCCAGAGGTAAAAAAACCGAGTACGAATCCTAAAAGTAGCGTACTCAAAACCGTTAGTATTAAATTTCGCTTATTCATAGTAGTACATATCCATAATAGTTAGCCATTTCATTATACTCAGAAAGCCCCAAAATGGCCTCTATACTCAGGTTTCCGTCTTGCATATATACCGAAATCATACATAATGCTACTGATGCTGCTACCCCTAGAAATAGCCACCTTGGCCGCAAAAATATAGGGGTTATGTCCCGTCGTATTCCTTCTAATACTTCTGTTGCAAAATCTGCATAGAAAGTATATTGCTGCTCTTTCAATTGATTTTCAAGTTTATGTGTGCTCATATTTCAAATCGGTTATCAATATTACTTTTAATTTAGCTATTCCTCTTTTTAGTCTAGAGAGGACCGTGCCTTTAGGTATTCCTAAAATATTTGCAGTTTCTATAGTGTCGTAACCCTGTATCATTCTAAGTGTCACTACGCTTCTATGTTTTTCTTCTAGCATTTGTAGCCCTTTATTTATAAGCTCTTTATTAGCCATGTCTGTACTAAGGTCGCTTTGATATACTAAGCCTGCATGCTCTAGGGTATAAGACCTTGGTGCATATACTTTTCTCCGTTTAAGTGCATTAAGAGAAAGGTTCATAGATATTCGGGTAAGGTATGTACTGACTTTAGCTTCTTGCTTAAACTTGCTAAGTGACTTATAGAAACGAATAAAAACTTGATGACCAATCTCCTGAGCCTCATCCCAATCGCCTAGCATATTCATGGCTACAGAGGCAACAAGGCTTTGATGACGATTTATTAATTCTTCGAAACAAGAATCGTCACCATTAAGTACCTTATTCACTAGTTCAAAATCGGTATTCGAAAATTTATCTTTCACTCAGAACTGTAAAAGATAGACAATGCATATGTTCTATTGATTCCAATAGACTAATAATCGTTTTTACATCCAACCCATTTCGACCTTCTTTTTACCTTTGGTGTTGCATTTTTTCTTAGATGAGCATGCACTAAAGAGAAGTGTAATGGTGAATAATGAAAGGAGCAGTACGGTTTTACTTTTTATGTTCATTGCTATAGGGCTAACGAAAGTAGCTTGTTTTTATTTTAATCTTTTGATGGCCTGCAAATACCGTTCTGGGGTATCTCCTGAAGCGGCCACTTGGTAGTCTTCATAGCTACACGGTATACGTACTATGCTTCTTTCGTCCTCCGGTCTAGATGGGTGTTCTATGTCCATCCACCATCGTGAGGTTCTTTTACTCTTTAGGAATAGTATAGGTGGCTGGGTGTCATTTAGATCACATCTATATTTAGTGAACTCATTGTGCATTTCTGGGGAATCTTGTGTTCTGTTAGCATATCCGTCTAGGTAGTACCATATGAGTTGAGATATTAGCTTAGCAGTAAGATGTAGCGGATCGCTTTTTTCTTGGTATCCAAATATTCCGAAAATTCTTGAGTTGTCACTCACACCAGCATAGCGTGCTAGTTGGCAAGCCTCTTCACTTGTAAGACCATTTGGCTGCACTTCTATTTGGCCAGGTGCGTCAGAATGCCTTAGAGCGTTCATGTTAAGCAACGTAAGGTCCGCATCTCGAAGATATACTTCTGCTTCTTCAATATTGGCTTTAAGTGCACCAAGACGCATATAACCAAAATTTAAATTTTCAATAGTGTCCATGGCTTTTGGTGGGATATAGTGACTCTGAAACCCAAGAACATTAAGATTTTTTAGATAGTTTGGTGTGTGAGCACATATTCTACTTAGCAATTGGTATTCAAGTATAGGAAGGTGCGAAGAAATAAGTGTGGCCTCCACACTTTTACCTAAGTTTTCTAAAGGGCGATATAGTGCCTCGCCTTGGTCTATGTTAGTTCCTAATACTAGTACTACCATATCTAACTCTAGTAATTCCTGGGTTACTGTTTTTAGTGCTGCGTGTGTTTCCGCTGGAGTTTCACCTGCTAGTATATCTCCTAGGTCTACGAGGATAGTTTCTAGGCTAGTATGTGCTACAAGTGAGTATAGTTCTCTTCTAATAATGTCATTTTCAGTAGTATTTGAGGTGCTTTTGACACCCATGATGACAATTTTTTTACCATCTAAAGAGGGAAAACTATGCACGTGACGTTCTATACCTGCACCTAGCTGGTATTGCATAAATTCTTGGACAATGTTTATTTTGGAGAAGTATTCTTCTAGCATTAAATATATTCGTAGTGGACAAAGATAAATCAAGTAATACGTGAATTTTGCCATAACAGGAGCCAATGGATTTTTAGGTGTACATATTATACATCACTTGCTCAATAGTGGTCATACTGTAATGGCTATCATTAGACCCAATGCATGTTTAGACGAATTTAAGCTCATAAAGCAACGGTATGCACTATCGAAAGACAGATACTCTAATCTAAGTTGGCATACGTGCGAATTATTTGACGTAGTTGGTTTAGAACAAGCTTTTTATGGAGCGGATTACATAGTTCATCTAGCAGGTAAAATTTCTTATCGTAAAAAAGACCTAGCCTCTTTAATACAAATAAATCAGGAATACACAGCTAACGTAGTAAACGTGGCTCTATCTCTGAAGGTTAAAAAACTCTTATTTTGTAGCAGCATAGCAGCAATCAGTAAAAATTCTAAAAACGAATTCATTACCGAGGAGTCAGAGTGGGATGACGAGATAGCTCATAGTAACTATGGATTTACTAAGTATCTAGGCGAGTGTGAGGTGTGGAGGGGCAGAGAAGAAGGTTTGGCAACGGTTGCTATAAACCCGGGCATAATATTGGGGTATGGAGATTCTAAAAAAGGAAGTAATAAATTATTTGATAATGCTAAGAGTGGGTTCCCTTTTTATAGTCGCGGTATTACGGGTTGGGTTGGCGTGCGAGATGTAGCACGGATTGCGGAGCGGCTTTGCTTGTCAGATATCACTGGAGAAAGATTTATTGTGGTGAGCGAAAACAAGAGTTTCAAGGATATAGCGGATACTATGACGGATGCCCTTGGTACTAAGAGAACCGGTATTGAGATAAAGGGAATTTTGCATAAAGTGGCTTACGGCATAGTGGCCGTCAAAGAATTCTTAGGCCTTGGCGGTATGCTAAGTAAAGAGACTGTGCGTGCTAGTGTTTCGATCAATCATTTTGATAATTCGAAAGTGAAAAAAGCTTTAGGGTACGATTTTGAGACAATGAAAGAGGTGATTCACGACTCTGTATAATGAAAAAATCCCCTTCTGCGTAGCAGAAAGAGATTTTAAATATTTCATTATAATACAGTAGCCTATTCCGCAGCTGCTTCTTCAGTTTCTGCTTCAGCCTCTTCTTCGCCTGAACCAGCAGCACTTTTCGCAGCTCTAGTTACGATACAAGAAACGATAGAGTTATTTGGAGAATCTAACAGCGTAAGTTTGTCTGCTGAGATTTCACCTACTTTAATACTCTTACCTATCTCTAAAGCGTCTATACTCACTTCTATAAATTCTGGAAGATCTGAAATAAGACCAGAAACCATAAGTTTTTTAATTTTCACTTGTAGCTTACCACCACTTTTCATTACACCAGGTGAGTCACCTACTATTTTTACTGGTACTGGAATAGAAATTGGGCTTTCCGCATCTACTTCTAAGAAATCAGCATGTATTATGTCTTCTGACACTGGGTGATACTGTATTTCTTGAACCTTTGCTAGAGTAACACTGTTACCTATAGTTATCTTAGCAAGATATGTATTTGGAGTATATACCAAATGTGTGAAATCTGCTTGATATACAGTGAAATGTTGATTTTCGCTTTTTCCGTATATAACGCAAGGTACTTTACCTTCGTTTCTTACTTTTTTACTAGATGCTTTTCCTAAGCCATCTCGTACTTCGCCTTTTAATGCAATTACTTTCATTATTAAAATTGATAAATTATTAAATTTCTTTTTAGATTAACTCTTGCTGATATGTATCAGATATATTGAATAGTGAACTTATAGAGCCAAATTCACTAACGCTTCTTATAGCGTTAGAGAATAGGCGATCTACACTTAACACTTTTATTTTTTTGTAGTTTCCCGCTTTTATAGGAATGGTATCACAAAGGATAATTTCTTCTAAAACTGAGTTTTCTAGGTTTTCGTAAGCCTTGCCGCTTAGCACTGGATGTGTACACACAGCACGCACAGATTTAGCTCCTTGACTTTTTATCAAAGCAGCTGCTTTACATAGGGTATTTGCAGTGTCGCATATGTCATCTATAAGCACTACATCTTTTCCTGCTACATCACCTATCACGGTCATAGAAGCTATTTCATTAGCTCTTTTACGTGCTTTATCGCAGATTACCATTTCTACACCCAGGTACTTAGCAAACTCACGTACTCTTTTGGTAGCTCCTACATCTGGAGCGGCAAGTAATAAATCGTTTGTTTGTAAGCTTTTTATGTAGGGAATGAAAATTACAGTTGAGTCTAAGTGGTCTACAGGGATGTCAAAAAATCCTTGTATTTGTGGAGCGTGCAGGTCCATAGTCATTACTCTATCAGCACCAGCTGCAGTAAGAATATTTGCTACCATTTTAGAACTTATAGGTACACGTGGCTTATCTTTTCTGTCTTGTCTAGCTAAACCAAAGTATGGAATTACGGCTACTACCTTGTGAGCCGAAGCTCGTTTAGCCGCATCTATGAGCATCAAGAGCTCCATAAGATTATCTGCTGGCGGCATAGTAGACTGAATAATAAACACATCACATCCACGCACAGTTTCATCTATACAAGGTTGAAATTCCCCGTCACTAAATGTGTTTACAGTAACTGTACCTAATGATTGACCGTAAGCCAGAGCGATTTTCTCAGCTAGAGGTTTGGAGCCGGATCCGGCGAATATTTTGACTTTATTTATAAAAGATGGCATATAGTTGCTTTACTGTCACCCAGCTCTAATGCTGGATTATCATAAACTGATTAAAACCTTTCCGTTCTAATAAATTTGGTTGGCCGACCAGGTTTCGAACCTGGACTCTTCTGCACCAAAAACAGACGTGTTGCCAGTTACACCATCGGCCAATTTGGCTGCAAATTTAATCCTCTTTTTCTAATTTGCAACATCACTCATGAATTGTATTTGAAAAACTTTCATTTCTTCGTGAGAAAACTCTCCATCATACTCATCTACAGCCTTATCTATGTTACCAGTATCTTCAGATTTAAGGAAATCATAAATGTCTTCCCTGCCTTCTTCGTCTATTAATTCATCTATATAATACATGAGGTCTACTTGAGTTCCAGAGCAAACTATTGCTTCTAGCTCGTCAAGTAACTCTTGGTAGTCCATACCTTGACCTTTAGCTATATCTTCTAAAGGTACTTTTTTATCTATATTTTGTATGATATGAATTTTCTTAGCACTTTTATTCACTACGGATTTAAGCACCAAGTCATCTGGACGTTCAATATTGTTTTCTTCTACGTATTCAGATATAAGTGCAATGAAAGGCATGCCAAATTTTTTGGCTTTGTTTTTTCCTACACCGGAGATGTTTTCCATCTCTTCCATGTTCATAGGATATTTGAAAGCCATATCTTCTAGCGATGTTTGCTGGAAAATGACATAGGGAGGAAGGCCCATCTCTTTGGCTACTTCCTTTTGCAGTTCTTTTAGTCTAGTATATAGGTTTTTGTCAAAAACTGCCTCTAGCTGTATTTTGTCAAAATCAGAGTCGCTCACGCCCTCGAATTCTTTATCTAATGCTATGGCCACTTTTGTGGGGGTTTCTAGATAAGCTAATCCTTGCTCACTTATAGATAGTAGACCATATAGCTCAATGTTCTTAATAATAAGATTGTTGATTTGACCATATCTAAGTAGCGTTTTCCAAAAGTTAACGCCTTGCTCTTTACCTACTCCGAAATGTTGAAAGGTATTGTGCTTGTAGGCTTTCACTTCTGGAGAAATTTTGCCTATCAGTATATTAACGATGTGCTGCAGATCTACTTTGCCTACTGTATGCTTTATGGTTTCTAATGCGATTACCAATTCTTCTGTGGCGTCTAGTGCCTCTCTTGGATATCTACAGTTATCACACATTTTGCCACAATCGCCAGCAGGGAAAGTTTCTCCAAAATAGTGAAGCAGAGATTTTCTACGACATTGTGATGATTCTGCGAAAAATGCCATTTCAGAAATAAGCTGAGTTCCTATTTCTCGTTCTGCAACAGGCTTGTCTTTCAGAAACTTTTCTAACTTTTCAGTATCTTTAGGATTGTAAAAAAGCATACAATCGCCATCTAGCCCATCTCTACCAGCTCTACCAGTTTCTTGGTAGTAACCTTCTAGGGATTTAGGCACATCATAGTGAATTACAAATCGTACATCGGGCTTGTCTATACCCATACCAAATGCAATGGTAGCACAGATTACATCGGCATCTTCCATTAAAAACTTATCTTGATTACCTGCCCTAGTTTTAGCATCTAATCCTGCATGATAAGCTAATGCATTGACCCCGTTTGCACGAAGAATCTCAGCAACATCCTCTGTCTTTTTACGACTCAGGCAATATATTATTCCGCTTTTCCCTTTTCTCTTGTTCACAAAAGAAATAAGGTCTTTCATAGTTTGAGCCTTACTACCCTTAGGCAACACTTCGTAGTATAGATTATCTCTATTAAAAGAAGATTTAAAAACCTCTGCGTCTTGCATATTCAAACTTTTTTGAATATCCAATTGTACTTTAGGTGTAGCGGTGGCGGTAAGTGCAACCATCGGCACATCGTCTATTTCTTTTACTATTTGTTTTATGCGTCTGTATTCTGGTCTAAAGTCGTGACCCCATTCTGAGATACAATGGGCTTCGTCTACCGCAACAAAACTTACTGTTACAGAGCGTAAAAACTCTATAGTTTCATCTTTTTTAAGTGTTTCGGGTGCTACGTATAGCATTTTAGTTTTACCAGAAGTTACATCAGCTTTTACTTTCTCTGATTGTGTCTTGGTCAGTGAGGAGTTAAGAAAGTGAGCTATTGATTCACTTTCGCCAAAACCTCTAATGGCATCTACCTGATTTTTCATCAGTGCTATGAGGGGTGAAATTATAATGGCTGTACCTGGGCTTATTAAAGCCGGCAATTGGTAACATAATGATTTTCCTGCTCCGGTGGGCATTATTACGAAGCAATCGTTGCCTTGCATAATTGTAGATATCACTTCCTCCTGCATCCCTTTAAAAGAGTCAAAACCAAAAAACTCCTTTAAACTTTTCTTTAAATCTACGACTTCTGCTGTCATTTCCTTCTTCAATGTATTTTATATCGCTATTAGCATGACTAATATAATACTTCTTTGACCACTTGCAGAAATATATTTTTAATTTGCAGTATATTATTTTGTTAAAATCTACAGACATACTTCAAATAGGGATAGAAACTATTTCTCTTGAAGCCAGTTCATTAATGGAACTGAGTAAACGCTTGGATCACACCTTTGCCGAGGTTGTTGAGCTACTATATCATAGCTCTGGCAGAGTGGTGGTGACAGGGATAGGTAAAAGTGCAGCAATTGGCCAGAAGATAGTTGCTACTTTTAATAGCACAGGTACGCCTGCCTTATTTATGCATGCCGCGGAAGCACTTCACGGTGACTTAGGTATGATTCAGAAAAACGATGTGGTTATTTGCATATCTAAGAGTGGTAGTAGCCCTGAAATAAAGGCATTAGTCCCTCTAATACTGAAAGGCAAAAATCCGCTTGTAGGGATAGTCGGGGACTTAAAATCGTTTTTAGCTGAGAAAAGCGATTTTGTTCTAGATACGGCAGTCAAAGCAGAAGCATGTCCTAATAATTTAGCTCCAACTACTAGCACCACAGCTCAGCTAGCTATGGGCGATGCTCTAGCTGTAGCACTTATAAAGTGTAGGGATTTTAGATCCAATGATTTTGCCAAGTTTCATCCAGGTGGTGCCTTGGGTAAAAGACTATATTTAACTTGCGGTGAGATAGCTGCGGCTAATGACGTGCCACAAGTATCTAAAGATGCGGATCTTACTACTTGTATTTTGGCTATGACTAAAGGTAGAATGGGTGCCGTAATAGTAACCAAAGAGAACAAGGTTTTAGGTATAATAACAGATGGTGATTTACGGAGAATGCTAACGAATAGGAATGACGTAACAAGTGTAAATGCGAGCGAAATTATGACTGCCAGTCCTAAGACATTGTCAAGCGATACGCTGGCCATAAATGGAGTTGAATTTATAAAAGAACATAAAATAAATCACATAATATTACTAGACACCGGTAATTTGACTGGAGTTTTGCACGTACAAGATTTGATAAGAGAAGGATTAATTTGAAGATATTAAAAGATACATATGCCGTAATATTGGCAGGAGGTATAGGCAGTAGATTCTGGCCTATAAGCAGAGAAAGTAGACCTAAGCAATTTATAGATATTTTGGGTACTGGAAAAACTCTAATACAAGATGCCTATGACAGGTATTTGGCCATAGTGCCCAAGGAAAACGTTTTTGTAATAACCAATGCCTCCTATAGGGATTTGGTAAAAGAGCAATTACCAGACTTAGGAGATAACCAGATACTGGGCGAACCAGTAGGTAAAAATACAGCAGCTTGCGTAGCATATGCAGCAAATAAAATCGCCGATATTTCTGATACTGGAGTTCTAATAGTAGCACCTAGTGACCATTTGATTATGGATAAAAGTAATTTCATTAATCAAATACACATTGCACATAAGTATGCTAAAGAGACAGATGTACTCATTACCTTAGGCTTAAAACCACATAGACCTGATACGGGATACGGATACATTCAGTATGACGAAAAGGAAGTAAGTAAAGGTATAAATAGTGTTAAAACATTTACAGAAAAACCTCCACTGGAGCTAGCAGAAAAGTTTCTAGAAAGCGGGGACTTTTTATGGAATAGCGGCATGTTCGTTTGGAGTGTGTCCAGTATATTAAAAGCACTAGAAGAACATCTGCCAGAGATGAATCTTACCTTTGGGGAGTGTAAAGGAGCGTATAACACAAACTTAGAAGAGCAGCACATAGAGCGTATCTATAGCGAAATAGCTAGTATCTCCATAGACAATGGGTTATTAGAAAAAGCAGATAATGTGTTTGTTTTACCTTCAGATTTTGGATGGAGTGACCTTGGTACTTGGAAGAGCGTGCAAGAAAAACTTGAAAAAGAAGGAGATAATACTATGTTGAATGTGGACTTACATGCTTTGAATTCAAAAGACAACTTAGTAGTAAGCGATACTCAAAAACTAGTAGTTATAAAAGATTTAGACGGGTATTTCATAGTTGATTCAGCAGACGCTCTACTTATTTGCAAAGCTGACCAAGAGCAGGAAGTGAAGAAAATATCCACTGACATTCGTAAACTGTATAAAGGCAAGTATAGCTAATCCCCCATGGGCAAGTTTACTTATCTCTTTTTACTACTAATAATGTGCTCATTTGTACATGATAAAGAGATAGGTATGGAGAATAATCTATTTACAAATGCAGAGGCTCTTCAGGGTTTTTACACAAAACTAGTAGACATAGAAAAGGACACTAATTGTGCCGTATCTATAGTGCATATAGGAGACTCACATATACAAGCCGATTTTTTTACAGGAGCTGTTCGCCAGCATTTACAAGGCAAGTTTGGTAATGCAGGAAGAGGATTCGTTTTCCCATATAAAATAGCCAATACGGGTGGTGCTTTGGATATTAGGTTTAGGTATACAGGAGCTTGGCAGTCTTGTAATATTATGAGCAATGCGGCTTCCTGTAACATAGGAGCAGCAGGCTTTACGGTTACGGCCAGCCCTAATTCTAGTTTTACTTTAGACGCGATTTCTAGGACTGGGGGCACTGCATACTTTAACAAGGTGACCATGCTAGATAATTATGGCAGCTTTTTGCCCGCAGGGGCAACAGGAAATTTTAACCCACAAAAGCTAAATGAGCATACCGTTATATATTTTGACGAGTATCAAGACAGCCTTGTTTTTAAACCGATATACGAGCGAAATATAATGCCTGAGCTACAGGGCTTGATATTAGAAAATGGTCAAAAAGGGATTTTGTATCATGCCATGGGAATAAACGGTAGTAGTACAGTTCAGTATCTCAAGAGTTCAGGTTTTGAGAATCAAATACACGATATTAATGCAGATCTAGTGATTCTGAGTTTTGGTACCAATGATACGTATATGCCTACTTCTAGTTTTTGTGCTAGGTGTGCAAAAGATAGATATGGTGCTATTATTGATAGGATTCGCACTGCAAATCCTGACCTTCCTATATTGCTCACCACACCTCCAGATCACTACTACTTACGTAGATATTCAAACAAAAATTTAAAAACTTTAATAGAGGCGATGTATGAGCTGTGTGATGAAAAAAACGTCGCTCTTTGGGATTTGAATGCTATAATGGGAGGTGCGAACTCCATAGTGACGTGGCGAAATAATGGCTGGGCCAGAGGAGACTTGATCCATTTTACTGCAGCCGGGTATCAGAAGCAAGGAGATATGCTCTATGATGCCATAATGCATCACTACCAAGAACAATAGTATGTTTAGTCTGGATCAAATCTTTAGCTATTCGGACAAGTCTCCTCTGCTTTTTAATCAGTACCTATTCCTGTTTTTATTTACCCTCATGTTTGCAGGATTTAGCCTGGTACATAAAAAGGTGAGAGTCAGAAATCTGTATCTGCTAGTTTTTAGTCTTTTCTTTTATTACAAATGCAGTGGTTTCTATTTTCTGCTACTCTTACTCAGTACGTTGGTAGATTATGGATGTGGAATGGGCATCTATGTGGCTAAAGAAAAATGGGAAAAGAAGCTATACCTGATGCTTAGTATAGTATCTAATGTTGGTCTTTTAGCATTTTTTAAGTACTCCTATTTTTTTATAGATACGGTCAATAGTCTATTGGGTACGGAGCTACAAGCAGTCAATCTATTAGCCGCGTTTGCCAATGGTACTTTTGGGGCTAGTTTCGATATACATGATATCATACTGCCGGTAGGTATTTCATTCTATACTTTTCAGACTTTGAGTTATAGTATAGACGTATACAGAGATAAAATAAAGCCCTGCGGCAACATATTTGACTTCGCATTTTTCGTATCCTTTTTTCCGCAGTTGGTTGCTGGCCCTATAGTTAGGGCATCTGAATTTTTACCGCAAATAAAAAGGCCATACTACCTCAGTAGCAGTGGTTTTGGTTCTGCTGTTTTTTTGATAATGGGCGGGCTTATCAAAAAAGTAGTAATAAGTGATTATATAAGTATAAATTTTGTAGACCGCGTTTTCGAAACTCCAGAGATGTACAGTGGTTTTATGAATCTAATGGCTGTTTACGGCTATAGTATTCAAATCTATTGTGACTTTTCGGGCTACTCGGATATAGCAATTGGTTTAGCGGCTTTGCTTGGTTTTAAGCTGCCTATAAACTTCAATAGTCCTTACAAATCTCAAAATATTACGGAGTTTTGGCGAAGATGGCACATATCATTATCTACTTGGCTCAGAGACTACCTCTACATCTCCCTAGGCGGCAATAGAAAGAGCAAAATACGAACATATTTCAATCTGTTTATTACTATGTTAATAGGCGGATTATGGCACGGAGCAGCACTCAAATTTATAATATGGGGAGCACTTCACGGCGTTGCATTGATGGTGCACAAAGCATGGCTAAAATATGCACGTGTAGACTTAGGCAAATTTGGCAAGTACATAGGAGTCTTGGTGACTTTTCATTTCGTCGCCTTCTGTTGGATGTATTTTAGAGCTGCAGATATGGCTACTGTAGGACAAATGTTGTCTAATATTTTCACAGACTTTGATCTGGCAGGAGTAGTATCTAGAGTAGCTGCATACTGGCGTGTTTTTGCACTTATGCTCATAGGCTATGTAGTGCATCTGCTTCCTAGTAATCTGAAAAATAGAGTGCAATGGTGGTTTACCGAAGCACCTATGTATGTGAAGGTTTTGATTTTTGTGGTCGTTGTTTTTAGTATTTATCAGGCCACGAGTGCAGACATACAGCCGTTTATTTATTTTCAGTTTTAAAAATTTTCCTAAACCATACCTTCTGAAAAACACGATTCCAAGCTAATGTGGCTAGTGCTTCGTAGTAAGGTAGTTTGTCGTCTTTTTTAGCAGGATTAATATCAATACGATAAAAGAGGTTGTCTATTCGCGTACTGCTATCTATTTGCTTTAGAAATATGGAAAGTTCTGCTATTAGGTTGAGCGGGGTATCACTGCCAAAAGTGTACTGCTCTCCGCTCATTTGTATTTCCTTTTCCATCTGTGCAATTACCTCTACTAGTGGAATCTTATTGTTATTGGTGAATTCTATACCGTTATTTGACTCTAACATAAATAAAAGGATATGGTAAAGGTAATTTTTGACCTGCAAGATGGCAAAAAAAGATGCGAATGGTGTCTCAAAGATGAACTCTATGTAAAATACCATGACGAGGAATGGGGAATACCGGTACACGAGGATGCTATCTTATTTGAAACCTTGATTTTAGAAACTTTTCAAGGGGGACTCAGCTGGCATACCATCCTAAAAAAGAGGGAAGGATTCCGATTAGCCTTTGATAATTTTGATGCGAAGCGTATCGCGGGTTACGGAGAGAATGAGATAGAAATATTGCTTAGTAACCCTGGGATTATTCGCCATAGAGGCAAGATAGAAGCTACCATTAATAATGCTAAACAATACCTAAGACTTAAAGCTGAAAATGGCACATTTGATAAATACATCTGGCAGTTTACGGACTACAGGACTTTAATAATAAATGTAGAGTCTTGGGCAGACGTACAAACCACTACGCTACAGAGCGACGCTATGAGCAAATCATTAAAAAAAGAAGGATTCAAATTCTTAGGTAGCACTACTTGTATGGCGTATATGGAAGCTGTGGGTATGGTGAGCGATCATTTTCATGATTGTTGGCGGGTGTAGTAGGAACAAGCCTCTGAGGCGTGTTCCTACTACTCCCGCCGTTTCATTTACCTTTTCCTGATCTGTGGTATAGACTACCACGATGATACAAAAAGCACTATCTAATTTTAATCAAGAAACGGAAGACCCTCGGTATTTTCAAATCCTCTATCTCGGGGCATTTTTACTGTATGGGGTGAGTTATTTGGGTTGGGATGTAGACGCTTTTAAATATGGGGCAGTATTTTTATCTGCCATAGCAACACAACTGGCTTTTAGCTATTTCACGACCAAGAGATATAGCTCATTAAAAAGTGCATTGATTACGGCATTGGGACTTTGTTTACTGCTCAAAACGGGGTCCGTTCAGACAGCGGTGCTTGCTTCCATACTAGCCATAGCTACCAAGTTCATAGTAAAATACAAGAATAAGCATATTTTCAATCCTGCAAACATTGGGATAATAGTAGCCATATTAGTTACTAATGATGCTTGGGTGAGCCCAGGGCAATGGGGCAGCGACGTGCTTATGTGGTTTCTAGTAGGTGCGGCAGGACTTATGATGATTTTGAAAGTAGGTAGAATAGACACAAGTATCACATTCCTTATGGTTTTTGGAGGGCTTTTATTCTTTAGACAGGTAATTTATCTGGGCTGGGAGCCGGCCGTATGGCTGCATAAAATGAGTAATGGTACATTGTTACTTTTTGCTTTTTTTATGATTACCGATCCTATGACTACGCCTAATCATAAACGAGCTAGAATACTGTGGTCCGCAGCACTCGGAGTAGCATTATTTATAGCGTCTGGTTTTTTCTATATCCAGACAGCGGCTATTTGGCTACTTTTTGCCATCGGCCCCATAACCCCACTATTCGACAGGCTTTTTGTAGCAGAAAAATTCGAATGGAACACAACTAAAACAGTAAAAACAACTTAAAATAATCAGTATGAAAAAAGTAATCTTTACACTAATGGCCGTAACTTCTTTTGGCCAGCTAGTACAAGCCTTTTGTGGTTTCTATGTAGCAAAGGCCGGAGCAGAATTATATAACAATAAAAGCGAAGTTATTCTCGTGAGAGATGGTAAGAATACCACTATTACCATGAGCAATGACTTTGCTGGAGATGTAAAAGACTTTGCTATGGTAGTGCCTGTGCCCAATGTGCTAGACCGAAATGATATACAAATAGTAGATCGCTCTATTTTTCAAATGTTAGATGCCTATTCTGCTCCTAGACTAGTAGAGTATTTTGATCAAAACCCTTGCACACCGCCACCAGTAGAGTACGATGAAGAAATGGAGCTAGATGATGTAGCTACGACTAGCATGGCAAAGCGAAGTGTGCTAAAAAACAAGGCAATGTATAGAGTAACTATAGAAGCTCAGTACAAGGTAGAAGAATACGACATTATTTTGCTAAGTGCAAATGATGGTGGAGGGCTCAAAAGATGGCTTACAGATAATGGATACCAGATACCAAGCAAGGCAGAGAAAGTGCTAGAACCTTACATAAAAAGCGGATTAAAATTCTTCGTGGTCAAGGTAGACTTGAATAGGTACAACCCTTTGGCAAATGGAGGTTTTCTTAGACCGCTACAAATCAAGGTAAAGTCTGATAAGTTTATGCTTCCTATTCGGTTAGGAATGGCTAATAGTAAAGGCGAACAAGATATGATAGTATATGCTTTCAGCAAAAAAGGAAGAGTAGAATGCACCAACTATAGAACCGTTAAAATGCCTACAGGTAAAATGGTGCCTACTTTTGTGAAACCGAATTTCGGGAATTTTTATGCCGATGTATTTAGAAACGCCTATAGCAGACAAGGCGGAGATGCTGTTTTCTTAGAGTACGCTTGGAATGTTACACCTAGTTTTAGCGGGATGAAATGTGATCCCTGTGTAGGCAATCCACCATATACCAAAGAAATAATGATGGCAGGTGTGCCTTGGGCAAATCAAAATGGAGTGACTACTTTTTTTACAAGATTACACGTACGCTATACACTAGATAAGTTTCCAGAGGATTTATTTTTTCAAGAAACCCCAAATACAGAAATGTACCAAGCCAGATACATTATAACTCATCCAGCAGCAGGAGACTTAAGCTGTGCAGCGGGCAAAACGTATACTGAAAAACTAAAGCTACGCAGAAAACAAGAGCTATCTCAATTAGCCACGCTAACACAGTGGGATACGGAAGATTTTTATGACTACGTGGCCAATGGTACAGACAAAGTGAAGAGCATAGAGGAGGATGAAGAAAATGCCTTTCCAATACTAAAATTAGATAATGAAGGAGGAGGTATGTTACCTAAAGGAGTGTTTGGATTTACACTTGTTTTATTGCTTCTTTATAGCCTAAAGAGAGTTAGGGTAAGATTTACCTGATTCTTTGTTCATAGACCGTAATAAATTCAATTAGTCCTAGGGTTTCCTAGGGCTAATTTTTGTTTACTTTGCACCTCGCTTGAAACAGATAAATGCACATAAAATTATAGGGTTAGTGCTTACTTTCCTATTGGCATTTAACGTGGTTACCAACTTTGGTACGTATAGTCAGCCAGAAGATGCGACCATCATAAAAGAAGGCATTTTAAAAGAGTTAGAAAACAGTAAAGTCAATTTTGAGGATGACGACCTTACTATAAGTGCCATAGAATCCTACAAAAAAGACATAGGTCAAAGTCTAAACATTCATAGTTTTAAGAAGCTGAGTCTCTATAGAATAATTGGGTGCATAGTGATGCTCATTGGGGTGGGTTTTTTACGAATGAAAAAAGGCATTGGACTACACTTGTATTTTGCCGGAGGATTTTTTACAGTTATTACTGGTTTCTATGTCATGGGTGGAGGCATCCTAGGCTGGATTTTCAACTTATGGTATATCATGCTTTTACTCGTTTTTGGTGTATACTTTTTCATTAAAAGAACAGAACTATCGTAATGTCTAAAAAAGCCCAACTAATAGATGGACTCACATACTTCAAAACTCTTACCGGTCGAAGATTATTGAATGCGTCGAAGATTTTTATTTCATATCATATTAGTAAAATTACCAAAAACAATTACCATAAAGGGCAACCTATTTCTATATCTCTAGAGCCTACTACTAGCTGCAATCTACGCTGCCCAGAGTGCCCAAGTGGCCTTAGAGCATTTAGTCGCCCCATAGGCATGCTAGAGCCTGAGCTCAATAAAACGGTTATAGACCAATTGCACAAGGAACTGACGTATATCACATACTACTTTCAAGGAGAGCCATACCTTAATAAGGATTTTACAGAAATGGTGAGCTATGCTACCAAGCATAATATCTATACGGCTACTAGTACTAATGCACATTATCTCACAGATGCTAATTGTAAAAAAACAATAGAAAGTGGATTAAGCAGGCTGATCATATCTATAGACGGTGCCAAGCAAGAAAGCTATGGTAAGTACAGAATAGGCGGCAGTCTAGATAAGGTGGTAGAAGGCACCAAGAAAATGGTACAATGGAAGAAAGCTACAGGAAGTAAAACCCCATTTATTATTTGGCAATTTATTGTTTTTGGGCATAATGAAGGAGAGATAGAAGAGATACAGCAACTAGCCAAAGAAGTGGGAGTAGATTATTTAGCCCTTAAGACTGCTCAGATATATAATTTTGAAGCTGGGAGCGATTTATTGCCAAAGAATCCTAAGTATGCTCGCTACGAAAAAGATGGGCTAAAATTTAAGATTAAAAATGGGCTTTTAAGTCACTGCTGGCGTATGTGGCAAGGGTGTGTAATTACCTGGGATGGGAAGGTGGTCCCATGCTGTTTTGACAAAGATGCCACTTACAGACTAGGAGAAATCGAAAAAATGACATTCCGTTCTATATGGCATGGCGAAGAGTATAATCGCTTTAGAAGACTAATACTCAAGAGCAGAAGTAACCTAGATATTTGCAAAAATTGCTCAGAAGGCACAAAAGTTTGGAGTTAATAGCTTAAAATATTTTTGTGATTTGTCAAATTAGTGTAATATTGCTTACTCGAATAGAAAAAAGGAACAATCAATTATGAATAAAAACTTACTAACTTTACTCATTTCATTTACTCTCTTCACCTTATGTGCTAACGCACAATCTTATAATAAGAAGTTTGGCTTAGAGGTAAACGGCGGTATTAGAGAATATCACGGCGACCTAGGTTCTGCCCTTTATTTTAAGGCAAGTCCAGACTATCAAGCAGTAGGAGCTGCCTTCGGAATGTACCTTAATAAGTCTTTTGATTTTAACGTGTACGGATCTGTAGGAGACTTAGGTTTCTATAAGCAGTCATATGATACTATGAGAGCAGATGTATATAGACAAGGTTTTAGAGCTAGAATCACAGAGGTAATGCTAGGCGTTACTTTTAAACTTAACAATGGATCTATTATAAAAGAAGATGCAAGATTCAAACCATACCTGCGTGCAGGTTGGGGTGCTATGCAGTCTATCTCTAAATTCACTCCAGGCTCTGTGCCAGAAGGCTATACCCAAAGTAGAACTTGGATATCTTCTCAATGGAATGCAGGTTTAGGTGTTAAAATTAAATTAAGTGAGTCGTTTGACTTGAATATTAGCGAGCAATTTAACTATGCTTTTGATGATAATTATGATGCATCACCATACACTATTGCAGGTGCTAGACTAAATAGTGCTCAAGAAGGCAATAAACCATTACACGATGTGTATGCTTACCATAACATAGGATTAGTATTTAACTTTGGGGGCACTGGAAACTCTGGTTATTCTATAAAGGATAGCGATAATGATGGTATCAGCGACAATTTTGATATCTGTCCTAAGACTCCAGAGGGTTATGAGGTTGATACTGTTGGTTGTCCATATGATGATGATAAAGATGGTATAGTAAACGAAGAAGATAAGTGTCCTAACATACCAGGTACTATAGAATTTAATGGCTGCCCAGATACAGATGGCGACGGTATAGCGGATTCTGAAGATAAATGTCCTAAGAAGGCAGGAAGCAAAGAAGGCGAAGGATGCCCAGATAGTGACGGTGACGGACTATATGATCACCTAGACAAATGTCCATTCTCTGCAGGAGATAAGGATAACGATGGCTGCCCTAAAGACGACAAAGATAGAGACGGCATAGCAGATACGGATGATAAGTGTCCAGATGTGCCAGGTCTTAAAGAGTTTGCTGGCTGTCCAGATAGCGACAAAGATGGCATACAAGATTCTGAAGATAAATGCCCACTAAAACCGGGCTCTAAAGAAGGTGAAGGTTGTCCAGACAGTGATGGTGACGGTGTTTTTGATCACTTAGATGTTTGTCCTGCAACTCCAGGTGTAGCTGGCAACAAGGGATGCCCAGAGATAAAAGAAGAGGTAAAAGAACAAATAAGACTAGCTGCAAAAGGAATTTACTTCGAAAGTGGTAATGACGTTATAAAAGCGGAATCTTTTTCAAACCTAGACCAACTTGCAACTATTATGGATGAGTACAAGGAGGCTAAAGTTATGATAGAAGGTCATACAGATGGTCAAGGAGCCGATGCTGCCAATATGACTCTTTCTCAGAAGAGAGCCGATGCTGTTAAAATGTATATAGCCTCTAAAGGAGTAACGGAAATCAGAATGACAGCAATAGGATATGGCGAGACTAAGCCTGTAGCAGATAATGGTTCTGCAGAAGGCAGAGCACTTAACCGTAGAGTAGACTTTAAACTAG
>Ga0307994_1000744_pt1 | contig 21467 bp, 21 predicted proteins | sample EllFjometagen261_FD_203171 | JGI IMG/M metagenome (GOLD analysis project Ga0307994, IMG submission 203171) | Marine microbial communities from Ellis Fjord, Antarctic Ocean - #261 | ecosystem: Environmental > Aquatic > Marine > Unclassified | place: Southern Ocean | collected 2014-11-02 | reverse complement strand
AAATAGGTGAAGAGTGTTGCGTCGCTTGGCTGGCTAGATTTCTTCTTAGTCACGTTAATTCCTATTGGCTTAGTCCTGCAATTGTAATTCGAATTCTTTGAACGATAAACACTTTAACGATAAACACTTTAACGATAAACATTTTAATGGTAAAGTATTAGAAAGTCATCGATGTCCTAGATGTTGATGTTGTTAGGAGTAGCAATTGAAAGCGGGAAAGATTGAATGAAATACGCACTTTGGGCTTTCGGTGTTCCCGCCAGCTTAGCCCTCGTCTTCTTGGCGGTGCAGACTCTAGCCTCTGAGCGAGTTGAGGTGATTGACCTTTATACCACGGACGAGCTGGGTGAAATGCAGGCAACCCGGTTATGGGTTATGGATGACGAGGGCTACCAATACCTGCGGGTAGGGGCCGACGGGTCGGGTTGGTTTGACAGGGTTCTACAAAATGGAGAAATCAAAGTTGGGCGTAATGGAACCACTGCAAGCTATACCGTGGTTCAAAGGGCTGATAAGTCGTAAAGAATCAACGACATGATGCAGGAAAAGTACACCTGGGGAGATACCTTTTTCGCCACTCTGCTGGGCAGCCGCAACGGGTCTATTCCACTGGAGTTGCATCCGGTAAATTAGCAACGAGACTTGGAAATTGATAACCGTAGAGTTAAATGCCAATGTGATTTAGGCTATTTACAAGCAAGCGCAGAATCTACTCGGCCACCGAGTAGTTCTTCGGGCAGATTTTCGCCCTGAGCAATTAATTCCACGAGTTCCGTAAGACGTTACTTTATTATTTATGCATTTATATGCGCATCTGTTGCCAATGACCTAAGCGCTATATCATCTTGCGCAGCGCTATAATTTCGAAGAACTACCGTGTGTCAGCGCGCATGCTTAGCCAATATTACAAACGTCCTAGACGTCCTAGCCGAGCAGCCCTGATACTTCACGCACTCGATGACTCTCGCTATCGGTAACGTACAACAAGCCCGCGTGTACACAAACGCCGTGGGGTCGATTCAACTTACATTGCAAGGGATCGCCATCAGGACCATCCCCTCTTTCTGAACTGCCTAATACTGTATCGATGATTCCTGTGTTCAAAGACATGCGACGAATCACATGGTTTTCGGTATCTACTATATACAGACAATGATCCTGCGCTGAATAGGCGATTCCCTTAGGGCCGTTGAAAGTAGCATTGATAGCAGCACCTGAATCGCCCGCATATCCACGATTTCCAGTACCTGCGATTCGCTGCAGGCGATTGCCGGCAATATCTAGTCGAAACACAGCGTTACCTTCGCGTAGAACTAAATACGCGTTTCCATCCGCGTCGGTATCTATAGAGCGCGGCCCGAGTAGTGGTGTTCCTGTAATCGGCCCTGAGTCAGGTGTTGTAGTCCTTTCGCCTGTGCCTGAAAGAGTACTAATGATGCCACTGCTCATATCGATTCGTCGTAGGCGGCTATTGCCAATATCGCAGATGAGTAAGTCCCCGCGTGCATCGAATGCAATGCTGTGAGGCTGGCGCAATTGCGCTTTATTTGCCGGCCCTTCATCGCCGGAGAATCCTGCCTCTCCAGTTCCTGCTACCGTGCTAACGAGGCCGCTGCTTTTATCTACACGGCGGACTGTATGCGAATCCCTGCTGACTAGGTAGAGATTGCCCTGGACATCAAAACGGATCTCATGGGGCGCAGAGAAAGAGGCATCTAAGGCAAGACCTCCATCACCACGATAAGCTTTCTCACCATTGCCAGCCACAGTGGTTAAGAGTCTGCTATTCATATCCATACGGCGGACTCGCCCACTGTCTACTTCGCAGAAATACAGCGCAGAATCAGGCCCGACTACGATGCCGTAGGGGTTGTTAACTCGTGTCGTCTGCGCAAGATTGCTAATGGCACCCTCGGACTCAAAACCTGCGACACCAGTACCGGCAATGGTTCGAGAAGTGCTCTGCTGGGCATAGCTGAAGCTGTGCGCGCTAAACGTGCCAAGGCCCGCTAGGCTATATTGGAGTAGTTGTCGTCTGCTGAGGCTTTTTTTCATAGGGTTCACAAGGCAATCATAGTCATCATAAGTGGGATTGTGGAGAATTGTATTGAGTTTTCTTCCCGTCCCAAATACTCTCATATCATTGATAATAGACTAAAACAATATCGGCTCAAACTTTGAGCGCTCAAGGAGAACAAGATGTGTGATCTAGATACCCAGAAAGATGCCGAGGAATTTATTAATAGTGACGGAAAGCTCAGTCGACGAAAGTTTACTATGCTGACGGCCACAGCGAGCGCGGCGATGTTGCTCCCCCCAGTGGCGAATGCGCAGTCGGTAACAGAGTCAGACGTAAACATTACGACTCCTGATGGCGTAGCCGATTGTTATTTCGTTCATCCCTCTAGCGGCAGTCATGCCGCCGTCATTGTTTGGCCCGATATTCTTGGACTAAGACCGGCCTTTCGCATGATGGGCAAGCGCCTAGCAGAGTCCGGCTATACGGTCTTGGTTGTGAATCCTTTCTACCGTGATGCGGTCTCGCCTGTAGTTGGCGAAGGTGCAAGCTTCGGTCAACCTGAAATTCGCGAGATTGTGTTGCCAATGGCGCGGAATCTAAATGCACAAACTCATTTCACGGACGCTCGGACTATGGTGAGCTGGTTGGATCAACAGTCGGCGACAGATACTAGCCGCCGAATAGGCACAACAGGCTATTGCATGGGCGGACCGATGGTAATGCGCACAGTTGCGGCAGTGCCTGAACGGCTCGGCGCTGGAGGCACGTTCCATGGCGGTGGCCTAGCTACGGATGCTGACAACAGCCCGCATCTATTAATTCCTCAAACACAATCGGCGATGCTGCACTGTGTTGCAGCAAATGATGACGAAAGCACTCCCGAGGCTAAAGTTACTTTAGGAGAAGCTTATGCGGCGGCAGACCTATCGGCTGAAATTGAAGTCTATGGGGATACATTGCATGGTTGGTGTCCACCAGACTCGCAAGTCTATAACGAGGCTCAAGCCGAGCGCGCCTGGAGTCGGTTATTGAATCTTTTCGAAAATAATCTGGCTTAGAATTTTTTAGTTTAAAGAGAAAATCTGGCAATTAAAAAGGCGACGCTGAGAGGCTTCGCCTTTTTTTTAAGACGTCAAATCCAAATTTTAACTGGAAGAGATAATCCGAAAGGTCCACCAATGATCGGGCCTCTCGGCATCTGATGATGGTTTCGGATTGGACGGCCCGCCGCCATGAGTTTGTAGCTTCGTTATTCGAGCAGCCCAGGCGCGGTCGATCGCAGCGGAATCGGTCTCGCGATTAACTACCACGGGATAGACGACGCCGTTTAAGCGCATAACACCCGTTTCATCCTCTCCTACTCTCGCTGCCCAGTATTTCGACGTGCACACCGAACAACTCAGATAGAGTTCTCCTTCGGGAGTCGACATGCAGTTGAGGTTTATCGCATGGGGCCTTACACCTGCCCAAATTTGAAGCTGACAAAGTGGCACGTCGTTTGCGAACGACCAATCATTCACAGGTTCGCTCGCCCGCTCTCCAAATAGAAAGCCGCCGGGAGTTCTCTCGCAGGGACAAATTGATGAGTAGATTAGAAAGCCGGCAACTAGGGCAACTAACAAAGTGCCGCCAGCGGCGATGAGGATATTGCGTGATTTATTTCCCGTCTCAGGAAGAATCGCTGCATCAGTCATGGTCAACACCTTTTCTATTTTTAGTCGAGTATACGCCTACAGAACGGTCAGTTAAATAGAGCTTAGTGCGAAAAATAGGCGAAAGTTGCTGGCCGCGTGATAGTGTCGCAGCGACACAGCATCGAACATTTTTAGTGTTATATTTGATTTATGATAGAGAGATAAAAAAGAGGACCAGACAATGATTCACGTAAGACACCTAGTATTTTTGATGATTGCGCCGGTTGTAGTAGCCTTAGTATGCTGGGCAGTTATAGTCTCTGTCTAGCTGGCCCGACAATCCAGGCGAGCCTCTACAGCAAGCGAGTTCTATTCAGTAGCCCCTGGTGTTAAGTCGCCGTTCTCCAGTTCAAATAGTCTTCGTAATATGCCACGCCATTCCCGGTACTGTTGCTCCATTGTCCCTGTTAGTCCATGAACTTGAGAATTCAGCTCTAGAAAGGCAGGCGCAAGTTCGTTATTGAAGCCGGCAGCCAGGTCGTTAAATTCTCGCTCAAATATCTTGCTCCACTTAAAGCGATCATAGCGCTGGCTAAGCGATAAGAAACCACTCGAGCTGCCATAGTCGCTTCGGTTTGCTTCTTGCTGCGACGTTTCTATTTCGGCGATCTGATCAATCGAATAGCGACGCCATAGAACGTAGGCGGGCTGAATGTCCTCAAACAGTGTTTGATAGTACTCATCGACAGTATCGATAAAAAGATGATGGCGGTATTTCATGTCGGCAACTCTAGCCATCATTGGGTCGTCAAGAGATGGTAATGTGTCGACTATCAGCAGACCATCCTCATTCTTTATTATTGAGCCTGAAAAAGTATCGGGCGACAGATCGCTTGCGTAGAGCATGTCGGTGACGAAATTCAAATCGACAAGTGCCTGTTCGCCTAGGTTCGCTCTCACAGCTAGGAGGTCGTTGGCAATACGATTATAAATATCCTGAAAAGGGTCGACGAAATTTATGGCATCAAAAGTATTGTCCAGAGTAAATCTTGTAGACTCCGGGTACTCTTCGGCAATACTTTGATCTGCATAGGTTCGGTTCAACCATTCTCGACCGCTGCTGTCGATTGCACGAATCTGCAATTCAAGCGTCTCGCCATCTGATTGAATAATTTGTCCTTCAACGATGAGGTCAAGAGAGGGATCTCTTTCTGGAATTACTCTTATGGCCCCCCATTGGCTGGATGCAACCAGAGTATTCTTCAGAAGATGAGGAAGGAATTGAGTCTCTTTGTGAATGATTTCGTCGAATACCCAATCGCCTATCTTGTACTCTCCAGCTTCTTTTTGCGCAGTACCGAATACGTGAACGCCTATTTCAATCAATGAACTCTCAGATGGAACTTGTAGTGCCTGAATTAGATTCACATCGCCAACAAGATCTAGGGGGCGCTCCACCGGTACTGGTACCGGTTTTGGTTCAGGCAGTGTCAGCGTGCAAGCAGTAAGCAGCAGCAATACTAACAATGCTGTGAGTACCCGAATACTCGATGTGTTCCTCGAATAGTTCAAAAGTCATCCAAAACGGTAGATAAATCGGTGCCGGCTTGGCTGCAAACCTGACCGCGACTTAGTGTTTGAATGCAGTTAAATTCATCACGTGGCGCCTCATATTTATTGAATGCCTGAATAAGATTGAATGGTTCGCCGCCCTTGCTGAAGATGCTGGTCAGTAAGTTGAGTACTCGTTGGTTCGAAGACACTGTGAAGCGATGGATGATGATAAGGTCATCAGGTAGCGTAATCTGGAAGATTAACTGTTGCCCCTCCCAAGCACATACCTCAACCCCGTGTTCGTTGGCAAATGTCTGCTGCAATTTATACTCGACCCCACAGATCAACGCCGCTTCGCCGTTGCGCTCGATGCTTATTTCGTCCCGAGTCTGAATTATATCTATGATGCTATGTCGGCTAATGTATTCCGCCAGCCGGGCTAAATCGACGATGTTTGCTCCGCGACCACGACTGCGTGGCAGGTTTACATTGCCAATGGAAATCGGGAGAGCCGATCTGCCGCTCGAAGAGCCGGGTGAGGACTGTTGTCGCGTCGCAGATTCTTGGCGAATACGCAGAGTCCGGGATAGCTCATCTTCCCAGTTGTCACTGCGCCTGAAATCCTTCTCCCAAGAACCGGAGAAATCGAGGCGCAGAGGAAGGTCTAGGTCCAGTTGCGGTAGGCTATCTTGGCTGAATGCCGAGATACTTAAAGTTAAGCACAGCGCAGCGACGATGCTGGCAAGGGAGTTGGCCCCCAGGCCTAGCTTGTGCATTCTATTCGCCACGTTGATTAACATTCGTATCGACTCGCTAACTGATTGAATTTTGATCCTAAGCCTTTTCCACTAATCTAAGCGTCTTATACGCTGTATCGAGCGAAACCACCCGACAGCTTGCGCGTCTGCGGACACAGATAGCTGCAGGAGTGTTTACTTTAAACTAGTTGAGCTCGAATCGAAATACGATCGAGCGGGATGGGGGTCATTGGACATTCTGTCTTCAGGCTTTTATCCTGCTATTTCTCTCAAATGAGTTGATCAATTCAACGTCATCAATCAATCAACTAATCAATGCCTCTTCGGCTAGGAAGTTCCGCATGCGCCGCCATCTATGCCTACAGTCACTATTGTTGTGTTTCGCCAGTCTCACATTGGTCAGCTGTGCCTATGCTCAGCAAGATTTTAGCAATGTTGAAATTATTCCCCACCATGTAGCAGGCAGTGTCTACTACCTAGAGGGTCGTGGAGGCAATATCGGGCTCTCCATTGGAGAAGACGGTATCGTAATGATCGATGATCAATATGCGCCACTTACCGACAAAATAGTCGCCTCCATTCGTAATTTGAACGACGGTGAGATACGTTTCTTGATAAATACTCATGTTCACGGCGATCACACCGGTGGTAATGAAAATCTCGGCAATAGGGGTGTGCTAATTCTCGCACGCGACGAAGTGCGGGTTAGGCTTGCCGAGCAAGCGCCGGAAGCCGCTCTCCCGGTGCTCACTTATAGCGATGCGATCACGATTCATCTCAATGGTGAGCAAGTCCATGCCTTTTCAGTGCCGCCAGCACACACAGATGGCGATACTTTTATCCATTTTAAAGATTCTGATGTGGTGCATACCGGCGATGTATTTCGAACTACGGCGTTCCCGGTAATCGACACCAACAATGGTGGCACTTTGAAAGGCACGCTCGAGGCGCTTGGCAGGCTAATTGGTGTTGCCGGGCCAAACACCAAGATTCTTCCCGGGCACGGCGTAGTTTCCAGCCGCGATGATGTCATGGGGTTTCGCGACATGGTGTTAGATGTGTCGGGACAGGTTGCCGGTTTGTTGGAGATGAACATGTCTTATGAGCAAGTCGCTGCCGCTGATCCTAGCGCAGCCTACAATGCACAGTACGGTGATCCAGATCGATTCTTACGTGCGCTGTTTACTGAACTTGGCGGAGAACTCTAAATTGAAAACTGATTGGAAGCTGATTCTAGGGGCGCTCGTGATCGTGTCGACGTCTACATTGGAGAAAGTGTCCGTAGCTGAAGAAGCAAATGGTTCGGAACTGGTGACGGCGCTGTGGTCTGCTAGTACGGAGGCGGAGATAGAAAGCAGCAAGCGTCGACTTATCGCGCAAGCATCAAATATCGAAATACTCTACCAGTGGCTAGATGCTGGCCCTGCGTTTGCACAAGAGGTGGCTGTTGGGCAGCAAGAAAGCGCCAGGATAGATAGCGATGGAACACGTTATCCCTTCGTCTATTTGATCCCAGAGACTTATGACGCAACCCAAAGTTACCCTGTCGAATTCATGCTTCACGGAGGAGTTAGTCGGCCGGAATGGGAGCCAGGCGACGAATGGTGGCGGCGCGGCTACGACTCACTAAAAAAGGAAGATCGAATCGTAGTTGTGCCGGCGGCATGGAACGCCGCGTTCTGGTGGTTTGACAATCAGGCGGACAATCTGTCTTCTATATTAAGAGAGTTAAAGCAAACCTATAACATAGATGACAATCGCGTTACTTTGAGTGGTGTATCCGATGGAGGCACTGGCGTCTACTTTTTTGCCTTTAAGCAATCCACGGACTGGGCCGCATTCTTACCCTATATCGGGCATCCCGGTGTGCTCAGAAATACCCAAAGCGGACCTGGCTATAAGCTCTACTTTGAGAATCTGATGAGCAGGCCTTTGTATATTGTTAATGGAGAGAATGACCCTCTCTATCCGGTATCGTCTGTTGAGCCATTCATCAAAATTCTGCAACAAGCAAACATAGATCATGTTTTCAGAGCGATACAAGACGGTGGGCACAATACGAATTGGCTTCCCGACGAACAGCCCATGATCGAGCAATTTAAACTCGACAATCCGCGCGTCCCATTTCCGCCAGAGCTGCGGTGGGTGACTGACCGTAGCGATCGCTATAACCGTAATCTATGGCTGCGAATCGAAGAGCTAACTACCGAAGGACAGCCGGGTATTATGACTGTCAGCAGAGAGGGTAACAGTTTTACCATCACCGCAGAGTCGGTCGATGCCTTCACTTTGTTGTTAAACCCCGAGCAGGTAGATTTTTCAGAAGAGGTGAGCGTGGTTGTTAACGGGCGCCCGATGTTTATAGGCAAAGTAGAACAGGATATGAATACGCTACTAGATTGGGTGGTTAGAGATCGCGACAAATCACTGCTTTATACTGCGGCTCTCAGCCTGCGGATTAATCCATAATGTTGGGGCTAATGACGTGGGCCGATGATAGGACAAGTAGGAGGTAACGCTAGGTGGACTATTCGACGCGCCATAGATACGGGTCTTGTCGGGCTCAGCATTGGCGTCATTTTTTCGGTGGTGTTGCTTAGCGCCTCGCTAATAATTCATACGCAACTTCCCATAGCCCTCTTCGGTGTCTTGACGCAATATCAGCTCATATTCATTTGCCCACTATTGCTATTCTTCAGGGTGAAAATTCAGCCTGTAGTTAGTACACTGGGTACCCATGAGTCAGAGAATTCAACTAGGCATGCTTAAGGTTGACCCGCTTTTAGCGGAGTTCGTCAACGCGCAGCTGTTGCCGCAGCTTTCGCTAACGCAGGCAGATTTCTGGACCGGCTTTGAGTCGATAGTGGATCAATTCACGTCGCGCAATACGAGCCTATTGTTGGAGCGAGATAAGATTCAGGCGAAAATTGACGAATGGCATACAAGCCATCGTGATACGCCCTTCGACTCGATCGCCTATGTGCAATTTCTGCGCGAAATAGGCTACTTAGTACAGGAGGGTGATGATTTCACTATCTGCACGGAGAATGTCGATCCCGAAATAGCGACTATGGCCGGCCCGCAGTTAGTGGTGCCCGTCAAGAATGCTCGCTTCGCCTTGAACGCGGCGAACGCGCGTTGGGGAAGTCTGTTTGACGCGATCTATGGTTCAGATGTAATCGCAGAAGTTGACGGCTGTGAGCGCACTCAGGGCTATAACCCGCTGCGCGGACACAAAGTAATAGCCTTCGCGAAGGGCTTTCTCGATCAGGCCTGCCCCCTCATAAATGCCATTCATGACCAAGCGGTAGCGTATCGAGTTATCAGCGGCCAGCTCTTAGTGGAAACGGAACAAGGCGTAACGACTCTGGCAGATTTAGATCAACTACTCGGCTATCGCGGCGAAGCGAGCGCGCCAGAATCTGTATTGCTTGTGAATAACGGCCTGCATATTGAGATTCTAATAGATCGTGACTCTGAAATTGGCAGCACCGATCCCGCAGGCGTCAAAGATATCAATCTAGAGGCGGCACTCACTACGATTCAGGACTGTGAAGATTCCGTAGCCGCGGTAGATGCGCAAGACAAGGTCGAGGTTTACAGGAATTGGTTAGGGCTAATGCGCGGAGACCTGGCAGAATCATTCGCAAAGCAAGGCTCACAATTGACTCGGACTCTCAATTGCGATCGAGAATTCCAGAGTGTGTCGGGAGGCACGATTACTCTGCCCGGCAGGAGCCTGCTGCTAATAAGAAACGTCGGTCACCTGATGCGCAATAGCGCCATCCTCGATAAGCACGGCGAAGAAATCTATGAAGGGATATTAGATACTGTTATCACCAGCTCAATCGCGTCAATCGATATAAGAAAGAAGAACAAATTCTGTAATTCGCGAACGGGCAGCATCTACATCGTCAAACCAAAAATGCACGGGCCCGCTGAGGTTCAATTTACCTGTGACATGTTCACAGCCGTAGAAGAATTTCTAGGTCTGGATGTTGATACCCTGAAGATTGGCATCATGGACGAGGAGCGACGGACTAGTGTAAATCTCAAGGAATGTATACGTGCCGCGAAGAGCCGCGTAGCATTTATTAATACTGGGTTCCTAGACCGTACCGGGGATGAGATACACACTAGCATGCAAGCGGGCGTGATGGTGCCAAAGGCGGAGATGAAATCCACATCCTGGATTTCCGCGTACGAGGATCGCAACGTAGATATAGGTCTCGCCTGTGGATTGTCGGGCAAGGCTCAGATCGGCAAAGGCATGTGGGCGATGCCTGATCTTATGGTGAGGATGTTGGATGAGAAAATCGCTCATCCGATGTCAGGCGCAAACACGGCATGGGTGCCATCGCCTACCGCGGCTGTGCTGCATGCGATGCACTATCATTACGTAAATGTTTTCAATCGCCAGCTAGAACTTGCACAGCGTCCTGCTGCGAAACTCAATGACATTCTTACCTTGCCTGTTATTAAAGATCCTAGCCAGATGAGTGCTGATTCTGTGCAATTAGATTTGGACAATAACTGCCAAAGTATTCTCGGCTACGTCGTGCGCTGGGTGGATCAAGGAATAGGCTGTTCTAAAGTGCCTGACATTCACAACATAGAGTTGATGGAAGATAGGGCTACGCTGCGTATATCGAGCCAACATATAGCAAACTGGTTGCTTCACAATATTTGTACACCGCAGCAGGTTCGAGAAACGTTAGAACGCATGGCGCAGATTGTAGATCAACAAAATGCGAGTGACTCACTCTACCGCGCGATGGCCCCAGATTTTGAAAACTCGATTGCCTTTCAAGCAGCTTGCGATCTGATTTTCGATGGCGTGAATCAACCTAGCGGCTATACAGAACCTAGACTGCATGCAAGGCGCCGCGAGCTCAAAGCAATACAGGGTTCTTCTATTCGTTAATTTATATTCGAGTATTTTCGAATAATAGAAATTAAAAGAAAACGGCGATGTTCTTCGTCCGCACACACTGTAAAGAAATAAGAGATCGTGAATGATCTGATAAGGAATGGCGGCGCGATAGGCAGTCATTCAATTGCGGTGGCGGTAGGATTTCATTGATTGTCTGAGACAGCTACAGAGTAGATTTTCTCAAAACTCTCAAGCCGAGGCTAATGCTAAAACTGCCGATCGCTACTATGGCGGTCGCATAAAACAGAAAGAACTTGGCTGATGTTAGATAGGCTTTCGCGGGCAACAGTGCTTCGCTCCCCAATAGCGCAATGACCTGTACAGCATTCTCGATCAGATCAACTGGAATAATGAAGAACGCAGGAGCTGCTAGGTAAAGAGCAAACCCACCCCTATGCCGTAGGCACAGACCTAGGAACAATCCACCATAGGCGAATGAGAAAGGGACATCTTGCAATATGATGATCCACATATGTGCCCGCTTCTGCTGAGCCGACATACACTGCAGCAGTTCTTCGGATGCTGCCAAAGAGGCACTGACACTAAGCAAGGCCCCGCCAACGAATGGTGTTGCGAGCTGAAATCCCCTGGCTAGTGCAATAGTTGCTAGGAGCCAGAGTGTTTTACTTCGTTTGAGAAAAAATAGCTTCGAATGATTCTAGAACAGCGGCGTCGACTCATCAATTCCTTAGGTGTTTACTCTAGATCGAAACAATTGCCATGTAGCAGTTCGAATCTGATATCTAGAAAATTTCACTTGGAAATTCCCGCTAACAAGAGTAGCTTTTAGCAGCTACCTCTTAATACAACGAATAAGATTGAGGAGATACGATGAAGCACAAAATCACATCTATCCTGGCTTTAGCAGTTGCTAACTTGTTGTTGGCCCCAGTACTGCAAGCGCAGGAATCTGCAATTCCACGCACGGAATATGGCCATCCTGATTTACAGGGTACTTATACCTTTCGCACACTTACCCCTCTTAACCGCCCACCCGAGCTTGCCGACAAAGCTACGCTTACAGCAGAAGAGGCGCAGGAATGGGCGGCCTTCGAGAATCGGCGTCAGAATCGCGACCTCATCATCGATTCGGTAGGTGGGGCCGGCTATCCGCCGGGCGTCATCTCCTATAATGAATTCTGGTATGAGCGCGGTGTCGAGACGATTGCCGACCGCCGTACCTCGCTTATCTACGATCCGCCTAACGGTCGTCTTCCGCAGGCAAATGCAGCAGGGCAAAGCAGGCGTGCGGTGGTCGCAGAGAATAGAAGGTTAAGCCTTGGGCCGGAGGCTCGCACGTTAGCCGACCGTTGCCTGATGAGCAATGGCGCAGGACCACCGATGGTGCCGGGTGCTTATAACAATAATATGCAGCTGGTGCAGACCAAAGATCACATCATGATCCTCAATGAGATGATTCACCGAGCACGGATTATTCGTCTAGACAGTGAGCATCATACGCGGCAGATTAAATGGGATGGAGATTCGATTGCTCACTGGGAAGGCGATACGCTGGTTGTCCACACGCAGGACTTTTATTACAACCAAACAGCGCGAGGCGCATCTTCAAGCATGCGCGTGACCGAGCGGTTCACACGTGTCGATGAGAATACACTCGACTATGACTTTACCGTCGAAGACTCTCAGACATGGGATGTATCTTGGTCAGCTAAGGTGCCAATGCGCCGAACCGACATGCCGATTTATGAGTATGCCTGCCATGAGGGAAATCATGGACTGGCGGGAATACTTGCAGGTTGGCGCCGCTATGAAGCTCAGGGCATGAATGGTGATGGAACGCCCAAGGATGCTGGCTCGCCCTAGGAATAATCCCCAAACTAAAAAGGGTCGGTTAAGCACCGACCCTTTTCTAAACTCCTAACAACTATCTAATCCTCTGTTTCAAGTTCTTCTAGTTTTCTGGCGCCAGCCAGAATGCCTATCATGCCGTAGTTGCCTTCGTGGCAGGCGTATTCGTAGATTGGCTCGTTGATTCTCGACAAGGGATATTCGCCGCTGAACGTCGACGTAAAAAGCGTCGGGTCGTCTACGGTGAATCCGTAGATCAATTTATTGCCGGACTCACGCCTAAAGGTTTCAGTGATGGTCATGTTGTTAACCGGCATGCCGCGCAATGTGTGCCAGTTGTTGAAGTACTTGGTCTGGACAACGAGTGTGTCACCTTCCCAATGACCGATAGCGTCTCCCATCCACTTGCGGTGTGTCTGGGCGGCTGCAGATCGCTCATCAGTGATCTTAACAATGCGTGTATCGTGAACCATCTCAGCTGTAATCGTCACGTAGCCAGGTGATTGTGTGAACTGGAGGTGGCTGTTGTAGATAACAGGGCTCATTACCGGACCCGCGGAGTTTCCGAAACCGACAAGGCAGCGCTCACCAAGTCCGCGACCTTCGGGGCCATCGCTAGTTCGTCCGGGTCTGCCTCCACGAAACTGCGTCATACGCGCATCAAATTGTGCTGTCCGTTCAGGCATGCGCCCATTAGCAGGGTCGATGATCGCGGACGTTCTGAACTCACCATCTATAGTGGGGATGAATTTTGCATCGTCACGCCAGAACAGATCGTAGTTTCCGATCGGGGGAAGTGACTCGGCCACCACAGGCGGTGGTCTATTGGGCTCGAGTGGCTCGTTGTTGTCCTCAAATTTTTGCTGCACTACAGACTCAAGTGCAATAGCCTCTGCCTCGGTGTAGGCACGTTTCTCACCCAGTTCTATTGGACGTTCTAGCGGCATGACCGTCGCGTGTTTCCAGACTCCCTGAAAATCGGGTACGCCCCATTCAGTTTTTGGAATCTGGTATTCTTGAGCGGCTACTACGTTGCCAAGAGCGAGCGTTAGAGGTATGAGAGATATGAGAGATATTTTTCTAATCAATGTGTGGCTCCCTTCTTCGTATTCACACTGATGCACTGAACGTTGGCTAGCTAGACTACTTTTGATAGTAGCAACATGAGTCTGCTTGTGAAATTCTGCAATCTGCGCATTATTGGAGTATTACACTAGCAGCTTAGAAGGTTAAGTCAATCCGGGGCAAACAACTGAAATTCAACAAAAGTGGCTAGCAGAGGGCCGAAAAGTCCTTATTTGCAACAATTTGTGCTTTTTTCAAAGTTTATTGAATTTCTATGGCGTTATTTTTCATGATAGGATTCACCGCAATAATTAAAACAACAAGTAACCACAAAGATCATAACAGAGGCTCTACCATCATGTTTAAACTGAACCGGCTAGCCGTATTGGCGCTAGCATTCTTCGTATCTAGCTCCGCATTTTCCCAGCAAGGCAATGCCCGCGGGCCTATTGGCGAGAGTCCCTATAACGTCGTCTCCTTGTGGGCGGACCCCTTTGCTGAAGCAGGTTATGCCTTCGGCGGCAATTCGGGTGTTTTGGCCGAATCGGCTGATCGCATCATCATCGCCCAACGCGGTGAAACCGTCTTACCTTACCCACTACCCGATGACTTTCTGGGATTTGCGGGTCATGTAGGCCTTAATGTATTAAGAGATACGGCGCGCCGTACCTGGAATAACTGCCTATTCATAGTCAATGCAGACGGCGAGCCTATCGAAGTTTGGGATCATTTGGATTATTTGTGTGAAGGCTCGGCGGGCCCAGGCCCTCACCGGATTCGAATTAATCCCTACGATCCCGAGAAGCGCATTTGGTTGGTAAATGAAACATTTCACCAAATTTACGTGATAGCGAACGACGGAAGTGAAGTGCTTGCGACCTACGGCGAGAAAAACGTGTCTGGATCCGACGGCACGCATTTTGGCCGGCCACAGGATATCGCTTTCATGGAAGATGGTCGTATCCTAATCGCAGATGGGTTAGATAATAACCGCATCATGATTATGGATAGTGACATGAACTACCTTGGTGAATTCGGCAGCGAAGGAGAAGGTCCAGGTCAGACCAAGACGATCCACTCGGTTGCAATCGGGCCTGATGGGCGTGTATTTGTTCTCGATCGTACTGGAAACCGGGTCAATCTTTGGCAAGCGACGGACGACCCAGTAGAATTTGAATTTATAAGATCAATAGGCCAGCTTACATTGCCTTTGGATATCATCGTCAATGAAGATGATTTCTGGATTACAGACTTAGGTCCACTTCGCTTTGTAAATTTTGATTTCGAAGGAAACCTAAAATATACCTGGCTAGTGCCGTTGGCATTGCCTGATGGCTATATCGAAGTGCATTCTTTCAGTGTAGATCCTGCTGGCAATTTGTACGGTGGCGACAACCAATATGGTCGCACGCAGAAGTTTGTACCTAAGCCTGGTGCTGATCCAGAATTGCTAATTAGTCCTGCTTGGAATGCGCTTTGACCGCATAGCAGTAGAGATTTTTAGAATCAAAAAAGCCGACCAAGGAAACTTGGTCGGCTTTTTTGATAGGCAGCTACTAAGCTATAGAAGCTTCGTTAGTTGTTTTCGATTTCTAGTGGGGCGTAGTAAGCGCCACCTGCACCTTCTATTTGTTCGCGTCTAGCACGCCATTCCGGTCCAGCAGAGCCCCCTTCTTCATACTGTAGATCCTGCCGCAGGTAGTTCCAGCTAGTTGGATCTAGTTCCTGCGCCATGGTCCAGTATTGTTCTGCTTTCTCATCGTTGTCATTGGTAAAGTAATATCCACCTAGGCGGAACGCAGGTTGTGCACGCTCGGCTTCGGGTGTGCGTTGAATGATGCTTTCCCGCACCTTACTTCTATCCCAGACATGTTCGCTGTCGGCTCCCTTTGCGACCCAGTCACGAACGATGGGCACGTAGTCGTTGGTACCCCATGCGCCGTTCATATGCTCCTTCGCATAGGTGCCTTCATTGATGCGCATTATCGATCCTTGTTCATCAATCCATACACCTGAAGGGACATTGACTAAATTGTAAAGCGAGCTTATCTGATGATTCACATCGATAATCGCTGTGTAGCTAACATTGGCATCGTCAAAGATGTATCCAGCAGCTTCTTCGCCGCCAGTATCTTGCGCTACTGAAATAATTTCAAAATTTTCAGACTTGAGTTCTTCGTAGATGGACTGCCACACGGGCACGTCTAGACGACATCCTCACCACGAGGCCCAAGTAAGGAGTAATACCTTTTTGCCTCGAAAATCTGAAAGACGAACTAGTTCGCCATCGCGATCCATCAATTCGAAATCGGGTGCTTCGCCACCGCGTAGGAAAGACTGACGCGTTACTGGCATAGTGCCAAAACTCCAGATGGAGTCATTGTAATCCGTGACATAAGCTTGCTGTAGTTTGTCCGCCAGTTCGGTAACGTTAAACCATGCTTGGCCGCGACGAGTAATAAACATGGCACTGTCTCGATCTTGAAGAACCGGAACACACAATTCATCCAGGCAAGCCCCTTCAGGCTTAAGAACAAAATCGTTTACTCGGGTAAGATCTTCAGGCTTAACCCAAAGGTCGGTAGCGTCTGGCAGTGTTTGCTCCAGCTCTACGACCCGCTCGTTGTAGAGCACAGTAGCGCTCTGGGCGTTGAGCGCGCCGCTTATAAGCATGACGGCCGTGACGCCGGCTATGCTTCTTAGATTCTTCATGGTGTTCTCCTTAATCAGGGCGGAATTCGCCCTTGAACGACTGATTTGGCCACCAATAGTTGGCAGCGTCTTCAATATAACAGCTGGCTTGGGCAGAGGGTATTGCAATCTATGGCCGTAAGAAAAATTAGGAGATTGAAAAGTCATGAGATTCTGGCACTATTTATCGATCGCTCAGATCATGAGGCAGTTGCTGTATTGGCAGATCTACTCTAAATAGAGGCGCTTGACCGAGCCGTTTAACAAGGAAAAATCCATGAAAAAACAAATGAAGCCAATTGCATTAGCTAGCCTCGCACTTGCCCTACTAATCAGCTCGACAGGGGCAGCAGGGCAAGAAGCCGATGCGCGCTTGAACAAAGCGATAGACCTGCTGGAGAACGATGAGCCGGCGTTCGGCCTCTTATCTTTCGACTATTCACTCAACAATGCTCGATCTCTCTCCAGATCGGGCTTGGATTTCATTATCATCGATATGGAGCACGCGCCTTTCGATGTTGAGCGGATTCGAGAGTTCTTGCTTGGTATGACCGATAAGCGCGCAATCCTTGAGAACGGCAGCTTGCAGCCAAATGTAGTGCCATTCGTGCGTATCCCGGCAAGCGGCGGCGAGGATGTATTGTCACAAGTGAAGCAGGTATTGGATGTGGGCGCGTTCGGCGTCATGTTCCCCTCTGTTAACAATGCCGCCGAGGCCGAGATGGCGATTCGGGCGAGCAGGTATCCACAACTCAATGGCGCAGATGACTATGAACCAGTGGGGCTGCGTGGACGCAACCCGTCGAACGCAGTCTGGTATTGGGGGACAACTGACTACATTGCGAAGGCAGATCTGTGGCCCCTAGACCCTAGTGGTGAGTTGCTTGCCATCATTCAGATTGAAACGCCGGAGGGAGTTGAAAACATCGAGGAAATTATTTCCATCCCAGGCACCGGCGTCATCTTTATCGGGCCATCTGATCTAAGCGCGGCGATGGGTTATGCCAGCGCAGCGGCACCTCAGGTCGAGGCCGCAATTCAGACCGTTCTTAGCAGCTGCTTAGCTCACGACGTCCCTTGTGCTATCACGACAAACTCACGAACCGTAGAGGCGCGGCTAGCAGAAGGTTTCCGATTTGTTACTGTCGGACTAGATGGAGGCCTATCGACTGGCGCCCAGGATGCGCTCGACCGCGGGCGCGCCGCAAGTGATCGTTAGTGTGTTGTACACAGCGCGGCTCAGAGTCTCTTCTCGTCATCCTCAACAACCAAGATTCTTTCATTCCCTTTACTTAGCTATATATCGCTGGGTTGGTCGATTTTTGGAGCCTGCTCCTTTGTGAAGTGGAAAAAACATTCAAGGGTGGTCCCTCGACCGAGCTCGCTCATCAAATGGATATAACCGTGTACCTGATTAACGACTCCCCTGGACGTCGTAAGACCTAGGCCGGTGCCCTCACCCGTCCCTTTCGTCGTGAAAAAGGGTTCGAAGACTCTCTCTAGTGCGTCCTCAGGGATACCGGAACCGGTGTCGGTAACTGATACGACAACATATTCACCGGACTCCATCTTACGGCCATCCAACCTGGTCGAATGTTCGTCAATCTGAACGCGCGATGTTTCAATTCTGATTTCTCCGCCCTTTGGCATTGCATGTGTAGCGTTCGTTACTGCGTTGAGCAGGATCTGAATTAAAGCGTCTGCATCGATTCTCGCACTACAGATTTCAGGACAGAGTTTTATATCGAGTAGAATGCCCTCGTGCGTAAGCACTTCGAGCAGCCGGCTGGCGTCGCGGATGCTGTCGTTAATATTAATTTGATGATGCTGCAGCGAATTCTTGTGAGAAAATGTCAAGATCTGCTCTGTGAGACTCTTGGCCCTAGTGATCGCTTTCGTCACTTGGCAGAGGTCCGCAATAGCCGCACGAGGGTTGTCTTCCAACGTGTCTATCGCGATCTCAGTAAAGCCTGAAATTGCCCCTAGAAGGTTGTTGAAGTCGTGGGCTATGCCCCCTGCGAGTGTCCCGACAGCCTCCATTCTTTGTGAATGATGAAGCTGCTTTTCGAGCAATTCGCGGGCCTGAATTGCGACTTCGCGCTCTCGGTTGGCCCGAGCAACGCCCTCTAGCAGAATACCGATTGAAATTGAAAGTAGACCCGACAGCGCCACAAGGCTTGTGGTAATAACGAACCAGCCACCTAAATCAAATTCACCAGGCCAGTTCAGTGAGTCATTTGCTAGCAGGACACCAATGGCGACGAGAATGATTACCAAAAATCCGATGGACCCGAGCGCGGCCCGCCAACCGAAAAGCGCTCCCGCAAGCATTGGGCCTGCGAACAACCACAATGGGCCAGCTGCGAATGGTCCAAAGTAATAAGAGAAATATATCCCGATCGCATAGGTCAAAACGATCAGTGCGTTGGACTTGAACCGGTAGAACCGGTCCGGGCACAGCACCAAACCGACGCCAATCAGCAAGGCAATTGCGTCAAATACAACGATGCTCCATAGGCCCCGCGTAAATGCAACACCAATGCCGGCAATAGCAGCGATAGCACCTAGCCCTAAGTAAGACCAGCTTACTACGCTAAGAATGTGCCGCCGCCAAACCGATACGGCGTCTACATGAACGAGAGCTGAGTTATTCATTTTTCACAAATACGTTAATATTATTTAGGCGCTGGAGTATAGATGAAAAACGTAATAATAGCGTTATAACCAGCACATTCTGTCCATATTCAGTGCTTTCTATATTTTTGCTGATGATCGACATCACGTGAAATGGCAGATAGGTACCGGACTGCACAGAATGGACATTTGTCTAGCCTAACGAACTAATGTGTGGCAAATAGCGCTAAAGGATGAGGCATATCCGGACCTGATGCCGCCCACGCACGCGTGGTTAGCGTATGCTCGGGAGCGTCCTGATTAAGTGAATCTAGCGTGAAAGTAGAGTGTGAATTTGGCCGCCGGCTCGTTCAGCGTCGGCCTGATCGTGAGTTACGAGAATAGTTGGTAACCCAGAGGCTCGCAGTTTATCGAAAACCAGAGCCCTGATTTCTTCGCTTAGTTGGGTATCCAGCTTGGAAAAAGGCTCGTCAAGGAGAACCGCATTTGGAGCACACAGCAATAGTCGCAGCAGCGCGACACGTGATGCCTGTCCGCCCGAGAGAGTGCCTGGGTCTCGATTATCAAACCCCGCTAGTCCAATATCATGGAGCCCTTCGCTGATTGCTTGGCTCTTGTGTTGCGCATTTCTGGGCATAGCAAAGCGTAAATTCCCAGCAACTGATAGGTGAGGAAATAGCAGTGGATCCTGAAATAATAGCCCTATACGGCGGCGCTCAGCGGCGAGTGAACAAATGTCGTCACCGTTGACTAGAACAGAACCGCTGGACTCAAAAACGGGCGCTAAGAATCCTGCGATATAGGCAAGCAAGGAAGACTTTCCCGAACCAGATGGCCCCATCACGGTGAGAATCTCTCCAGAACCTACGCGGCAATCAATTTCAAGCAATTGCTTGCCGCCTAGCGAAATGCTTACATCATTCAATTCAAGGACAGAATTACTCATCGTGTATCCATCATCCCGCTGCGATTGCGCCAAACAAATTTTGGAATAAAAAGAGCCATCATAAAGCCTACTATTGGTAATGAAAGTTGCACTATCGCCCAAACCGAAATTAAATTTCTACTTGCACCAGAGGTCAAGGCGACAGCTTCAGTGGTAATAGTTGTAATTCTTCCCGCTCCTAACAGTTGAGTGGGCAAAAACAAACTTATGCTAATCGCCATACCGATCGCTCCGGCTGTTAGGCACGGTGCTAGCAGTAAAGGAATCCGAATCCGCCAGAACGACTTTAGCGGACTCGCACCTAGCGTGGATGCCACCTGCGTCCAGCGCGGATCCAGTTGACGATACGCCTCAGAGAGTGACAAGAAGACATACGGCAGCACAAACAACAGGTGGCCGAATATCACAAGACCCAAATTCGCCTGCCAGCCTGCAAATTCGGTCAGCACGATGATGCCAAACAAAAAGACAAGTTGCGGGATCAGTAAAGGCAGGTACAACAACCACATTGCGGTAGATTTAGCCTTACCAGATTGTCGTTCAGATTCGAGTGTTGCTACTACTACTATCAGCGCAAGCAGTGTGGAGCTAACGCTGATTAACACTGTGTTAAAAAACGGTATAGACAGGTCTGAAAGACTGTTTGCCCAGTGCTGAATCGTCCAGGAAGATGGTAGGGCAGAGGGATAGCGCCAAGAACCAGAAAAAGCATTGGTTAATAGGGCGAGTAGGCTTCCTGCAATGACCATTAACATAATAGGCATCGCACTTCGGCCTATTGCAAATGCCAGACCCTCTCCAGTATTGCGGTTTCCTGCTGCCATCCAGATCCTCCAAAACAGGCCGACCAATTTCTCTAGCGCTAGCCAAATTGCTATAGCTGTCAGGCTCACTCCCAGTTGCAGTAGTGCTCCGGCGGCCGCTAAAAAGCGAAGATTAAGATCGGGATCATTGAACCACGACAAAACCCTGACACTTAATGTAGGTGGAAGAGTGGGTCCGAGAATAAGCGCCACATCGACCGTGGCGCAGGCGAAGACTATGACTGCAATCACCGGCAGGCGGACCAAGGGATAAAGGCTGGGCGCAATTACTTTGAGCCAGCCTATTGTGGGCCTATAACCTAGAGTTCGAGCAACCTCAACACGATGCCTAGGCTGGAGTTGTGGTAGAGCTGCTAAGGACATAAGTAGAAGAAATGGCACTTCTTTGACAACAAGCCCGAATAACAAAGACAGACCCCATGTGTCATTTACAATAAGAATATCAGGTGGCCGCTCCCAGCCTGTAAGTCCAGGGGATATAACTCGGCTCAATAGTCCGGAGGGTGCGATCAAGAAGGCGAGTCCAAATGCGGCCGCAGCATGTGGAAATGAGAGCAAGGGGGAAACGAGTCGGCGAATCCAGAGATCTAATTTGCTCC
>Ga0307994_1000742_pt1 | contig 21478 bp, 25 predicted proteins | sample EllFjometagen261_FD_203171 | JGI IMG/M metagenome (GOLD analysis project Ga0307994, IMG submission 203171) | Marine microbial communities from Ellis Fjord, Antarctic Ocean - #261 | ecosystem: Environmental > Aquatic > Marine > Unclassified | place: Southern Ocean | collected 2014-11-02 | reverse complement strand
AAAACCAATATCAAACATAGACTTGACCGTTACTTGTCAGTTTTTTCTGGTTCTTTTTCAGCAGAAGTATCCGCACTAAAGGTGGCATCCTTCTCTAACTTTTCATCGATGGCTTTTGGCTCTGCTGTGCCGTCTTTCATCGCTGATTTAAAACCTTTGACTGCATTACCTAAATCGCCACCGATGTTGCGTAACTTCTTGCTGCCAAATAATAATAAGATAATGGCTAACACGATCACTAACTGCCAAATACTAATTCCACCTAAACCCATGCCTTACTCCTCAAAAATAAATTACTGACTACGATTAGCCTTTTCTACTATACCCGAGAGATCAAATCGACGCTCTAACTCCTGTAATACAGAGGTATGATCTTCACCTAAATGTGACAACATAACCAGACAATGGAACCATAAATCCGCTGTTTCAGCAATGACGGCTTTAGTCGTAGCTAGATCTGTCGCGTCTTTTGCTGCCAAAATAACTTCCGTGGTTTCTTCACCAATTTTTTCCAGTATTTTATTCAGTCCTTGCGCATGCAAGCTGGCCACATAGGATGATTCTGGCGCTGCCTGCTTGCGCTCTTCCAACACTAGCTGCAAAGCATTTAACACATCACTCATGATTATAGATCTCCTTTGGGTCTTTAGCTACCGCAACATTTTCGTGCCACTCACCGTCCTGCAAACGCTTAAAGAAGCAGTGGGGGCGACCGGTATGGCATGCAATACCACCAATTTGTTCTACTTTTAACAAAACAACATCAGCATCACAGTCTAACTGAAGACTATGTAACTTTTGCACATGGCCTGATTCCTCGCCCTTGCGCCATAACCGCGCCCGCGAACGTGACCAATACACCGCCCGCTGCTCCTGCTCAGTTAACATTAAGGACTCTCGGTTCATCCAAGCCATCATTAAGATTTGCCCCGTTTGATGATCTTGAGCGATAGCAGGCACTAAACCTTTGTCATCCCACTTAATTTGATCCAACCAGTGGCTAGTAGACATCATCGATTACCCCTATTCCACAACACCAATATACCAACAAGGGCTAGCACCACACTTGCGGGAGCAAACCATACCTGATCCGCTAGGGGTATAGGATGCGCCACTGCTGCCCCTATAACCAGAGCCAGCCCGATCAATCCACTCCAATGCCCTTTTCCCTTGGGTGTATCTTTGGAGACAGTAGGCGCTGGTAGAGGTCTTGCCACCTGCTGCAACGCGTCGTGCACCAGACCCGGCAGATGGGGCAGTTGCTGCGCCAAGTCTGGCCACTCTTGCTTCAGCTGTCGATACACCTGCTTAGGGCTCACTTGACGCTTAAACCACTGCTCCAAAATCGGCTGGGCTGTTTCCCAGAGATTCAACTGAGGATACAACTGACGACCCAGGCCCTCTATGTTGAGCATGGTTTTTTGTAATAGAACCAACTGGGGCTGCACCTGCATATTAAATCGACGAGCCGTTTGAAATAAACCTAGCAGCACTTGAGCAAATGAAATTTCTGCCAAAGGTTTTGAAAATATGGGTTCACTCACACCACGAATAGCCGCTTCAAATTCATGTACTTTGGTCTCTGCTGGCAACCAACCACAATCCACATGCAATTGGGCTATCTGACGATAATCTCGATTGAAAAAGGCCAATAATATGCGGGCTAAATAGGCCTGATCTTCCTGTGTGAGGCTCCCTACGATGCCAAAATCCACCGCCATGTATTGCGGATCATGAGGTAATGCTGGATTTACAAAAATATTGCCCGGATGCATGTCGGCGTGAAAAAAGCTGTCCCGAAACACTTGCGTGAAGAAAATCTCTACTCCCCTCTTGGCCAGCTCTTGTCGGCTAATGCCCGCATTTTCAATGGCCTCAATATCGTTCACACGAAGGCCATAAATTCGCTCCTGAACTAACACCGAAGGGTTACTTAACTGCCAGTAGATTTTGGGGATATATAACAGATTGGAATTTTCAAAGTTGCGTCTAAGCTGACTAGCGTTGCCCGCTTCACGTTGCAAGTCTAGCTCGTCTAAAATAGTCTTTTCATATTCATCAATGACGCCTTGCAAACGCAGTCGACGAAGATCTGGAACCGCTGCATTGACCCATTTTGCCAGTAGCCGCATTAAGCGTAAGTCACGGTCGATGACCCGCCTAATACCGGGGCGAATAATCTTCACAACAACCGATTCACCACTCACTAAACGGGCGCTATGAACCTGCGCCACGGAAGCAGAAGCGAGCGGGACATCATCAAATTCTGCAAAGGCCTGTTCTACATTTTGCGTCAAAGCTTGCTCTATCAGGCGTTTGGATTCCTGACTGTCAAAGGCAGGAACTTTATCAAGTAGAGTCGCCAACTGCTCTGCCAAATCATCATCCAACATATCTCTACGAGTAGATAACAGCTGGCCAAATTTAACAAACACCGGACCTAAATCAATCAGTGCCAAACGGATGCGCTGAGCAACAGTTCCCCGCACGGGAACCAACAGACGCCACGGCATGCACCAAAATACCAGCCGTACTGGCAATGGCAATGCATAACCTAGCAGAGGAAGATCTAAGCGGTATCGAATAATGACACGAAGAATAGAGAGGCCGCGCAGAATGGCTTTCATGGGTTGGCTATATTCCCACTACTTACGGCTTAACGCCGTAGTGCAAAGCCACAATGCCACCGGTCATATTATGGAAGCGGCAGTTAACCAACCCTGCTGTTTCCATCATGCCCTTTAAAGTGGCTTGGTCTGGATGCATGCGAATAGATTCTGCCAAATAGCGATAACTGTCTTCGTCATCGGCAATGAGTTTGCCGATTTTTGGCAAAATATTAAAAGAATAGGTATCGTAGATTTTTGTAAGCAGCGGGTTTTCCGTTTTGGAGAATTCCAACACTAATAATCGCCCACCAGGCTTCAATACTCGACGCATTGAGGCTAGGGCCTTATCTTTATCGGTAACGTTACGCAGCCCAAAGGCAATGGTTATGCAGTCAAAGGTGTCGTCAGGGAATGGTAAAGCTTCGGCATTGGCTTGCACATAACTGACGTTGCCAACAATCCCTTTATCAATTAAACGATCACGCCCAACCTTAATCATTGACTCATTGATGTCGGCTAAAATAACTCGTCCTTCTGGCCCGACCAAGTGACTGAAACGTATAGTAAGGTCTCCCGTACCACCAGCCAGATCCAATACAGAATCGCCTGCTCTAACACCACTCATTTCTATGGTTTGGCGCTTCCACAAGCGATGAATGCCCATAGACATCAGGTCATTCATAACATCATATTTCGCTGCGACAGAATGAAACACGCCAGCGACCTGACCTACTTTGTCATCCGTGGGGACTTCTTTAAAACCAAAGTGTGTGGTTGGCTTGGGGCCTTGATCGTTCATGTGCTTGCGTGTCCGTCTATAAACTTAGGCTTACGCCCTTTGGCCCCATTCTACCTTGCTGCTATGGCCTTGTCGTGGCCTTAATCACGCTTATTGGTTTTCTAGCTCTACTAGATAATCCACAACTGCCAGCATACCTTCCTTACTGCCTGCCAAAGTCGCGTTAACCATATACTTACCATTGACCAACATCGAAGGCACACCTGTAATTTTAGCCTGGGCAGCTAGACGACTTCCTTGACGTAGCTTATTTTGCAGATCAAACGAATCATAAGCACTATCAAAATCGGCTTTACTCACACCATGTTCAGCAAAGAAACCAGCTAGCGCTTGCCGATTAGTCATGCGACGCTCATCAATATGCACGGCATCGTACATCGCTTGGTGGGTCTGTTCTAGCACACCTAAGTTTAGCGCAACGTAATAAGCCTTAGCATAAGGTTCCCAGCTACGGCCAAAGATCACTGGAATTGGCATAAACGTAACACGATCAGTTTGCTCAGTAGCCCAGCGGTGTAGCTGTGGCTCAAAGTTATTACAGTGGGGGCAGGTGTAGCCAAAAAACTCATTAACTACCACTGTTTCTGTGCGTGATGAGCTGATCGGCTCATCCAACACGATATAATGCGTACCTGCTTGGTAGTCTGCGGCCAAAGCAAACATTGGTAAACTAACCAAGGCGGCGAGGGAGAATATAGCGCCAATTTTTTTCAACATAATTTACATCCTAAGTGATCTGTAAAATCCTATAATAACGTCTAAGGCAGCGACTGCGAGCTCATTTACAGTGTCTTTACTCACATTAGATCCTGAAAAGAAAAAGGCAGCCTTAGCCACCTTTTTTATTCGCCTTACTCAACTATTCAGACAAGCCTTGAATATAGCTTGCTACAGCTTCAATCTCTTTGTCACTCATCAACGCTGCAACTTGTTGCATCATAATGGCCTGGCTATTATTACGCGTTTCTGTTCGGTATGCCTTGAGCTGACTGATAACATAGTCTGCATGTTGCCCACCCAAAGCCGGGAAGCCTGCTTGTGGGTTGCCCGCACCTGTTGGTGAATGGCAGGCTGTACATGCAGCAACGCCTTTAGCAGCAATGCCTGCACGGTATACTTGGCGGCCTAGCTCTACTTTAGCTGGATCTGCCGCACCAACTGTTGGTGTTTGAGACGCATAATAGGCAGCAATATCTGCCAAGTCTTGGTCATTTAGACCCGTTAAAATACCAGTCATCTGTGGCACATTTCGAGCACCATCGCGGATGTCTTTTAGCTGATTAACAAGGTACACCTCGCCTTGTCCTGCAAGCTTAGGAAACATAGCAATCATGCTATTGCCATCAGCACCATGACAACCACTACATACTGCTACCTTAACTTGTCCTGATTCGGCGTCTCCAGCTGCATGGGCAAAGCTCATCCAGCCAAGGCCAATCATCAAACATACAATTACTTTCTTCATGGGTATTCCTGTAATTTTATAAAATAAACTTGCCAATGCCAGCATTATAAGGCGCAGGTGGCACGACTTCAATGATAGTACACAGCAGATCGGTGGTTTAGCAGGGTTTATTTTAGTAAAAATAATGTAAAATGGGGACTAATCTATAGATGATACACACTATGACAGTTCAACACTTAAATTTTCGTTCTGCCGAGTTTACCACTAGCGCAAGTAAAGTGAGTGAATGCCCCCAAGATATCGGCACTGAAGTCGCCTTTGCTGGTCGCTCTAACGCCGGTAAATCTAGTGCTATTAACGCACTAACTCGCAACCCTGCCTTGGCTAGAACAAGTAAGACACCTGGGCGCACCCAGTTGCTAAACTTTTTTAATCTTAACATCGACCAATGCCGCTTAGTGGACCTCCCAGGTTACGGCTACGCAAAAGTTCCAGTTGCGATGCAATTAAGATGGCGCAAACATCTTAACCAATACTTAGAAGTGCGCGAAAGCCTATCGGGTTTAGTATTGGTGATGGATATACGTCATCCACTAAAAGAATTTGATCGCATGATCATTGATTGGTGTATCGCCTCCGAACTACCACTACACCTCTTACTGACCAAAGCAGACAAGCTCAAAAAAAATGGCATATTGAACGCTAAAACGGAAGTCAAGAAAGGTCTGCCTGAGCATCCTGAAGGTTTAATCAGCATGCAAAGCTTTTCTGCCTCCAAGGGTGATGGGATTGCTGATTTAGAGCGCCAACTTGTACTCTGGATGAAACCGATTATTAATGCCGGGCCTATAGCCCAAGACCTGGATGAAACAGCTACAGTTGATGAGTTGACCGGACCCGTGGCTTAAGAATCAAGATCTAATAAAAGATTAGCCACTGTTCTTTGGCTTAGAATAAATGCAGCACACAAAAAAAACCCTGAAGACCGAGGGGAACGGTTTTCAGGGTGAGGCGTCTTTACATTATGTTAGTGACGCTTGGCTAGTTACATACTCAGACGCCCATTATTTAATTTAGTTCCAATTAATTTAATTTTTTTAATTAATTAAGACATTAATGAGCCTGATCCCAGTTTTCACCTACTCCCACATCAACAATGAGAGGTACTAAAAGCTCTGCAGCACCCTCCATTGCTGACTTCACTCCCGCCACTAGCATGTCTACTTGAGTTGAATCTACTTCAAAAATTAATTCGTCGTGCACCTGCATTGTCATACGTGCATTCAGGCCGCTAGACGCTAACCATTCATCTACCTTGATCATCGCACGCTTGATAATATCTGCTGCAGTACCTTGCATCGGGGCATTAATAGCCGTTCTTTCAGACGCCTGGCGGGCAATACCGTTACGCGCGTTAATGTCTGGCAGATATAACCTGCGTCCATAAAGGGTTTCTACGTAGCCTTGCTCCGCAGCTTTTGCTTTGGTTTCGTCCATGTATTCTTGCACCCCTGGATAGCGCGTAAAATAACGCCCAATATAATCTTGGCTCTGGGCCCTGCTAATACCCAGTTGTTTAGCTAAACCAAAGGCAGACATCCCGTAAATTAGACCAAAATTAATGGCTTTGGCACTGCGTCTTTGATCAACAGTCACTTGGTCAACAGTCACCCCAAATACTTCTGCTGCAGTGGCCTTGTGAACATCCTGACCCGCAGCAAAGGCATTTAATAAGCCTTCGTCTTTAGAAAGGTGGGCCATAATACGTAATTCGATTTGTGAGTAATCCGCTGCCACCATCACTTGGCCCTTAGGCACAACAAAAGCTTGTCTGATTTGACGGCCTTCACTGCTGCGGATGGGTATATTTTGCAAGTTTGGATCACTAGAAGACAATCGCCCGGTGGCTGCCACTGCCTGATGATACGAGGTGTGAATGCGCCCTGTCGCGGGGTTTATTTCTAAGGGCAACTTATCTGTATAGGTTGATTTTAGTTTACTAAGACTGCGGTATTCCAACAACAATTTCGGTAGGTCATAGTCTTGGGCCAACTCTTGCAACACTGCCTCGGCTGTTGATGGCTTTCCTTTAGGCGTTTTCTTAGTCACCGGAATACCCAGCTTTTCGTACAAAATAGCTGCCAACTGCTGGGTTGATGATAAATTGAACACTTCACCCGCAAGCTCATAGGCCTCACGCTCGAGCTCTATTAACCGCTTGCCAAGGTGCTGGCTTTGTTCACCTAAACCCTTGGCGTCAACTAAAGCACCAATACGTTCCATTCGTGATAGCACCGTAACTAATGGACGCTCTATGGTGTCATAAACCGCCGCCAACTTAGGCTCTAACCCTAAGCATTCAGAAAAATACTGCGCCAGCCTTAGCGTAATGTCTGCATCTTCAGCTGCGTATGGCCCCGCTTGCTCTATGTCTATTTGGTTAAACGTGAGTTGCTTAACCCCTTTGCCCGCAATATCTGCATATTTAACGGTTTGATAATCTAGATAATGTTGTGCCAAGGCATCCATATTATGACGGCTAGCAGTAGAATTCAGCACGTAAGATTGCACCATGCTGTCAATCATCTGAGCCTGCCATCTAATGTCATAATTGGCTAATACATTAATGTCATATTTTAAATTTTGCCCACAAATGACTTGCTCAGAATCTTCTAGCAAGGGTTTTATCGCTGCAATGAGGTCTGGCCGGCTAATTTGTTCTGGCGCACCAACGTAGTCGTGACCACAGGGCACATAAACAGCTGTACCCGCCTCTATACACAATGAAATACCCACTAATTGAGCTTCCATATAATTAAGGCTGGTCGTTTCCGTATCAAAAGCAAATACAGGCGCCTCTCTGCAGGCTTTTAACCATGGTCCAAGTTCAGCTAAAGTGGCGATTGTGGTGTATTGCTTAGTCGTTACCTTTGCTGGCACAGGTGCGGAAACAGGTGCTTCCACCTTAGATTCTGTACCACCCGAAACTGGCCCATTGGCAACATCCTGCCCCTGAATCGCTGCCTGAGGTTGGCTGTTGGCGGTCACTCCATCTTGGATCAAAACATTAGCCCATGATCTAAATTCCAAGTCTTGGTACAAGGCCAGCAGTGCCACTTGGTCTACTGGCTTGGGCGCCATTTGATCTAATCTTTGTTCAAGCTCTACATCTAATTTAATGGTGGTTAGTGCCTGAGAAAGGGGCAAGAACTCGAGAGCATTGCGCAGCTTTTCTCCAATTTTTCCACCAATCTCTCCAGCATTTTCCATCAGTGTTTCTAAGGTATCGTATTCTGCGAGCCACTTCACTGCCGTCTTGGGGCCAGCGCCTGGCACTCCAGGGATGTTGTCAGCCTTATCGCCAACAATGGCTAGGTAATCAATGATCTGATTAGGCCTTACACCAAACTTGCCGAACACACCCTCTTCGTTGAGGTAGGTATTTGTCATGGTATTCACTAGGCCAACATGGGGGCTCACCAGCTGAGCCATGTCCTTATCGCCAGTGGATATTAGCGTATCGATACCTTGGGCAGTAGCTTGTGCGGCCAGGGTGCCAATCACGTCATCAGCCTCTACACCTGAAATCATCAACAAAGGCAGGCCCATTGCTTTAATGATTTGGTGTATGGGTTCTATCTGCGGGCGCATGTCATCTGGCATGGGCGGCCTGTGGGCCTTATATTCCGCATACATTACGTTACGGAATGTGGGTCCCTTGGCATCGAATACCACTACAATATTGGCATTGGCGTAATCCCTCGCCAAACTACGCATCATATTCACCACACCTTTAATGGCACCTGTAGGCATTCCTTTACTGTTATTCAGTGGTGGCATGGCATGATATGCCCTAAACAGATATGAGGAACCGTCGACCAATACAACGGGGGTGGATACTTTTGCAGTCATGATGTCTTCTCAAACGAAACTTTGTGGGTGCTCATGGGTTAAAGAATACCATATTGGAGCGTCCTAAACTTGAATTCAGGCCTCTCTCAGCGTACTATTTGCAGCCAAATTAATGACCGCAATTAGTTTTAGAAAGTAGTAATCTTATGGCCGTATACACTCACCTTAGCAGTGCCCAAATTAGCACTTACATCGCACCATTTAACCTAGGCGACTTGGTGGGCTTTAAAGGCATTAGCGGCGGCATTGAAAATACTAATTATTTTGTTACTACTCAGATAAAGGGCCAGCCACAACAGGATTTTGTGCTAACGCTATTTGAAGACCTAAGTTACGATGAACTGCCCTATTTCGTTGATTTAACAGAACACCTAGTCGTCAAAAACGTTACAGTGCCGGCCCCCCTCCGGGATAAAGATGGCACTGCACTGAGCATACTCGCTAATAAGCCAGCATTATTATTTCCGCGTTTTGCAGGCGATCATTTAGCGCGTTCAGAGATTGGCGTAAATGAATGTGCCATTATGGGCAGCGAGCTAGCTCGTTTGCATGTGGCTGGCCAAGAGTTCACCACTGTGCGCCACAGTCATCGTGGCCCACAGTGGTGGAACGAATTAGGCCCTAGAGCTGCTCAATGTATTGATGGTGCAGACGCGACTATGCTAATGATGGCCATTGGCCAGTACGATGCGATGCAAACCCAGCAACCCGACTTACCAATGGGCGTGATCCACGGCGATTTATTTCACGACAACGCGCTATTTAATCACCGACAACTTAGCGCCACTATTGATCTGTACAACGCCAGTAATGATTACTTGTTGTTTGATGTGGCTATTACTGTGAATGATTGGTGTATCGCTCCCGATGGCCGCATTGATCCTAGCCTATATGACGCCTTTTTACAGGCCTATGCCCAGGTGCGTGTGTTTAATACTGCAGAACAGCAGTATTGGAACGCTATGTTAGTGGCTGCAGCCATGCGCTTTTGGTTATCTCGCTTAGAAACCTTCCACGGCTTGGATTCCCATCAACGCGAGGAAGGCGTTACCGTACTTAAAGACCCCGATGTATTTAAAGATATTTTAAGCCACCGGATGCAACAATTTCATCAGCTGCCTTAGCTGAGGACATTATCCTCAGGCTTTACCACAGCTTAGTAGAGCCTGCTGAAGCTGAGTAATGTAACCTATCAGCGAGCTACTGTTGGCCGCTAAAATATCAATGGTAACACGCTTTATACCGGGCTTTAGCACAGCGTCTACAAGCTTAGGCTTAACCTCGTGGTCTATGAGAATACAAGCTACTTTTTCCTCATTTGCAAGTTGCGCAATAATAGCCAATCGCTTGGCTCCTGGTGGTTGGTCATCACTATCGGTAAAACTGGCTAAATGGGTGAGTTCAAAATAAGCCTCAAAGCCTCTAATACCATCGTGATAAACCAAATAACCTTGCTCGTTTTGGTTCAATTCACGCTTATGTTCTAACAGCTGGCTTTTTAATTCATTTATTTGTTCCACCCATGCATCGCTATTCCAGTCTTTGCTCATGTGCTGACTCAATTGCTGTATGCCTTGCAACAAATACTCAGGACTGGTCCATGGGTGCTTACCATAGCCTAAGGCTGATTCACCCTGATTAAGAATAAGTTGTTTGTCATCAGGTATATACGACATCACCTTGGCTAAGTATGGCTCTAGCTTAGGTCCAAGCCAAACCACAAGGTCTGCTGTTTGTAGACGACGAATATGGCTAGGCTTTAGGCTAAAATCATGGGGGGAGACATTGGCAGGCAATAGTGCTGCATGAGTATCTCCCGTCACTTCTTTTACAATGAGGGAAAGGGCTTGGGTACTCGGTAACACTGTCACGGCAGCCGATGCCATAGCGCTCACAAACCAAAATGCACAGAACAGCCACATTTGTGAGATAACGCGAACAGACAAGAACATATAAAGTAGCCTTTTTAAATAGGGCATTAGGAATTTTCAGAAATGTTATGTTATATTATAACAACTGTCAACTTACCAAGGCTGCCCGATGCAAGCCAGCGCATTTTCTCCCCACGACCATAGTCGCTGCATCACAAGCGCCATTGGCCACGCTCAAAGCCTATGCGCTAACCGCGGCGTAAGGCTTACACCTGTCCGCCAACGAGTGCTCGAACTAGTATGGCAGAGCCATCAACCCATCGGGGCCTATGAATTGTTAGCAAGCCTCGTCAAAGAGGGGTTTAATTCGGCGCCACCTACAGTATACCGTGCACTTGAGTTTCTAAGTGATCAAGGCTTGTTGCATAAATTAGAAAGCATTAATGCCTATGTGGGTTGCTGCAACCCAGATACGCCACATCAAGGACACTTTCTACTCTGCCAAGCCTGTCATCAAGCCCAAGAGCTGGACAGTCAATACATTAACCTAGCCCTTAAACTTAGTGCTGATCAGCATGGTTTTGAAATACAACGCCACACCATTGAAATAGTAGGCACCTGCCAAGGGTGCCTAGATCAATCACAAAGTCTGGAGTCCGCACTATGAGTGACGTTTTGCTCTCAGCCACAAACCTAGGTGTAAAACGCAGCAATAGGTGGCTCATCAAAGATGTGAATATTTCTTTAAAAGCAGGACAAATTACTACGGTTATTGGCCCAAACGGAGCTGGGAAATCTACCTTAGTTCGTAGTTTACTGAGATTAATTAACACCACTACTGGAGACATTACCGCCATAAAGGGGCTGCGTATTGGCTACATGCCCCAGAAGCTAAAACTGGAAGACACCTTGCCGCTTACGGTGGCTCGATTTTTAGATTTAGGCCGACATAAGCAACACCAGCTTAGCCCACAACTATGGCACGATCTGTTACATGAGTGTCGCGCTGAAAAACTTCTGGATCGCCCCATGCAAAAGTTGTCTGGCGGTGAAACTCAAAGAATACTATTGTTACGAGCCCTACTCCGCAAACCCCATCTACTGGTACTAGACGAGCCTGTTCAAGGTGTAGACGTTACGGGACAAGTGTCTCTGTATAACCTTATTGGTCAGGTAAGGAACATTTTAGGCTGCGGCATCCTGATGGTTTCCCACGATTTGCACTTAGTGATGGCAGCAACAGATCAGGTGATTTGTCTAAACCAACATATTTGCTGCTCTGGGCACCCTGAACAAGTAAGCCAAGATCCCGCCTTTACAGATTTATTTGGCCCCCAAGGTGCAGGTAATTTGGCCTTGTACAACCATCAACATAATCACCACCACACCAGCCATGGCGAAATCATCGCGGGGCAACATCACGAGGACTGCGACCATGGCTGATTTTTTATTATGGGCTTGGCTAGGTGGGTTAATGATTGCTGCCGTTGCTGGGCCTTTAGGCTCTTTTATGGTGTGGCGGCGTATGGCCTATTTTGGAGATACCCTTGCCCATGCAGCCCTTTTAGGGGTTGCTTTAGGCTTATTGTTACACGTTAACATAAGCCTGGCAGTAGTATTGGTGTGTTTGTTATTAGCCCTATTACTAAGCACCTTAATGCATAAGCGCATTATTGCAACAGATACCTTGTTGGGTATTCTCTCTCATGCTAGCTTGTCTCTGGGGCTTGTAAGCTTGAGCCTTTTTGATCATCAAAGCATTGATTTAATGGGTTTTTTATTCGGTGACTTGCTTGCTATCGGCCAACAAGACCTCCTCTGGATCGCCTTAGCCTGCAGCCTAGTTTTAGTCATATTGGTACGTATATGGACGCCTTTGTTATCCATTACAGTGAACGAAGAGTTAGCTCAAGTTGAGGGCATTAACGTGGCCTGGATGCGGACCTTGCTGATGCTATTGGTTGCAGTGGTCATCGCTGTAGCCATGAAGGTGGTTGGGGTGTTACTCATTACTTCGCTGTTAATCATACCTGCTGCCGCAGCCCGTCGCTTATCCAGCTCACCAGAGCAAATGGCGTTGCTTGCCAGTTTACTTGGCATGTTAGCTGTCACTGGTGGTTTAGCTTTATCTTGGTTTTACGACACTCCTGCTGGGCCCTCTGTAGTGGTCATTGCCAGCGCTTTGTTCTTTTTGTTGTTTAGTTTCCCTCGTTCATTCCGCTTGCCTTAGTATGGGAGAAATTACTCAGTTGGATTACGCACCCCGAGCAAAACATATGGGCCAGCTATGGCATCTAGCTTGGCCTTTGATCATCTCCAACATAAGCGTACCCTTGCTAGGCTTGGTGGACGCTGCCGTTATGGGCCATTTAGATCAAGCTAGTTATTTAGGTGCGGTCGCTTTAGGCGGCACCTTGTTATCGTTTATCTACTGGGCTTTTGGTTTTTTACGTATGGGTACTGTAGGCCTTACAGCACAGGCCCACGGCGCTGGAAATAACCAACGTTTAATGCAGCTACTGTTGATGCCGAGTTTTTTTGCTTTGGCTATCGGCATGGCTATTGTGGCATTGCAAAGCTGGTTAATCCCTTTGGGTGTCTCCCTCATGGGTGCCAGCGCTCAAGTCTCTGCTTTAGCTCAAGAGTACCTCACCATACGTATTTATAGTGCTCCAGCGGTGCTAATAACCTACGTGTGTTTGGGCTGGTTATTAGGCCGCCAGGATAGTCGTAGCCCTTTGATCTTACTGGTGGTAACTAACGTCAGCAATATCGGCTTTAACCTGTTGTTTGTGATTGGTTTTGATATGACCAGTGCAGGCGTAGCCTGGGGCAGTTTGTTGGCCGATTATTGTGGGCTGTTGTTAGCGTTGGCTTTAGTTTGGCGTCACTTCGCTCGTTTCGATCAGCCGTTCCACCTTCAATGGAATGCTTTCTCGCCCCTGGCCAAGCAGTTGATGCGTCTCAATAGCTATCTTTTCATACGCACCTTAATGCTACTATTCGCTTTTGCCTTTATCACCTCCCAAAGTGCCCGTATGGGGGATGACGTATTGGCCGCTAATACGCTCTTATTACAGTATGTGACCCTACTTGCTTATGCTCTTGATGGTTTTGCTTTTGCTGTTGAAGCCGCCTGTGGTGAAGCCTTAGGGGCTAAAAAAAGGCGCCGTTTTTACCAGCTATGTAATGCTGCAGCCATTTATTCCATCATGGTAGCTGCCGCTGCAACCCTTGGGTTTTGGCTGCTCAGTGATGCATTTATCAACACGCTGACCACTATTGAGAGTGTGCGAAACATCGCCAGCGACCACGCCGTGTGGGTGATGTGGGTACCGGTCATTAGTGTGTGGAGCTATCTGTGTGATGGTATTTTTGTAGGTGCGGCCCAAGCCCAAGCCATGTTCTACTCGGTGCTTGCCAGCTTATGTGCCCTGCTGCCCCTCTGGCACCTGTTTGAACCCTGGGGTAATAATGGCCTATGGTGGGCATTCTTGGGATTTTGTGGTGTTAGAGCACTGATAGCTCTGGCAGGTTACCTATGGTTAAGCCATAAGCAAGCGTGGTTCGTCAACACCTAAACAAACCTCAGCTAACCTCAGCTACTGTAGTTTAAGCACTTGTGGCTCAACGTCCTGAACTGCAGCAGAATCGGAATGGTTAACCCTTGTGGTCATTTCCTGCCGGGTTGCTACGCTTTGCCCAATACGCTCTTCATGCCCACAGGTCACGCAGTCTCTCAACTGCTCATCCACCTCTCCTTCTTCGGGAATATGAATGCGTACGCTGTCTTGTGCGCCACATTTTGGGCACACGATGCCGGCAATAAACCTAACCTTCACGACTCACTCCTTTGGCTTACACCATCAGCCAGCCCTTTGTTGCGCATTAAGGCGTCTACGCTAGGTTCACGCCCCATAAATTGAGTAAATAAAGCCATAGCATCACGACTACCACCCTGGCCTGTTATATCCTTCCACAGGGCGGCACCCGTGCTGGCATTAAAAATACCTTCGTCTTCAAATCGACTAAAGACGTCTGCCGCCAAAACTTCTGCCCACAAATAACTGTAGTACCCAGACGCATAGCCCCCAGCAAAAATGTGGGCAAAGCCGTGTTGAAAGCGATTCCACTCTGGCGCTTTTATAACCGCCACTTCTTCTCGCACTGCATTCAACACCGACTGGATCGGTTGAGGGGCAGCTGGGTCGTAATTCATGTGCAACCGTAAATCAAACAAGGCGAATTCCAGTTGGCGCATGACAAACATACCCGCTTGAAAGTTTTTGGCTGCTAACATTTTCTGTAATAAGTCTTCTGGCAAAACAGCGCCTGTTTGATAATGCTTGGCAAACAAACGTAACGATTCTTCCTGCCAACACCAGTTCTCTAGTAGTTGACTTGGCAATTCAACTGCATCCCATGCCACACCATTGATACCGGCAACACCGGCAACGTCAATATTAGTCATCATGTGGTGCAATCCATGGCCAAACTCATGGAACAGTGTAGTCACTTCTCCGTGGGTGAGTAGGGCTGGATTGTCCGCAACGGGTGGTGCAAAGTTACACACAAGATAAGCCACGGGTAGCTGCAATTCACCGTTGGCTTTAAACTGGCGGTTACGACATTCGTCCATCCAAGCACCACCTCGTTTTTGGTCCCGAGCATAAAGATCAAAGTAGAAATACCCAATGGGCTTACCTTCATGAGCCACTTGATAGAAACCAACGTCTTCGTGCCAAGTACTAACCCCTTTAAGGGACGTCACTTCCACACCATAAATACGTTTAACTACATCAAACAGCCCGGACTGCACCTGTGGCAATGCGAAATAAGGCTTAAGTTCTTCTTGGGACAAGTGGTAGCGGTTTTGACGTAATTTTTCACTGTAGTAAGCCACATCCCATGCGGCTAGCGGGGTTGGTCCACCTTCTTCCGTAGCGAATCGCTGTAACTGTTGCATGTCTGCTTCAGCTTGTGGCTTGCAACCTTTGGCGAGGTCTAATAAAAATGCTTCAACTGCTCGCCCAGAGTCTGCCATTTTGGTGGCTACAGAATAATCCGCATAGTGATCAAACCCTACAAGCTTAGCCACCTTATGCCGCAAACCCACCAGTTCTTCCATCACCTGAGTATTATCAAACTTCCCACCATGAGGGCCTTGGTCAGACGCTCGGGTATTGAAGGCTTGATACATTTCTTGCCTAAGCTCACCTTTTACTGCAAAGGTCATGACTGAGTGATAACAAGAAAAATCAAGCTTTAGCAAGTACCCGCCTAGGGCCTTCGATTTAGCAGTTTCCTGGGCCTGCTGCAAGGCAGACTCAGGTAGTCCGAGTAAGTCCTCACTATCAGTTATATGCTTACTCCAAGCCTCCGTAGCATCCATAAGTTGATTTGAAAAACGTGTAGAGAGCTCTGCCATCTGTTGCTTTAACTGGCCATATTCTATTTGCTGTTGTGGACGTAACGCCACCCCCGCCAGTTTGAAATCTCGTATCTGAAGCCTCACAAACTGCTGCTTTGCTTGGCTTAGCTGGCTAAATTCATCACTCTCTAACAGGCCCACAAAAGCCAAATACAAAGCCTTATTCTGCCCCATTTGTGTGGCATAGGCCGTCAGTTTTGGCAAACACTCATCAAAGGCTGCTCGTATGTCGTCTTTATTGCTTACCCCATGTAAATGGCTTAAAGGTCCCCAAAGCTGATCAACTTCATCACCCAGCTGTTCCAAGGTTGGCACCAACTGGTTATAGTTTGGGCCAGCTTGGCTTTTCAACAGTTGCTCAATGGCGTGCTGGTTGTGTACTAGCTTTTTATCTAATGTAACAGCCAATCCAGCTGGGTCCATTGAAGAAAAATTTGGCAGTAATAATGTATCTTGTAAGGAAAGGGCTGTCATGGCGTCTCATCGATTGTTTTGTATCTTAGTGGGGTTATAATAGTGCCTCTTTTAGCAATACCCAACGTTTTGCTGCAAATTAGGAGCAACAATGTCTATTCGACCCCTTAAACACGTCACACCTCAGATTGATTCAAGCGCATTTGCAGACGAAGAGTGCATTATTATCGGTGACGTTCATATTGGTGCAGATTCATCTGTCTGGCCCTACAGTGTAGTGCGCGGGGATGTGAATCACATTCGTATTGGCCATTCTACCAGTATTCAAGATGGGTCAATTTTACATGTCACCCATAAAAGCGCTCACAACCCTGCAGGCTATCCATTAATCATCGGAGACCAAGTCACTGTGGGGCATCGTACTATATTACACGGGTGCACCATCGGTAATCGTGTATTAGTAGGGATGGGGAGTACCATTATGGATGATGTAGTGGTGGATGACGATGTTATGATCGCTGCTAACAGCTTAGTTACACCAGGTAAAAGGCTGGTTAGTGGCTTTTTATACGCTGGTAGCCCTGCACGACAAAAACGACCCTTAACGGATGCAGAGCTCTCAAGCCTTACCTACATGGCCAACAATTACGTGAACCTTAAAAATCAGTACTTAGCACAGGAAAATCCATGAGCAACCCATACAATAAAGACTACCCTATCTCTTGGGAAGAATTACATCGTAACGCCCGTGCGCTGGCTTGGCGCTTGTTAGATCAAGGACCCTGGAAGGGCATTATTGCCATTACACGCGGCGGTTTGGTGCCTGCGGCTATTATTGCCCGTGAACTCGATATTCGCTTAATTGATACCATTTGTATTTCTAGTTATGACCAACTTGAAACAGGGGTGGAGGCCAGCAAGCAAGGCGAGCTTAAGTTACTTAAGGGCTTTGATGGTGATGGCGAAGGATTTTTACTGATTGACGACCTTGTTGATACCGGCAAGACCGCTGCCGCCGTACGTGCAATGGTGCCTAAGGCCACTTTTGCTACCGTGTATGCGAAGCCAGCCGGTAAACCGACGGTAGACATGTACATTACCGAAGTAAGCCAAGACACCTGGATTCGCTTCCCATGGGACATGGCCCAGAGCTTTGCCACCCCTATTGCAGACCTTCAAGACTAAAGACGACAGCCAAGCCAAAAGGAACCGGCGTGACACAATTTTTATATTTATCCACCATACTTATCTGGGGCACCACTTGGATCGCCATCCACTGGCAACTAGGCGAAGTTCCGATACTTACTTCGGTGTTTTACCGCTTTGCGTTAGCAGCAACGATTATGCTGTCTTTGGTGCTTGTTAGCGGTCGTTTGCAGCCAACAAGCAAGCAAGATCATGGGTTTATGGTGCTGCAAGGCATGTGTCTATTTTCTCTAAACTTTGTGTGTGTTTATACCGCAGGCTTAGCAATGTCTAGCGGTTTACTGGCCGTTATTTTTTCTGCCTCAACCCTATTTAATGCTGTTAACAGCCGTATTTTTTGGGGAGAGAAACCAACCCATTTAGTATTTGCCGCGAGCGTTATGGGCATCGCTGGCCTTAGCTTAATGTTTTGGCCCGAGTTAGATGTAGATTCGGGCAAAGGAGTGGATTTAGGTAGCATTGGCTTTGCCTTTCTAGGCACCTTTTTCTTTTCTCTTGGTAACATGATCTCAGTAAGGCACAACAAGAAAGGCCTAAAACCCTTTACTAGCAGTGCTTATGCCATGTTTTATGGGGCCCTATTTTTGGCCACGCTGTTAATCATTACTGGTACACCTTTAGCTTGGGATCCACGGCCTCAATATATTGGCAGCCTGTTTTACTTAGCGATTATCGGTACGGTTGCGGGTTTCACCGCCTACCTCTCACTCATAGGCCGTATTGGTGCCAACAAAGCAGCCTACGCCACCGTAATGTTTCCCGTAGTAGCCCTCGCTCTATCAACTGTGCTTGAGGGGTATGTGTGGAGCATAAGTAGTGTCAGCGGCTTAGTACTAGTATTGCTAGGTAACGGGATTATTTTGGGTATAAAGTTACCTTTTATTACGCGAGCCAAAACTTGAAGACGGCTAGATCAGCTTTTTTCCATTGCTTTACGGGAGGCCTTTAGCACCAGCTTACGTGGCAATAACGGTACTACCCAATTCAATAGCAGCTTTAGTTTGGTCTCATTGAATACCACCAGCTCGCCACGCATCATGGCTTTATAGCCGAATTCGGCAACGGATTCTGCTGATTTTGATCGATCAAATATGGCCACTCCATTCAAATCTGCGGCTTCGATAAACCCAGTTTTTACTGGTCCAGGACACAGCGCTGTGACGGTAATGCCGTAGACAGCGACTTCTTCTGCAATGGCCTGAGAAAAAGACGTCACATACGCCTTGGTAGCACAATAAACGGCTAGTAGGGGCCCTGGCACAAAGGAGGCTGTGGAAGACACATTGAGAATGCGCCCACGATTGCGCTCAACCATACCCTGAAGATAAACATGAGTGAGGCTAGTTAAGCCAGCCATATTCACTTGCATCATAGCCTCTGCGGAATTTAAACCTCTGGTGTGAAATAACCCGTGCCCCCCAAAACCTGCATTATTTATTAGGATGTCTACCACTAGCCCCATACTTTGAGTTTGAGCAAATATACGCCCCGCCGCACCTGCTTGGGAAAGATCTTCCACAATCACTGCAACTAAGACTGAGTGTTGTTTTTCAAGTTGTCGCTTTAACTGCTGCAATTTTTCTTCAGAGCGGGCTACAAGAACTAGGTCCCCACCTTTTTGTGCATGTATCTTCGCCAGCTCTAAGCCAATACCACTGGATGCGCCAGTAATAAGGGCGCAGTTTTTACTATTCATAGGTGATGTCTCTGTTTACGGCTATTAGACTAATAGGTGAAGTCCAATTGCTTAATAAGGCTTCTTCAGCCATTCTACAACCTCCTGAGCGTTCTCATTCGAAGGGAACACCGGATAAAACACTTTACATACCTGCCCATCTTTAATGATAAGAGTAATACGTTTGTACAACTCCATACCGGCTACTTCAAAGGTAGGAAGATTCAAGGCCGACTTGAGGCTTAGGCCACTGTCACTCAATAATTCAAACGGCAGTTGTAACCTTTGTTTGGCTTCGAGTTGATACTCGCTTGATTGCACACTCAAACCAAACACTTGGGCATTGAGCTGTTGTAATTCTTCGTAGTGATCTCTAAAACTGCAGGATTGGGGTGTGCAACCCCTTGCTCCTGGAATGTCATCCCATTGATCTGGCAGTGGCACGTCTGGCCGTCCCGTCATAGGGTATACATACACCACTACAAACCCATTTAGCTGTAATAAATTTACTGACTGTTTGTTGGTCGTGGGTAAACTAAAGGTTGGCCACTGCATGCCATGCAGGTGATCGCTGAGGCCGTCGTCTTCTGGTACGGGTAAATTTTCTGGCAAATTAGTGAGCTGCATGAACCCCTCCCTCATCTAAAAACTGTTCGCATAACCGTTAATATAGCCATTAAGTAATGGCGTAATACACCACGTAGATCCACGAGAGAACACCATGGATAATGGCCCAAAAGATTGATTTATTCACCGACCAAGAGATAGTAATGGCCAGTGCCGCACCAAAACTAATACCCGCTGTTGCGTAATTGATGGGTTTTTTATTCATAGCAATTTCCTTTTCTTTAATTACGGTTCGTCAATGAAAGCAGCGCACCGGCACCAATAAATACCCCACCCGTAAGCCGGTTAAATACTTTAGCTCTGCCTTTGGCGAGTAACCAGTTAGAAGACCTTGCCCCCAAATAGGCGTAGAACAATAGCCACGAAAGTTCCATGATTACAAAGGTACTGGCAAAAATAAGGTACTGAGGCATAAGGAGTGCATCAGTAGCAATAAACTGAGGAAACAGAGCGGTAAAAAACACAATCGCTTTAGGGTTGCTAGCACCCACAATAAAACCACTTAAATAATGCGATCTACGCGCAGTTTGGCTATCTTCTTTAGCCTTTGTATAAGAGTCCTGTTTAGACATTAAACATGTGACGCCAAGGTAAATAAGGTATGCCGCTCCGGCCCATTTAATGAGGCTAAATACCCGCTCTGACGAAGCGATGACCACGCCCAAGCCGGTAAATGATAGGGTCATAATACAAGTGATGGCGGTGAGACTACCTAAAGCTGTAATTGCTGCCAAGCGCCAACCCACTGTTACACCCTTGGTCATACATAACAGCGAGCTTGGCCCCGGCGAGGCGGTTAGTACAAGCACTGCGAGGGCGTAATAAATCCATAGCTGTATTGCCATGTTATATCTCTTTCAATTCTCTATTAAAGTTCGGTAGGCTCCTAGCCTAACCATTTATACATCACCAAAGCATCAACAAAACCTTGGGTTGGGTGGTTAAAGGCGTTCGGCAACCGGCCCACAGTTTCAAAACCAAGCTTATGCCAAAGGCGCACGGCCCCTTCATTGGTTTCAGCGACAAAATTAAACTGCATCGCTTTATAGCCCAAATCACGGGCCTTTTTTTGTGAGTGTTCGCACATAAAAGACGCTATACCCCGCCCTCTTGCAGCAGCTGAGACCATATAACCACAATTACAGACGTGAGCTCCTGGGCCTGCCTGATTAGTCTTGATGAAGTAAGTGCCAACAATAACTCCACCATTTTCAAGCACATAAGTCTTATTCGGGGCTTCTAACCATATTTTTTGAGCTTGAACCTTGGTGGTGTCCCGTGGGTAGGCATAGGTTTCACCCGCATTAACGATGTCATGAAAAATTGGCCAAATCTCATCAAAATCACCATCAATAGCTTCTCGGATGTTCATTCTGTTGAATCCTAAGTGAAATAGCACCTGTTTTAAGGTTATCGGGGAAGTTTACAACTCTACCTTTCACCTGATCAAATATACAGGTAAAATTAATTAGAAATTTACCACCGGACAAATACCATGGGCAGAGCCTACCAAAACAAAAAGTTAGACA
>Ga0307994_1000740_pt1 | contig 21496 bp, 16 predicted proteins | sample EllFjometagen261_FD_203171 | JGI IMG/M metagenome (GOLD analysis project Ga0307994, IMG submission 203171) | Marine microbial communities from Ellis Fjord, Antarctic Ocean - #261 | ecosystem: Environmental > Aquatic > Marine > Unclassified | place: Southern Ocean | collected 2014-11-02 | reverse complement strand
CCAAAACAAACAAAGCGAATATTGCTATGTGCTCACTGGGATACACGCCCTATGGCAGACCAAGATCTAGAAAGACCTACAGAGCCTGCCGACGGGGCAAATGATGGAGCTAGTGGAGTAGGAGTGCTCATAGAGATAGCTCGTCAGCTACAGGCTCAGCGTCCAGATGCTGGGGTAGATATTATATTCTTTGATGCTGAAGATATGGGAGATAGCCGAGGAGCAGCAGAGAGCTGGTGTCTTGGTTCTCAGTATTGGTCTAAAACACCGCATAAACAAAACTATGTTGCACGCTTTGGGATCTTGCTAGACATGGTAGGACCTAAGGATGCCGTATTCGCTATAGAAGGCCACTCGTGGCTATATGCTCAACGCTATGTAAAGCAAGTCTGGAAAACAGCCAACAAACTAGGTCACGGCAATCATTTTGTAAATTACCAAGGAGGCCAGTTGATAGACGACCATCTCTTTATCAATGAAATACGAGGGATTCCTACTTTAGATATCATACACTATGATGTAGTAAACAACACAGGTTTTGGTGAGTTCTGGCACAGGCACAGTGACAATATGAGCTCCATAGACAAAAACACATTGAATGCTGTCGGCGAGACGGTGCTTCAGGTGGTGATGGAATTATAAAAGCACATTCATCAACCTGCTCATTCCCCTTTCTTTGTTTAGCCCTTTGATGTACCAAGCCGCAGTAGCTTGATGCGTTCCTGTGGACGAAACTCTAGAAGAATTAAACACATCTTCATCATAGGAATACCCTACCGAGAACTTGTCGAACTGAATACCTAAAACGGCGGAGAAGAAATCTGAATTGCCAAAACTACCGAACCTTTGATGATAGCCTACGCCCAATTTCACAAATTTATATTGTCCAAATACCTGTGTTTCTAGCACGGAGGATACGTTCTGATGCTGAAATGTTGCCATTCCAGCAAGAGCAATATTATCAAACTCTTTGAGGTAGGCTAGGTTTCCTACTAATCTTGGTATTAATGATCCCGCAGGATTTTGGGGGATGTCTAAATTGGGCTCATTCACTTGTAGTGCTGACATGGCGAGCAGAAACCCTTTGTAGTACGATGCTACTCCTATGTCTATTGATACTCTTTTTGTTGGGCTGTGTTCCTTTATCTCATTTAGGATTGGGTCGTTTGGGTCTCTAAAGTTTAGTTTGGTCACGTCTATGCTGTTTTGTAAGATTCCAATATTTGCCCCCGTTTTTATTTCAAAACTATTTTTGCTGAAAGCGTGGCTAATATTTGCCTTTAAGGCATCGCTTCTTGTGCTTCCTACACTTTCACTTTTCACCTCTAACCCAAACCCCAACCCGTTTTTCAGATTGTAATTGGTAAGCAAAGAAGATGTAATAGGATTTAGTGGAAGGGTAGGCCATTGGTTTCTATAGTTCAGCTGCACTCCAAAGTCACTCTGTGCACCTACAAGTGCCGGATTAAAGTGATTAATGTTGCCTGTTTTTTGAGTGAAAAGTGGATCTTGAGCCATAGAGAAAGCTGTAAGACCAACGAGAATAAGCAAGAGAGCACATTTTTTCATATACTCAAATATACTCAAAAAGGACTATCCTCTGTAGATCAGAAAAGCGGTATATGCTATGTAACAGGCTAAAAATAAGATGCCAGTTGGCTTGCCTATTTGGTTTTTGGCTCGGCCAGTCATAAGGCTAAAAACAATAAGACACGTAGCGGCTAGCAACACAATTATATCTGCATTCACTACTGGGTCATACGTCATAGGGCTTATCATAGCACTGATGCCTAGCACCCATAGTAGGTTAAATATGTTAGACCCTATAACATTGGCGACTGCTATGTCTGTGTTTTTACGATATGCTGCCATAGCAGAAGTAACAAGCTCTGGCAGCGATGTGCCTATGGCTACTATAGTAAGTCCTATCAGGCTTTGACTTATCTCAAAATGTTCTGCTATTTTAATGGCCCCATCTACTACCCACTTGCCTCCTAGAAAAAGGCCAACCATACCTAGCAAAATGAACAAGATAGATTTACCCATTGGTAAGATCTCGCTTGGTGCTTCTTCTATCATATCTGCTCGCCCTTCTCTGGCTAGTTTTATGATATAAACCATGAAGAGAGCAAAGAATAATATAAATACCACACCATCTAACCTGCTTATCATTAGAGAATAGTCGGGATTAAAGATTGGAGCATTAGCCGCAAATGCAACTAAAAGGATGGCAATGATAGAAAAGGGGATCTGTGACATTACAGTGCTTTCCTTTATGGCAAGAGGATAGATAAACGCAGCCACACCTAAAATTAGTAAAATGTTGGCTATGTTAGAACCCACTACATTGCCTATGGCTATTTCTGAAGCTCCACTAGTGCTGGCCAGTATATTCACTATGAGCTCGGGCATACTGGTTCCCATACTCACTATTGTGAGACCTATTACTATGTCTGAAATGTTATATTTTTTAGCTACCGATGCAGAACCAGACACTAACCAATCTGCTCCTTTTATGAGCAGCACAAATCCAACAACAAAAAGTATATACACTAGCATTTCGCTGCAAATATGATAAACTGCACGTGTTATTCTCTTAAAATCTTATGAATCGACTTGCAATAAAATTGAGAAGGGTAAATTTTCTATAAGGTTCAAACGAAAAAGTGACAAGAGTCACAGAACAAGTTTAGGGGTTTATTTGTCTTATTTAAATATACAATAAACGAGTCAATTAATTTAAAGTACAGCTATTTGATACGTTTGCAATACACATCAAAACAACCATGAGAATTATAACAATGGCCCTCGGGTTACTATTTGCTTTTTCAGCTTTGGCACAACAGTATACCGTAAGCGGCAGGGTAAAGGATGCATCAAATGGCGAAACGCTTCTTGGTGCTACCATACTAGTAAAAGGCGGTGGGGGAGCCATTACCAATGAATATGGGTTTTACTCTATTTCATTAGAAAAAGGCACCTATGAGCTTACATACAAATACTTAGGGTATAAAGATGAAGTGAAAACGGTAGTGCTAGATGAGAACCAAACGATAAACGTAGAACTTGCGTTTACTGCCAATGTGATAGGCACAGCGGTGGTTAGTGCAAAAGCTTTAGAGAAAAGAGTAGAAAACAAGAAGATAAGTGTGGTAAAAATGGAGACTGCCAAGATTAAGGAAATACCCGTAATCTTTGGAGAGGTTGATATTTTGAAAACCATAACCCTACTGCCAGGCATACAGTCTGCTGGCGAAGGAAATAGCGGATTCAATGTACGTGGCGGCTCACAAGATCAGAATCTTATTTTGCTAGATGAGGCCACAGTTTACAATGCATCTCACTTGCTTGGTTTCTTTAGCGTGTTTAATGGAGATGCTGTGAAAGATCTAGAAGTGTACAAAGGAGGTATCCCTGCAAAATATGGAGGTAGATTATCTTCAATAGTAGATATAAAAATGAGAGATGGTAATGCCAAGAAGTTTGCCGCCATTGGAGGTATAGGAACTATATCTAGTAGACTAACCCTAGAAGGACCTATAGTAAAAGACAAATCCAGTTTTATGATAGCAGGACGTAGAAGCTATGCCGATATGTTTTTGCCGCTTGCTCCAGACGAAAACATTCAAAACAGTAAGCTCTTTTTTTATGATTTGAATTTAAAGGCAAATTATGAGCTAAGTGATAAAGACAGACTATATGTAAGTGGATACTTTGGAAGAGATGTATTAGGACTTAGCGAGCTGTTTGGTATCAATTGGGGAAATGCTACAGCTACGCTAAGATGGAATCACTTAGTAAACGAAAAAATGTTTGTGAATACGTCACTTGTATACAGCGATTTCAACTACGGTGTAGATATCAATTTTGCAGAGAATGCTAGTTTTGGTTTAGACCAATCTATTAATGACGTATACATCAAATCGGATTGGACTAACTTTATAAATCAAAAGAGTAAACTAAACTTTGGTGGTCAGGTTATTTATCATCGCTTCAATCCAGGACTATTTGCTCCTAACAATGAAGAGTCGGGTCTTATTTTCCAAGAAACACAACTTGAAAAAAGAAAAGCACTCGAGAGTGGATGGTACATAGATCATGAGTATAAGCACAGCACTAGACTAAATTTCAGATATGGTCTTAGACTATCTAGTTTTTCTAACATTGGAGGTTCAGAATATAGATACACTAAAAGTCAAGAAACCTTTGAGCCTATAGACGCTCTTACCGACACAACGTTATATGGCAAAAACGAGTTTTACAATACCTACTGGGGATTAGAGCCAAGAGCCTCTGTAAGCTATAACCTAAACACGACTACCGCTATTAAGGGGTCTTACAATAGAACTTTCCAGTATGTACAGCAAGCTACTAATACAGCTTCTGCATTTCCGACGGACCAGTGGTTTAGTGTAAATGAGAATGTAAAACCTCAGCGTGCAGATCAGGTAGCAGTAGGCCTTTTCAAAAACTTCGACATAGGACTTGAAACATCTGCAGAGGTGTATTACAAGTGGATGGATAACCAAATAGACTATAGAGACAATGCTGCTCTGGCGTTTAACGATCAACTAGACGGCGAGTTGCTTACAGGAGACGGATGGGCATACGGAGCAGAGTTCTATGTAGCCAAGACAGAAGGGAAATCAAGCGGTTTTGTGTCTTATACTTGGGCCAAAACAATGAGACAAATAGATGGGATAAGTGGTAACAATCCGTACGTTGCTGGTTTTGATAGAAGGCACAATTTGTCTGTGGTATTTACGCAGAAGTTTACCAAAAGACTTTTAGCTACGGCATCTTTTGTGTTTGCAAGTGGCCAGCCACTTACTACCCCGGTGAGCAAGTATTTTTATAACGGAGAGTGGCAGTCTAATTATAATGACCAAGAAAGAAACAACTTTAGATTGCCGGCTTATCACAGAGCAGATATTGGAGTTACACTAAAGAGTAAAGAGAAGCCAGACAAAAGATTTAAAAGCAATTGGAACTTTTCTGTCTATAATCTCTACAATAGAGAAAACCCATACGCTATCTACTTTAGAGAAATTGGAGAAGCTGATTTAAAGAAATTCCCAGATGCAAAAGTGGGTGACACTGCTGCTTTTCAAACCACACTTTTCAAAATAATACCAGCCATAACTTGGAACTTTGAATTTTAAATAGAACCAAAAATGAAAAAGATTTTATATATAGTAATAGCCTCGCTTGTATTCGCAGCCTGCGAAAAAATAGTAGATGTAGAAATACCTTCTGAAGACCCTAGGTTGGTCATAGAAAGCGAGATTTACAATATCAAAGATATTTGGAAAGTAAAACTTTCTTTAAGTCAACCTTATTTTGACCAAGACAGTGCAGATGACGTATCAAGTGCTTTAGTTTTTATAACAGAACTAGGCGGCGACACAGTTTATCTAAACTATACAGACACAGGAATGTATGTATCTGCAGATTCGCAGCAGTGTATTATTGGCAATTCGTATACCCTTAGTGTGGTATACAAAGGTCAAACCTATTCTGCCAATGAGCAATTACAAAACGCCTTTGCTATAGACACCCTTATGTCGTTTTTTTTACCACCAAATGATAGATCTTTCCCTACGGGGACTTACGTTTTCTTACAAGGAGAATCTGATAGCTCTAAAACAAACTACTATCTTTTTAAAACGTATAGAAACGACACGTTAAAATCTGCTGACTTGGATGACGATCAGTTTGGCTCTGTGTCATTACTCAACTCATTGTTTAATGTAAATGATATTTTGGGAGAGATAGCTTTGGGCAAGTTGCCACGCCCCATACTTTTTGATGTGGAAGAAGATGACACAGTGCGTGTGGAGCAGTTTGCAGTTACAGAAGAGTATTATAAGTTTTTGATAGATGTAGATGCTCAGCAGAGCAGAAGCGGAACACCGTTTGACCCGCCGCCGGCAAATCCGAATAACAACCTAAGTAATGGGGCTTTGGGTTATTTTGCGGTAGCACATAAAGAAGAAATTACTTTAGTTATAGGGCAGTAGGATTTTTTTAACTCTGCTCTCTTAGCCTATCTAAGAGTTGGTTTAGCGTATCAAATTCTAAAGGAGTCAAGTTCTGATGCTTTTTTATCACTTCATCTACTACGGCATTTAATGTCTTTAGGGTTTTTTGTCCATATTCGGTAACAGAAACATCTACTTGTCGCTTATCATATGAGCAAGCTCCTCGTACTACTAGCTCTTTGTCACAGAGCTTATCTACTAGCCTAGAGGCATTCGACATTTTGTCTACCATTCGCAGGGTTATCTCGTTTACAGATACTGGCTTAGGGTGTTGCCCTTGGAGTATGCGAAGCACGTTAAACTGTTGCAGTGAGGTTTTGTGCTCCTTTAATGCAGAATTAATCAACCCAGAAAAATAACTATTAGTGTACGATACGTTTACTATTGCTTTCTCTGCAAGGTTGGCAAACTCCTTTTGTTTTATTTCGTCTCCTATACCCATTTATTGTATGAACATACAAATATTACAAAAGTTTAGCGAGCCTTTTTGCACATCTATCTATTAGAGTCGAGAATAGACTGCAAATTGACCAAAACATATGACTATTGTAATCTGTTCTAAATACAAGTATGCCTAAATTTTTACCCTTAGCAATATTTTTATTTCTCTTTTTCGCATTAGATTTTTATGTGTTTCAGGGTTTCAAACTTCTTATAAAAAAGTGGGTGCCCGCCTATGCAAATTTGTTTCATATTTTGTATTGGGCTATACCTTTAGGCCTCATTCTGTTTTTGGTTTTGTACAGCGTACTCTCAGAATCGCCATCTAAAAATATCGTGCAAATGTGGACAGGCAGCGTGCTTTTCGGCTTGTTTATCTCCAAAGTATTCTGGCTTGTGTTTATGATCTTAGACGATGTAGTGAGACTGATTAAGTATTCGGGCTCTAGTAGTTCTAGCACTGAAGTTACAATGAACGCTATAAGCAGATCAGAGTTTATAGTGACCAGCGGTGCACTAGTAGCGGGTACGGTTTTTGGCACCTTACTCTATGGCATGTTAAAAGGAGCCCATAACTATCAGGTTCACAATAAAGCACTGAAGTTAAAGAACCTGCCCTCAGCTTTCAAGGGTTTTAAAATTGTTCAGATATCAGACGTACACTCAGGCAGCTTCTGGAGTAAGGATGGAGTGAGCAGAGGTATACAGATGATTCTAGATCAAAAACCAGATGTTATATTTTTCACAGGAGATTTGGTGAATAGTAAATCGGATGAGTTTTTAGGATTTAAAGATATGTTTGGTAAACTGCAGGCTCCACATGGTGTGTATTCTGTTTTGGGAAATCATGATTACGGAGACTATTCCCAGTGGCCAGATAAAAATGGAGTAACGAAAGAGCAGAATTTACAACAATTAAAAGACCATCACTCAGACATGGGATGGAATCTATTGATAAACGAAAACAAGGTCATAGAAAAAGACGGAGATAAGCTTGCCATATTGGGGGTAGAAAACTGGAGTGCACACCGTCGTTTCCCGAAGTACGGTAAGCTAAGCGAGGCGTATGCCGGCATAGAAGATGTAGAAAATAAGCTACTGCTATCTCACGACCCAAGTCACTGGCGAGCAGAGGTGCTCAAGGACTACCCTGCCATAGATGCCATGTTTGCTGGGCATACTCACGGCATGCAGTTTGGTATAGATACCAAGTACTATAAATGGAGCCCTGTGAAATATCAGTATCCAGAGTGGGCAGATCTATACGAAGAGAATGGCCAGTATTTGTATGTAAATCGTGGCTTTGGATATTTAGGTTATCCCGGTAGAGTTGGTTTCTTACCAGAGATTACGGTCTTTGAGCTGGAGACGGCCTAAACTTCAACAAAGGCCATTTTAGCCTTTACTAGCTCAGTCAAAAATTTAGGATTCTCTTCTAGCTTATTGCCTACCACTACCACATCTGCACCAGCATTAAATACTGCCTCTGCTTCTTCTTGGCTTGTGATACCTCCGCCTACTATTACAGGCACAGTTATTTCGTTTTTGACTGCTGCTATGAGTTTGGGCGAAGCATGATTGCTAGCACCACTGCCACAGTCTAGGTAGATGAGTTGCTGACCTAGCTGAGTGCCTGCCAGAGCGGTAGCTGCAGCTATACCCGGCTTATCATTGGGTATGGGCGTAGTTCCACTTATGTAAGATACGGTTGTGGTCCGTCCACCATCTACCAGTATATATCCCGTAGAGAGCAGTTCTAATCCAGACCTTTTGAGCTTGTAAGCAGACTCCACGTGCCTGCCTATAAGCAGGTCGGGGTTTCTTCCGCTAATGAGGCTTAGAAGGAGTATGGCGTCTGCATTCTCGTCTATTTGGTTTGGGCTTCCTGGAAATATGATGAGAGGCTTATCTGTTCTCTTTTTGAGCCCAGCTATACATGTTTTCATGTTGCCATCGGTCACCAAACTGCCGCCTACAAAAAGAAAGTCTATTTGATTAAAATCAGGGTGAAATACCAGATTATCTAATCGACTTTCGTCTGATTTATCTGGGTCTATTAGTACGGCCAACATTTTTTTATTGGTGGCGGCTAAAGATGATATTTTATGTAATATGCTAATAGTCTATCTGTTGCGAAAACGGGTTTTCTAAACCAAATTTCCAAGTTAAATTTTAAATATTTATTGATTTTTATCTTATCAACACGGCAAATCTCTTAAAAATAAGTCAATGATAAAATTTTATTGTAGAAGTGTGGAAAACCCCACTTTATTATTGGGTTATTATGGATGTATGTTTGACTTAAAACTCACTATAAATATTTGAGCCCCAAAAATAGAATTAGAGAGTTTATTTTTTTTACATAACAAAAACCAAAACCTTAGAGAATGAGCACCAAGCCAACGTACAAGAAGAATGCATTAAAGTTCAAACGTTTCAACACCAAGAATGGTGTACCCGCAGTAGACCTATACGATTATGAGTATAGAACATCGGTTATTAAAAACCCTGCTGGGGACGATGTTTTCAAAATGGACAATGTAGAGGTACCTAAAGATTGGTCTCAGGTAGCAACAGACATTTTAGCACAAAAATATTTTAGAAAAGCAGGTGTACCGCAGGCAGATGGCACTACGGGGTCTGAAACATCGGTGAAACAGGTGGCACATAGACTTGCTGATTGTTGGAAAACTTGGGGTGAGCGTTATGGATACTTTGCATCTAAAAAAGATGCACAAGTATTTTACGACGAGTTGGTGTTTAGCATATTGGGGCAAATGGCTGCACCTAATAGCCCGCAATGGTTTAATACAGGCTTATACAATACATACGGCATTACGGGCAAGCCGCAAGGGCACTCATACGCAGATCACGAAACCGGGGAGGTAAAAAAATCTACATCAGCTTACGAAAGACCTCAACCACACGCTTGTTTTATACTTTCTGTAGATGACGACTTAGTAAACGAAGGTGGCATAATGGACCTTTGGGTTCGTGAAGCACGTATCTTTAAATATGGTTCTGGTGTAGGTACTAATTTCTCTTCTATAAGAGGAGCAAATGAGAAACTAAGCGGAGGAGGCAACTCTTCTGGACTTATGAGCTTCTTAAAAATAGGAGATAGAGCTGCCGGTGCTATCAAATCTGGAGGTACTACTCGTAGAGCTGCCAAAATGGTTTGTCTAGACTTAGATCACCCAGAAATTCTGTCTTTTATCAATTGGAAAAAAGATGAAGAAAAGAAAGTAAAGGCTCTTATAGATGCAGGATACGATTCTGGTTATGAAGGAGAGGCTTATGCTACCGTTTCTGGTCAAAACTCAAACAACTCAGTAAGAATACCAAATAAGTTCTTCGAAGCTCTTAAAAACGATGGGGAGTGGGACTTGATATCAAGAACAAATGGGAAAGCTATTGGTAGTGTTCCAGCTTCTAAAGTGTGGGACGATATCTCTTTTGCTGCTTGGGCTTGTGCAGATCCAGGAGTACAATATGATACTACTATAAATGAGTGGCATACTTGCCCAGAAGGTGGAAGAATAAATGCTTCTAACCCGTGCTCTGAGTATATGTTCTTAGACAATACGGCTTGTAACTTAGCGTCACTGAACCTAAGAAAATACTTCAACGAAGAAACTAAAGAGTTTGATATAGGAGCTATAGAGTACGCATCTAGACTATGGACTGTAGTGTTAGAAATTTCTGTACTTATGGCTCAGTTTCCTAGTGAAGAGGTTGCTAGACTTTCGTACCAATACAGAACATTAGGTCTTGGATATGCTAATTTAGGATCTGTGTTAATGGTGAGTGGTATACCATATGATAGCGACGAGGCATTTGCTATATGCGGAGCTGTTACGGCTATACTTACAGGTACTTCTTATGCTACGTCTGCAGAGATGGCTAGCTTTATGGGAGCATTTGACCAATATGAAAAAAATAAGGAGCATATGCTCCGTGTGATGAAGAATCACAGATATGCAGCATATAATCTAGATGAATATGACGGCTTGAGCATTAAGCCAGTAGGAATAGATCCTGCGTACTGTCCGGAGTATCTGCTTAGCCCAGCTACTGGAGCTTGGGATAAAGCAGTACAGTGGGGAGAGAAGTACGGTTATAGAAACGCTCAAACTACAGTAATAGCACCTACAGGGACTATCGGTCTAGTAATGGATTGTGATACTACAGGTATAGAGCCAGATTTTGCTTTAGTTAAGTTTAAGAAGTTATCTGGAGGTGGATACTTTAAAATAGTAAACCAGTCTGTGCCACTAGCACTAGAAACACTGGGCTACTCTGATACAGAAGTAGAAGAAATAGTGAATTACGCAAAAGGGCATGCTACTTTAAAAGGAGCTCCTTCTGTTAATCACGAAACACTCCTTACTAAAGGATTTACTATGGATGATTTAGTAAAAGTAGAAAGCGGTCTATTGTCTGCATTCGAAATTAGCTTTGCTTTTAATCATTGGGTGCTTGGTGAAGAAGCTATGAATAGATTAGGATTCACATCTGACCAATATGAGGCTGATGGATTTAACCTATTAAGAGCTCTTGGCTATAGCAAAAAGGATATAGCGTTAGCAAACGACTTCGTATGCGGTACTATGACTGTGGAGGGTGCACCATACCTAAAAGATGAGCATCTTCCTATATTTGATTGTGCAAACAAATGTGGCGAAAAAGGAGAAAGGTTCATACACGCACACGGACACATCAAAATGATGGCTGCTGCACAACCATTCTTATCTGGTGCAATCTCAAAAACAATCAACTTGCCAAACGAGGCAACAGAAGAAGATATTAAATCTTGCTACCAATTAAGTTGGGAGCTAGGTACTAAGGCTAATGCTCTATACAGAGACGGTTCTAAGCTATCTCAACCACTTAGCAACAAGTCTGACGTAGAAGAAGAAGACGATACAATAACGGCTGTAGATAGTGCTGTAGGTACAGCAGGTCTGTTGAATATAGATGAGCTTACTCAAGAACAAGTGTTAGAAGCTGCTCAGAAAATATTAGACAATTCTAAGAGCACTGAGTTTATGCGTCAACTATCTAGTATAGTAGAACGTAAGCGTCTTCCTTGGAAGCGTAGAGGATTCACTCAAAAAGCCAAAGTAGGTGGTCAAACACTGTTCGTGAGAACTGGCGAGTATAATGATGGGACTCTAGGTGAGATCTTTATTGATATGCATCGTGAGGGTGCAACCTTCCGTTCATTAATGAATTGCTTCTCTATAGCAGTGTCTATAGGATTACAATACGGTGTGCCTTTAGATGAGTACGTGAGTAAGTTCACGTTCACTCGTTTCGAGCCAAGCGGAATGGTAGAAGGCCATCCAAACATTAAGAACTCAACGTCTATCATTGATTATATCTTCAGACTACTTGGATTTGAGTATCTAAACAGAACGGATTTAGTACACATCAAACCTACAAAAGAGGAGTCTCAGGCTAAGTTGGATACTCTCAAAGCGGAAAACAATGTTCCTACACCAGAGCCAGCACCAAAAGGAAGACTGTTAAAGTCTTCTACACCAGAAGTACAAAAAGCGGCCTCTACTGCTAAGTATGTAGCTACCCCAACGGGAACCTCGTCGGATGCGTTGCCGTGTACAAATTGCGGTAGCCTAGCACTAATAAGAAACGGCACTTGCCATCTATGTACTAACTGCGGCACAACTACAGGCTGTAGTTAAACAAAGTAATAAAGCACAACTATTAGGGACTCAAATTTGAGTCCCTTTTTATTGGTCACTATTTGGTAAAAAATGAATTTTGTGGACAAGTTTGGTTACACGAAATAAATAACATTACTTTGTTATCCCCAAAAATCAATAATTGATCGCCTCCCAAACAGATATCAAAATAGACTTCTATCATGAAGACGACTTGCTTTATTATCGCAAATCTTTGTTTTCTGGCACTTTAAAAAATGAAAAGAAAGATGTGTTAGAAGAGAAACAATATCAAAATGGTCTAAGGCACGGTATTCAAAAAATATTTTTTCTTAAAGGAAACCTAAAACAAGCCACTATGTTTACTAACGGATTGAAAAACGGTAGAAGCATAGAGTATTACAGCTGTGGAGCTAAAAAAATGAACGCAAGTTACACCGAAGGGGAATTAGGAGGCACCCTAGAAGAGTGGGACGATTCTGGTATTTTGAAGGTTAGAAAAACGTACTTTAAAGGCAAGCTAATTGCTGTAAAGTCTACTTTTTGTTAAAGTATTCTTTGGCAGCTTTCTCCAAGTCCCTATACCACTGCTCTCCAAATTTTCGCTCTAAAGCATGTTGTGCAAATTGATAGACCTTAATATCATCTGCAGCTCCTTTGGTACAAGCATCTGCACATATACTCCAGCGATGATAGTTTAATGCATAGTACTCGCTGTACTTGTCTATTCTTATAGGGTATAGATGACAGCTAAGAGGTTTTGGGAAACCGAAATCATTTTTCTTATTCGCTATTTCTATTGCACAATTGAGTATGCCATCTTTACGTACCACAAAGACGCACTCCTTATTCTCCTTACACGTAGTAACATCCATTTGGTCGAAAGGGTCTTTTTCTGCAAAACCTTCTTCTTTCAAAAGTGCTAATCCCGTTTCATCCATTTCAGTCTTAATGGTGTCTAGGTTTTGACCAATTATGTCTATTTCTTCTTTTTCCAAGGGTGCCCCAGCATCTCCTTCTATGCAGCATACACCCTTGCAAGCTAATACGTTGCAAGCAAAAGATTTTTCTATTACGTCCTCAGATATTAAGCAGTTATCTACTTTTATCATTTCTTGCTTTCTAAATATGCTTTATATCCTATCTCTTCTAATTTTTCTGCTTTCTGTAATACAGAGGCTTGCATAGCATTGGTAAATTGAAGAACCCTTGTCTGTACTTCTGCATCGTGAGCACCAATCATTTTGGCGGCAAATATTCCTGCGTTTTTTGCTCCGTTTATAGCCATGGTAGCTACTGGTATTCCAGGAGGCATTTGTACTATAGAGTATAGCGAATCTATGCCACTCATATTGCTAGATTTTATGGGTACACCTATGACAGGTAGCGGAGTAAGTGATGCTACCATGCCGGGCAAGTGTGCCGCTCCTCCAGCTCCAGCTATAATGCTTTTATAGCCTTTGGTGTGAGCGGTTTTAGCATACTCGTACATTCTGTCTGCCGTGCGGTGAGCAGATACTACTGTTAGGTCAAAAGAAACTCCTATCTCTTCTAAAACTCGTGCTGCTTCTGCCATTACCGGAAGGTCCGAGTCAGAACCCATTATTATTAATACATCTGCCATGGGTTCAAATTTATATGCTTTTTATCGTAAGTAGATTTTTTACACGTTCCATTTTACGGACAACATCCGCTCTTGTGTCTGCTAAAACAGTAAAATGACCAAGTTTTCTGTCGTGAGAGGTAGTGGTTTTGCCATACATATGGATATATACTCCTTCTATTTGCAGTACTTCATTTAGGTTAGCAAGTTCATAGGCTCCATTCACATCTTGTGGTCCTACTATGTTACAAGTAGCTGCTGGTTTTATTAAAGCAGTGCTTCCAAGAGGTTGATCTAGAAGTATGCGATTAAGCTGTTCGTATTGAGACGTATAGCAAGATTCTATAGTATGGTGTCCACTGTTGTGTGGTCTTGGTGCTATTTCATTTACAAAAATACCGCCACTTGCTTCTACGAAAAGTTCTACTGCGAAAAGTCCGGGACTATTAAATCCCTTAACTGCTTTTAGAGCCAAAGCTTCGCACTTTTCGTTTATTTCTAGACTAAGGCTACTTGGAGCAATTAAGTAATCCATCAAGTTTGAACGCTGGTTAAATACCATTTCGCAAGGTGGATAAGTAACGGAGGACCCATCTTGTGCCACCGCTACTATTACTGAAACTTCAATGGCATCTTGTGCTAGCTTCTCTAGTACATAACCGTGTTCTGAAGTTAAACTTGAGTTGGACGCGGCTACCAGACTGCTAAAACTTTGCTTATTAAGCAACTGAACCCCTTTGCCATCGTAGCCTCCTTTTCTGTGTTTTAACACAAATCTATCCTCAGTCCAATTGCTAACTTCTTCTACTAAGGTATCCTTAGTAGCCAGGGTAAAAAGCAGTGTAGAGACTTTGCTATCTGCATAATACTGTTTTTGCAAACCCTTATCTTGTATAATAGAGAGTACGGATGGTTTCGGGAAAACAGGTTTTCCTTCTCTTTCTAGCTGCTCAAGGGCTTCTACATTTACATGCTCTATCTCATAGGTTAGTACATCTGCATTTTTGGCAAGACTATTTATTTTTATGGGATCTTGAAGAGATCCGACTACTTGATTACTGCACACTAAGCTAGCAGGACAACCTTCTGACTTTTCTAAGAAAGTGAAATTTATATTGAGAGGAGACCCCGCTTCAAAGAGCATTTTGCCTAATTGGCCACCACCTAATACTCCAATTGTTTTATTCATCTGTAATCTCTTGAGGTTGCAAATGTTAATATTTAATTGGACTACCTTTAATATGTGCTTAAATTTGTTCGAATAAAATTATTGAAAGTATAATCTAACACCCCACTCTTAGCATGAAAAAAACATTTACAACCCTACTAACCCTATTTATCGCAATTACATCTTATGGCCAATGTTTGATAGAGCCGTGGAGTTTGCAAAAGCGAACAGACAAAAGCGAACTCGTAGTAGAGGCTAAAGTTATAAGTCAGGAAGGTGCTTGGGATCAAAACCATGGGAATATATATACCATAAACACCTTAGAAATTTACAAAACATTTAAAGGACAGTATTACAATGAAACAATCCAATTGGTAACGGAGGGTGGCGTAGTGGGTCTAGAAAAGGAAGTGGTAACTCCGTCCCTAGAGTTGCAATTAGGCGAAGTAGGAGTTTTTATGATAAAAAGCGGTATTGTGAAATTTAATCGAACGGGACTTTTTTATCAGCCTACAGCTTCTGTGCAGTCCTTTGTGAAATATGACCTAAACGCAGTGAAGGCTTTCGATATATCTCAAACTTATCCAAGTATTAAGTTTGGGTTATATCCAAATATAGAGTCTTGCATAGGTAACTCGTTTCGCGTTGTAAAAGACTTTGACGCTGAGGCTAATAATAGAAAAATAAAAGCATTGGCCCCTCCCACTATCACCTCCTTTACAGCTACTACTATTAATGCAGGGGCGTCCGTCGAATTGACTATCAGTGGATCTAACTTTGGTTTTGGCAGAGGTAGTGGTGCCGTTGGGTTCAAAGACGCAAATTTTGGAGACGGGAGGTACTACTATAGCCCTACAGGTTGGAGCTATAACCAATGGAGCAATAGTCAAATAAAGGTGGTAGTGCCATCAAGAGCAGGAACGGGTACTATCCAAGTAATTAATAACAACGGAGAATCTGGCGAATCAACTAGTAGTCTCACTGTAGATTGGTCGCATCTTAATATTGCATACCCAATATCTTCAACAGATACACCTTTTTTTGAGGTACAGCATATAGACGACAATTCAAATGGTGGATATACTTGGCAAATGACAAGTGAGTTTGCAGGAGACAGCGGTGCAGTAGCGGCATTTATCCGCTCTCTTAATGAGTGGAAATGTGAAACGGAGATGAATTGGGAGATTGGAACTAACGCTACTATTGACACGGCTGAAGGTGACGATGTGAATATTGTACAGTTTACCACTTTTGGAGATAGTAAATTGGCGGTGTGTAGAAGTTACTATTCAGGTTGTTTTATAAGTGGAGGTAGCGATATGAGGTGGTACGTGAGAGAGTTAGATATTTCTTTTGACAGAACGTTTAGCTGGTACTATGGCACCGCTTCTCCTAGTTCTTTTCAGTATGATTTTGAAAGTGTAGCGACACATGAATTAGGACATGGACATCAACTTGGGCATGTACGAGACAATGCAAAGGTGATGCACTATAGCATCTCTAATGGGCAAAGAAAACCGGAGCTAGCTGCTACTGACATAGCGTGCGGTACCTATGTGAAGACAAAAGGAATAACAACTTCTGTTTGTAATCAAGATAAAATGACCGTTGGTATTTGTCCTTCTAATCCACCTATTGCAGATTTTTTTGTAGATGAGAATAATCCGTGTCTCTTGACTGCCATTACGGTAACAGACGCTTCCGTAGGACATGACGTTTCTTATTCTTGGAATTTTGGTAGCGAAGCTATACCGGCTACAGCTACCACCAAAGGGCCACATACTGTAACTTACGGAGATACTACTACTGCAACCATTAGACTAATAGCTACCAATGCTAGCGGTATAGACACCATAGAAATGGAGATTTCCGTAAAAGGCAATCCTGTAGCTAAGTACTCTGAATCCATTGACGGGACTAGAATTGCTTTTACTAATGAGTCTGAGAATGGCACAACGTATCTATGGACTTTTGGTGATGGTGGCACCAGTACAGAAGAAAACCCTGTGCATAATTATGCAGACAGAGGTGATTATGTGACTAGCTTACAAGCAACCAATAAGTGTGGCGATTCTACCATTTCAAAGGACTTTATGTTAAGATTTAATGTTGGCGTAGAAGATTTACAAAACAGCTTTACTATTTATCCTAATCCAGTACAGAATGGCAAATTGATCACTATAGAAGGAGGTAAAGTACATAAATATAGTTTACATACTTTAGATGGCCGATTGATAAATGAAGGGAATATTGTGAACAATGTAGTGAAGATAGATGTTGTACAACCAGCGATATATGTACTCACGTTATCTAAAGATGACAAAAGTGTAAATTATCGTATTCAAGTAACGGAATAGAAAAACAATGGCACGAGTAGTAGTAGGTTTATCAGGCGGAGTAGATTCTTCGGTAGCCGCATATTTATTACAGCAGGAAGGGCATGAGGTTATCGGGGTCTTTATGAAAAATTGGCACGATACAGATGTGACCATTAGTGAAGAGTGCCCGTGGGAAGAAGACAGCAAAGACGCTCTCTTAGTAGCAGATAAGCTAGGCATCCCATTTCATACCATAGATTTTAGTGAGGAATACTACGAGCGTATAGTTAGCTATATGTTTAGAGAGTATGAGAGTGGCCGTACGCCAAATCCCGACGTGTTATGCAATAGAGAAATCAAGTTTGATTCATTCTTAAAACATGCCGTAAAACTAGGTGCAGACTATGTAGCTACTGGTCATTACTGCAGAAAAAGAGAAACCGAAAACGGATTTGAACTACTAGCCGGCAAAGACGGAAACAAAGATCAGAGCTATTTCCTCTGTCAGATAAGTCAGGATCAATTAGCCAAAGCTCTTTTCCCGATTGGGGAATTAGAGAAACCTGAAGTAAGAAGAATAGCAAAAGAGCAGGATTTAGTAACGGCAGAAAAACGCGATAGTCAAGGGCTGTGTTTTATAGGAAAGGTAAAACTTCCTGATTTTTTAAAGCAACAGCTTAAGGAAAAGAAAGGAAATGTGGTCGAGATTATGAGAGATTGGTCGGGTTTTGAAAATAAACTTGGAACAACAGACGAGTATTGCCTCTCAGAGACAGACGGTAAGGTGATAGGAGAGCATATTGGAGCACATTTTTACACTATAGGCCAGCGAAAAGGACTGAATATTGGCGGGTATGTAAATCCGCTTTTCATTATCCAGATAAATACAGAAACCAATACGGTGTATGTGGGAGAGGGTGAAGATCATAAAGGACTAAGTAGACCGGGACTTCTTATCCAGGAAGAAGATATTCATTGGGTTAAAGATGCAGACAAAATGGAAGTGGGAGAGAGTAAGTCTTTCGAGACACGCATACGATACAGACAGCCACTCTTTGGTGCTACACTGATTAAACTAGAAAGTGGGCTTGAGATTAAATTTAACTCACCTCAAAAAGCGGTTGCAAAAGGCCAGTTTGCGGCTTGGTATGCTGGTGATGTGCTGGTGGGTAGTGGTGTAATTAATTAAAAAAAGGGACTGGAATTTTTGAAAAAATTCAAAAATAAAAGGATTTGGCCTCCGTTTCGTCACGAACTTCCAACGTTCTTCCTGCTAAAGTTAATTAGCAAGCGTCATTACCGACAAGTCTGGAATTTAAGGCCTGTTCTTATACGCATTGGTACAGCCGGAAAAGTAATCGGTGTAAATTTTTCAAATTGACCAGTCCCCTTACTTCAAAGGAACGACTTATATCTCAAAATAGTTTCATAAACTTGCGTCATAATCAGACCATATTGATAAGTATCCTTATGCCAGTAAAGAATGCTGGCAAATATCTAAAACCGTGCATAGATTCTATCTTAGCACAGACTAACCCTGACTGGGAGTTGGTAGTAGTGAACGATGGCAGTACAGATGGTTCAGAAACGATACTACAGGAATATGCTCAGAAGCATGCCAATATAAAGATAGTCAATAGTGATGGAGCAGGAATAGTGCCTGCTTTACAAAAGGCATATCAGTTATCTAGCGGCGGCTTGATACACAGAATGGACGCAGACGACTTGATGCCCGCAGACAAGCTAAAACTGATGGCTGAGGTGATAGCGGAGGGTTCTGTGGTGACCGGGAATGTGAGTTACTTCTGTGATGAACGCGAAGTGGGTGAGGGTTTTCAGAAATACACCGCTTGGCTTAATGGTCTAATGGAGTCTGGGAGTTTTTGGAGAGACGTCTTTAGAGAGTGCCCATTGCCATCATCTGCGTGGCTAATGTACAGAAGTGATTTTGAAAGAGTTGGAGGTTTTGATTCTGATTTGATGCCAGAGGACTACGATTTTGCTTTTAGAATATTGAAACACAAACTCAATATTATTCGCCTAAACGAAGTGGTTCATCACTGGCGGGATAGTGAAACTAGAACTTCTAGGAACGAGGAACAGTACTTTCCTATAGCCTATCTACCGCTCAAGGTGCATTACTTTATAGAGCTACATAGAGATGAGTCTATAGGTCTGGTGCTGTGGGGTGCAGGTAAAAAGGGAAAGTTGGTTGCCAAAGAGCTTTTGGAAAGAAATGTAATGTTTACTTGGGTTACCAACAACGAAAAGAAAGTGGGTAAGGACATTTATGGGGTGGTGTTAAAGTCAGATAATGAACAAGAACTTGCTAATGCTCAAATTATTATCTCGCTCTCGTCTCCTGCTGAAAAAGCAGAGGTGCAAGGACAGTTAAACAGGGAAGAGCTTATAAATAATGAGGATTACTATTGGTTTTTTTAAAGGAAGCCTATTCGGTAAACCTTGGAATTTATATTCTGATTTTTGGAACTTCTTTAGCCTACTCTACATCCTCATAATCAACGTATTCACCACCTTTGGAGTGGTCAATAGTTGATTTTTTATTTGGCTGCTGAGGTGTAGGTCTGTCGCTTTGAGGCGGTTTCCCGTCTTGCTTTACAGCATCGGCTACTTTGAACACCCTCTTGAATACCCAATACGCTATTAATCCAATGAGAAGATACTTAAACATTATCTACTTAGATACATTGATTTCTGATTATACAGTTCTCTAAATATAGGATCTTTAGTGTCTTTTACAAAGAGAATTTCTTCGCCGGTGGACTTCATTTCAGGCCCTAATTCCTTATTTACATTAGGGAACTTATTGAAGGAGAATACCGGTTTTTTAATAGCATATCCTTCATGTAAAGGTTTGATATCGAAATCTTTAAGCTTCATGTCTCCAAGCATTACTTTAGTTGCTATATTGACGTATGGCACTTTATGTGCTTTGCAGATGAAGGGTACAGTTCTACTAGCACGTGGATTTGCCTCTATTACATATACTTCTTCCTCTTTTACCGCAAATTGTATGTTGAGCAAACCTCGTACGTCCATAGCTCTAGCTATTTTCTTGGTATACTCTTCCATCTTATTCATTACGTTTTCTGATAGACTGAACGGAGGAAGCACAGCGGAGGAATCTCCAGAGTGGATACCCGCTGGTTCTATGTGCTCCATCATACCCACCATTAACACATCCTCACCATCACAGATACTGTCACTCTCTGTTTCTTCGGCTCTGTCTAGGAAATGGTCTATAAGCACTTTGTTGCCAGGCAAATCGCCAAGTAAATCGATTACTGCTTTTTGTAAATCTTCGTCATTGATTACTATCTTCATTCCTTGACCACCAAGCACATAACTAGGTCTTACTAATACAGGATATCCTACTTTATGAGCTACTTCTATAGCTTCGTAAGCATTTTCTGCTACACCAAATTTAGGATATGGTATTTCTAATTCTTTTAGAAGTGTAGAGAATGACCCTCTATCCTCAGCTAGGTCCATATTTTCGAATGATGTACCAATTATTTTGATACCATGATCTCTCATACGCTCACTTAGTTTCAGAGCTGTTTGCCCTCCGAGTTGAACGATTACACCTTCTGGTTTTTCCAATTGGATGATGTCCCATAAGTGCTCCCAGAATACAGGTTCAAAGTATAATTTATCTGCAGTATTAAAGTCTGTGCTTACGGTTTCGGGATTGCAATTAATCATAATTGCTTCATATCCTAGTTCCTGTGCAGCTTTAATACCGTGCACACAGCTGTAGTCAAATTCGATACCTTGACCAATTCTATTTGGCCCAGAACCTATTACTATAACTTTCTTTTTATCAGAGGGTTGACTCTCGTTTTCTCCATCAAAGGTTGAATAGAAGTAGTTGGTAGGAGAAGTGAATTCAGCAGAGCAAGTATCCACCATTTTATAGACTCTATGGATACCAAGTGAGGTACGCTTATCATATACGTCCATGTCCGTAATTCCACCTCCTAAAAGGTGAGCTATTTGTGCGTCTGCAAATCCTTTTTCTTTAGCAAGACGAAGAATATCTGGATCTATATTATCAAGAGTAAATTTCTTTATCTCCTTATCCATTTTTACGAGTTCGTAAATTTGCTCAAGGAACCATCTATCAATTTTAGTTATTTTCTGGATGGAAGTAATAGGCACTCCTAGTGCCATTGCATCTCTTATATGGAAGACCCTATCCCAACTTGGATTTTCTAAAC
>Ga0307994_1000738_pt1 | contig 21529 bp, 27 predicted proteins | sample EllFjometagen261_FD_203171 | JGI IMG/M metagenome (GOLD analysis project Ga0307994, IMG submission 203171) | Marine microbial communities from Ellis Fjord, Antarctic Ocean - #261 | ecosystem: Environmental > Aquatic > Marine > Unclassified | place: Southern Ocean | collected 2014-11-02 | reverse complement strand
GAGGGTTGGGCTACTGCCGCCAGCATTTATGAGGCCACTGGGAAGCCCTGTGTGTTTGCACTGAACGCGGGCAACATAGTTCCGGTAGTCGAGGCACTCCAGAAGGCTAAACCCTATGCGGAGCTGGTTATTGCTGGCGACAATGATGATGCTGGCCGCAAGGAGTGTGAACGTGCTTTCTCTGAGCTTGGTGTCGAGTATATCTTGCCAGACCAAGAGGGCTGGGATTACTCCGACCTTTGGGTTGCCCAAGGCCCGGAGGCCACACGCAAGGCGCTGACTGTGCAGAGCGTAATGGATCAAGTGTTTCTCCCAAACGAAGCCATCCCGCAGCTTGGCCGCAACTACCTTGTGAAAGGCTGGCTTGGCGAAGGCCAGATGTCAGTGATCTATGGCCCGTCTAACGTCGGCAAGTCATTCTTTGCGCTAGATATGTCTTGGCATGTATCATGCGGTGAGACATGGAACGGCCACAAGGTTATTGGCGGCTCTGTTTTGTACCTCGCTACTGAAGGCGGCATGGCTTTTCACAATCGTGTTGTTGCACTCAGCAAGCAATATCCAGACCATAAGGATGTGAAGCTTGCCGTGCGACCTGCACCTGTCAACTTGCTTGATGGTGAAGTTGATATGAACGTGTTGGAAAAGCTTTGCCGTGAGGTATCGCGCCGCCACGGTCAAGTTAAGCTCATTGTTGTGGATACACTCAGCCGGTCTATGGCTGGTGGCAATGAAAACTCGCCAGAGGATATGACACGCTTCATTGGCAACTGTGATAAGATGCGTGAAATGACAGGCGCACACGTCGCCATCGTCCACCACTCAGGCAAGGATAAGGCCGCAGGTGCGCGTGGTCACAGCTCACTTCGTGCTGCTACTGACACCGAGATTGAGCTGGACTACAATGAGGAAAGCGGGATGCGCTCGGCAAAAGCAACCAAGCAACGTGATATGGAGACAGGCGCGACATTCTCATTCAAGCTTGATGTAGTTGAGCTAGGCAGAGACGAGGACGGCGATGCTGTGACCACATGTACCGTCAAGCAAGCGTCCGAGAGCGAGATTGAGGAAGCCAACCGGCCACGCATCAAGGGCAAGAACCAAGTCCTCATACGCCAAGTGTTTACGCAATTGCGTGGCGAAGGCATAGGTCGGCCAAACCCTGCTGGCGCAGGATTTCCCGAACCCCGCACTCACTGGATGATCCAAGAGGAAACGGTGAAAGATCACTTTGCTGGCAAAGTGTCGTCATCGTCCAACCCAAGGTCAGTGTATAAGCAAGCTATGGACGCCCTAATTGGGTCTGGCCATGCTGTACTTAACGATGGCTTCATTTGGTTCACAGATACAAACGGCAAATATAGGGAGGCTACACAATGATTGAATGCGAAGAGTGCGGAGGCACTGGTGAGTGTGAGGTTGATTATTACATGCCGCATTGCAGTGGCCGAGATGTCGGCGAAATCGAAACGCGAGTTGAAGAGTGTGACTGGTGCGGTGGCACTGGTGAAGCTGAGGAGGACGAATGATGGTCAATATAATTGGAGAATTTAAAAGTGTCAGAAACAACAATAATCACCCAGCGCCTGCTGCGGATCAACGAGATCATGGTGAAGCAGAGTGTATCCAAGGACAGGCCAAACCTGAAGCAGCAACTGGAAGAACAGAAAGCACTGTTGCAGATGCTAGAGCGGTCCCTAAAGCGGTGACAAAGGCGGAGAAAGAAGAGGAAAGGCTTGGTATAGCTATGTTGCGCGAGGCTTTGAATGATCCGTTGATACCAAATCCATCTAAATGGAAGCAGGCAACGGCGTTCGCTCAAGCCAAACGTGCGCAGCTTGCAAAGGAGCGTCGTGAGCGTGTCAGGCTTTACGCAGAAGAGGGCATAATGACTGTGCCGCAGGTTGCTCAGTTGGAGCGCGTAGTTCAGACGACTATTCGGGGTGATTGTCAGCTCTTGGGTGTGCGGTTGCGTGCCAGTGAGATTAAGGTGTCACCGTATCAGGGCGAAATCTCTGCCCGACGTGACAGACTTGAGGAAATGGCACCAACGGGAATTACACGCGCCGCAGCAGCAGAAGAGCTGGGCGTGTCGGAGGCTACGGTGCGTCGCGACCTTATGGTGGCGCGTATTAAATGGGAGGGGAACCGCTAATGTCTGATCGCCGCATACTAATGCTAGAGAATAATCTCAACGAAGCCCGGACGCTGATTAGCGTTTTGCAGTCTAAGGTCGCACGCCAGCGCGATGACGTGACGCGCCTGCGCAATCGCGTGGACACGCTGATGCTGGATAAAAAAGAAATCACAAAAAAGTTCAACGAGCTGCGGGAGGAAAAGCAATGACAGATGGTCGGCGTCACCCGTACAGCAATCGCACCAAGGAAATTTGGTCGATATACAACGAACATCCATCGCTATCGAACCCTGCAATCGCCAAGATAGTTGGGACCACTCCCAATATTGTGGCTGGTGCTATCACGCGCGGGAAAGCTAGCGGTCATTGCCGCCACAGACCAAAGACAAAGGCGACAGTGATTAACGCTGCAAGCATTACGAGTGGCTACATCGGCCAAGTGATCGACGCGCTTGACGTTCAGCAAACGCAGTGGCTATTTGATGAGGCCGAGAATTGCGCGTGCTTGACTGCTGCTGAATATATTGCAGAGCTTGTTCTTGATGCCTATGAAGAAGCAACAGCAGTAGGAGCCAGTAAATGAACAGAGACGAGATACTTCAAACCGCAGAGAACTGCATCACAGTGGACCGCGCAGCGACCCACGGCGATGCCGAGGATAGCTTCCAAACCATAGCCGATGCTTGGTCGTGGTGGCTGTCAAATCGCAGCATCCCAGAAAGCCCACTTGAAGCCAGCGATGTCGCAATAATGATGTCGCTGTTTAAGATAGCTCGCATTGCCGGCAACGCACAGCACGAAGACAATTACATTGATTTGGCTGGCTACGCCGCGTTGGCGGGCGAAATATCAACGGTGGAATAAACCCGCAATATCATCCGCCTCGGCCTGCTCAGTAAATTCTGCGGGCCGAAGCGTCGTCGTCTGGTGTCCCTTTAACTGGTAATCGGAGAATATCCGTATCAGTGACAGCGGCATACAGACGAATACGAAAATCTCCGCATCTGAGCCGCCACGGCTAAATTTGAATGACCCAGAAAGTGTTGGCACAATGGACGACTTTACCTCAACGCGCAGCACACGCTTGGACGGCAGCGTCACATGTAGGTCGCACGAACCATTGACGTGGGCCGTCTCCAACCCAGCCATTTGAAACCTTGAGGCTGCAAGAAACTCGCCAGCACGACCAACGCCTGTTGCACTCAGTTTAGCTAATTTAGCCATATCAGCTAATTATTTACACAACTTTTCGCGGGTCTCATTGTGCCGCACAATCTGGCGCAGCAAATCCGCGTCAGTCCAGTCCACCACCGACTGATCTTTAAACGTAATGACACGCGAAATATCGCAGTAAGTGTCACCCGTCACTGTCACTCCGCACCCAGCGACTAGCACGGGCAGCAATGTCAGCATCACTAGCATTTTGCAATTCATCTTCGACCTCTTTCGCTGTCAATATTTTCTCAAGGCGATCATCCTTGATTTCGTATTCTAACTCATCGCGGCCATCGGCACGGCCCCTGTAGTACACGGTTACAATGGCCAATGCCGCAGCGCCGATCAACGCTGCATACAGCTTTAGTTTACCCAGCAAAAACATTATCTGTCGCCCTTATTCCATTTGCTGAGACGCTCCAAATCAATCACGCCCAACGCCACCATCGCCACCACTGCCAGCACTGCCATTATGGCTAGGTTCTGCCAAGGCAGACCACCTACAACACCAACAAGGGGTGTGGCAACAGATGCCATCTTTGCAACAGAAGAAGCTTGGATTGTCTTGGTTTGAGCAATCCGCTTCCGCTCTGGCTTCTTTTCGGTTTCTGCGCTGTTTAGCCATGATGTCACTTGAAAGCATGGGCATTGCTTGGCCGAAACCTCGTTATGTCCACGCACCTTTGTGATTGATGGGTATTCCATGCGCAGTTGGGCAATTAGCTTACGCAGCGCACGATCCTGCTCTGGCGTGAAGTTTTCCTCAAACTTGTCGTCTTGATCGCCGCCGTGTCCGCCCCATAGCGCAATCGCCACAGAGCCTGTGTTGTGGCCCTTCTGCGCGGCTGGCGTCACCTCAATCGGGCGACCCTCTGTAATTGTTCCATCACGGTCCACGAAATAATTATAGCCCACGTCGGACCAGCCACGATCCAAATGCCAACGCTTGCACTCCGCAGCTTTCTCGCTGGACCGACGGCCAGCCCACCACTCTGCGCGTGTCGCTGTGCAATGCACGAATATGCTATCTAGTTTTCTCATCAGTCAATCTCCTATCTTAAAGCAATGCAGGTACTCGTTGTTCTTGGTTACAAGTACAGTCGCCTTTGTCAGTTGAGTAAAGCAATCATTCTCAGAGGCGTACTGCCCAATCTCAAAGTGCGTAACGACAGCCGTTAGCTGCATCCAGACAAGAACCCACATCACCAACGCTCCATATATCGGCCCAAGAAGTATATAAGTGCGCCAATGCCACCGACACTGGCCAGCCCACTAAATGACCAAGCTATAGCCTGCATCAGCTCTTCACGCTCTTTTTCTTTTTGCTTCTGCGCTGCACGTCGAGCCTTGCGCGCCTCGGCCTGATATTGCTGCCAACGATCCCAAGTGCCGGGTGGCCCATATAGTCTGCACCAGCTTTCAAGCTCAAGTCTTTTTTCTTTTAGGTCTTCGAGTGCTTGGAACTCTTCCCAATCACCCTCGGCACCGCCCGTTATAGCCGTTATCGGGGAGCTTTTCTTGCGCTTAACCGCCTCTTTAAGCTCGTCTTCTGCGGTGAGGAATTTGCCAACCTGACCAATAAGTCCATTGATCTCAGAACCATTCTCCAAACACTTTTTTATGACAGAGTAGGCCGCGTTTGCTGCTGAAATGGTGGCCAGAATTGACATGGCTCACCGCTCCATCAATCGGTCTATTTTCTCCTCAATACGGTCAAACTTGGCAACGATTTGGCTCATCACGGCAGAGCTGTCAGCCTTTGTGACGTATTCTTTGGCCATTTCTTCGCGAGTTCTGTTTAATAAAATACGCACTCGGTCAAGCTCTTCCTTTTGAGATTTGATCCACCACACGACAAAGGCAATTACTGCTGTCAGGCCAGTGTTCCATAGTGAATCCATTTCCATTAGTAAGTACCTCCCCAAACACGGAACTTGTCAAACTCTCCGGAAATTATCTTTTTCTGGACAACCTCTTTAGCGGCTTCTGTATCAGACCACGCCACGCCTGCTTCTTTCAGCCAAGCACCAATTATGGCTGGCTGCAAAAAACCAACAATTCGGTTTTCTCCAGACATGCCTATTCCAGCGTCCCTAGCCATTCGCGCATCTTTTAGCGCTTGGCTTACGTCGTGGCGCTGCTTGATGACCATGTGGTCATGCTCAAAGCTAATCTTTTCTGAAATCTTTGCCATGTCTTATTTGCTCTTGGCACGCTTAGTGGGTGCGGGAGCCGGAGCTGGCTTAACGTCTCCTAGTACCTTCAGTGCATCTGGACGAACGCGCATCAAGGTTTGAACCTCTGGATTAGGAAGCTCTGCCGTGTCACCTTGCACCAACTTGCCAATAGACGTGTGTACTTTAAAACCCACAACTAAAACTTTTTTCATGTCGTTTCCTTTAATGAAGTTAGAGGGGCGACAAGCCGCCCCTCTATTCAATGTATTACGAAGTTGTGTTGTCGTAAATTGCGCCGTTTGCTTTTTCGTTCTTTGAGCAAAGAGCCAATTCGGTTGTGACCTGACGAGTAGTGTTGTCGCCATTTTTCGCAAGTGCAACATTCTTGGTTCCACGCAATACTGCGCATTCCCACATGTTGTCCTGCAAAATAAACACGTCGCGTGAACGGTTCTCGCGGCTTGGCATAAACTCAACTGTACCCCACGGAGTGACATACACCGCAAGAGATTTAACAACAGTCTCATCGCCAGCCTGTACGGCAGAACGCTGATTGTTGTTACCAGTGAAGCCCAGAGCTACATTCATTTGGAATGCAGACAAGTACACTGTATCTGGCTTGCCGCCTTCTTCCCAGATTGACTGCATAACGTCGTCAAACTTGGCCTGCGAGAATGCAGTTGGAGAAGTGTCGTCGGTACGGGCGTTTGTACCGTCGCCAGTTGGGTTTGCGCCTGAAGAACCAGACTGGAAGTTTACGTTAGTAATCAACCATGATGGTACACCACCAGTTTTACGAGCAACTGAGTTGCTTCCAACTACGTTGCCTTGGTTTGCAAAAAGAGCTTTTTCTATGTCTAATTTTTGCTCTTTAGCGATGAGCAATGTTTGGTAGGCCAATTCCTTGGCGCGACCTGCATTGTCAACTGCTTCATCCGTATCGGAAACGACCACAGCATTTTTGAAAATCTGTGTGCGTGCGCCGAGACGTACAGTTGGAGTAACTGCATCGGCAGATGTTGCATCGCCTTCAACGTGAGCATTTACGGCAGAAGCGCGCAATGCCTGAGTTTGCCACTCAACGAGAGTGTTCTTTGCTTTGGTTTTGCTCGACTTTGAGTAAAACGGAGTATCAGACGGATCTACGTTGTAGATCATGTCACTGAGGTCTTCACGAATGCCTACGGCATCGTATGTATCGAATGTATTTGTTGGCTGTGCCATTTGTTTAGTCCTTTCAAAGACTTAGGAGTTAAGCATCAAGCTCAATGCGTCATTGATTGAGCCTGATTTCTGCAAGCGCTGTTGCGCTTTTTTGCGAGTGTTGGCTTTGCTGTCCGCAGTTTTCTTTGCACCAGCTTTAACAACAGGACGGGCGTTTTGGCCTTTCTGCTGTGTCTTTCCGCGCTTTGCTACCAATGCCCGGTACTTACGAGCGTCGTTCAATGCCCGCACATAACGTGCGTCTGACACACCAGCCATTTCCTCGGCGGTAAAGCCGTAGTCCATGCCCACTTGCATCAAATCACCCTTTAATTGTTCGCCCCGTTCTGGGTCGGCAATCTCAGGTATATGCTGCTTCAAAATCTCAGCTTGCTCTTGCAGATACGACGTGTGCGCTTGCTGTTGCTGCTGTGATTGCTGTTGCTGCATTTGTTGAACTTGGTACATTTGCTGGTCGTGACCCGCCTTAGCCTCGTCATATTTGAGCTTTTCTTCCATGTACCCGATTGGGTCACTTTCAAATAGCTCGCGGGACGGTGGGATTGGGGCAGTAACGCCATTTTGCGCTTGCTGGTACAACTGCAAGACTTGCTGTTGCCGTTGTTGCAGCTCGGCGGCCTGCTGTTGGATTTGCTTTCGCGCCTCCGCAGCTTCTTGAAACCGCTTGCTGATTGCCGCTTGACCCGCAGCAGACTGTTTTAGCTGCTCAAGTGTCCAGTGTTCATCTTTGCCGTCAACTTTAACGGGGATGAGGTTGGGTTGAGCGTCTTCAACTTCTACTGAGTCTTCATCGTCAATTTGGTCGTCATCGTAATCGTCGGACGCCTCAACGTCATCTGAATACTCTTCTGATGCTTCAATCTCATTGCTTGGACCGTCGTCTTCAGGCTCAGTGATCAAGTCAACAGCGTCACTCAGATTATCCGATGCTTCAGGAGCTTCGGAGGTCGATAGCAGGCTCTCAGCCGCTTGTTCTAGGGTAGTCGTTTCCACGGTGCTACTTCCTTTGCTTGCGATCTAAAAATGTCTCTGCCGTCGTCGCGGCGTCGAGTTTCATTTCGATCAGGTTTAGCGCACAGATTATTCCATGCGCCGCTTCGCGTGCCTCTACGTCAGAGGCAGCGCTGTCTGTGAAGACCTTTATCTGGTCATCACGAACCTCTTGCATAAACGACAGAAACGAGGTGTCAGTCTTTAGCCGCCGCGCTTCGTCTGCTTTTATGCGTATTCCTGTTGTCATTGCTGTGGCACCCCTTGGGCCATTCCGCCAATCATGCGGACTTTATCCTGCTCGGCCTGCACACGGGCTACGTCAACGGCAGTGCCGTATTCGCCGTAAACCTTTGCCGCATCCACCAGCAAGTCTTGCGCCATCTGGTCACGCTTTAGGTCATCCTCAGCCGCAGCCTTTTGCGCCTCAAGCTGCAATTTAGCCATGTCAGACTGCATCTTGCCTTGGACCTTCATTTGTTCGGCCTGCAAGAACGCTGTGTTTGGATCGGCTGGTTGACCCTGAGCTTGTTGAGCCTGCTGCTGCATCTGCAACATCTGCATTTCAATCTCTGGCGTAATTGGCGCAAAGTAACGGTCAGCATTGCGTATGCCAGCAACAGCCAACTGGTCAGCCAATGTGTTGCGAATGTTGGTCATGCTGACCAAACCATTCTGCGGGCCGTATGTCTGATAAACCATAGTCTGCATTTGCAGCGCTTGGTTTAGAGCCATCATCTTTTCTTCTTCACGGCCAGTGCCTAGTCCGACGTTAATGCTTACGTCGTATGAGGAATCCCACACGCGAGGATCAACCGGCACGAATGAACCATTCATTCGCATCATTTGCTCTTCGTCTACGTTCTTGCTGTAAAGGCGAAGCATAATGCCAAATAGGTCACGCATACCGTCTGCAAGGTTACGGACCATAACCTCAACTTGGCCCGCAGCAGACTGTACAGTGGCCTGTACGGCTGCTTTGGTTGTTGACTGCATAGCTGCTGGGTCAAGGCCCATAGATGCTCTGGAAACGCCTGTTTTGGTCTCTACCAAGCCATCAAGGTAAGTCAGCGCACCAAGTGTCTGGCCCGCAGTAAATGGTACTGACAATTCCTGCACTGAGCCGGGCTGGCGCATACGAACGATTGCACCAATTTCGTTGTTTAGCACATCGTCAATATTGACTGCGCCTTCAACAATGCCCAAGCGAGGATTGTTTGTCATTGCCACGTTGTCGAGGATTGAGCGCAGCACAGACGTAGCTGCGTCCTGATCGTCCATGACAATTTCAGCAAGTGATTGACCGTAGAATGCGTGTGGCTCTGGGTCAATCTCAAACTTGGCAAATGGCAGCTCATCGCATGGCTCAAAATCAAGCATTTCGTATGCTGTGCCGCCGCAAGTAATCTTGTGCAAAACAGGAATGCCAGTGCCGTCTACGTCAATGCGCATATAAGCTTCTGTCACGGCAACATTACGCATAGACGGGTCTTGCTCATCCTCGTCTGATGTATCCGCTCCGTAGCCTTGGCGCTCGAACACCTCGGCCTGCGTAATGTCAGACCCGTCCTCAAAGTTGTCCAAGTTTATGACAACCTCTGGGTCGTAGCCCATAGCAATCAAATCGCCAGCACGCATGTCTGTGCGATGGGCTACAACGTAGGCGTCGGCAAGGCTTCGAGCATCACGGTTAATGAAAAACTCTTCTGGCGGCACGCTTTCAATGCAAAGCTCGCCTTTTTCCTTTTGACGGCTAATCTTTGTGCTGTGTACAGGCATTTCAACTTCCATGCCCATTTCGTCAATCTCAGCCGTATATACAACTGTATGCTCAATCACGGTCACATCATCGTCATCAACAAGATACGTGTACTCATCGTCTGACAGGTCTGTGAACGTGTAAATCTCAGCCTCTGGGTACGTCATCCAGTAGGCTTTCACGATCCCTTGTTTCTTAACAAGGGCGTCTTGAAAGGCGTCATTCATCACGCGATACCCGTTTAGGCGGGTAAACTCATGGTGCATAAACTCAGTGGCCTGCTCTGCCATTGCCACATCTTCTGGACCGTTTGGCGTGTACTCAACAGGTTTGGCTGTGCTAAGGAAAATACGCATTAAGCTTGGCTTCACTGCACGTACGGTATCCCGTACCTTTGTGGCTACAACTTTGCTGCGTCCATCCTCATGGCCAAGGTCAACCTCGCCATCATAATAGCGTTGCGCCTTAATCCGGTCATGGCTAATTTCGCCTTCAATGAAGTCCACAGCGTCGGAGATTGCGTCTTGGACAATGCTTTCGACTTCGCTATCTGATTTGGGTTTAAGTTCCATTATTGCTCCTGCTCTTCAAGCTGTCCGGCAACCGCACCAGTAAGGTAAGGTGCTAATGTTTTTTCCATTCGATCAAGGTCTTTGGGGGACTTTACGCCGCGAAGTAAGTCCTTGAATAATTCGTTATCTTCAATAGCTCTTTTAATTAGCGCCGCTGCCTTATCATTGGTCAATCGACCAACTATGCTCTGAAGCCTTGCGGAGAAAATTGCTGGTGTTTGAATGTCGCCCTTAAAGGTTCCTTGAGCTATTTTTGCACCAGCCTTAGCGCCAATAACCCTTGCTAAGGTGGATATAAGCGCATTTGGCTTTATGGCGTCCAAGCCTGAACCGGTATCGGCTGACAGTCTTGCACGGTCAATGTTTTCAAGCTCTTTTGCCATAACTTTTAGCTTATTAAGCTCTGACTTGGAGTAGACTTGGGACAAAATTTTAGTGAAGTCATCGTCTGCTAATTGCCGAGACAAACTCAACCCGCCTGTTTCTACTTGAGGCGCTCCCGCAATACCCCCGCCGCGAGTTTTGTCCAGAACCCTAGTGACATTAGATAAAAGTTTATCCCCAACCGCGCTTTTCAAGCCCTCCATAGCCTTACCTGTCTTGTCTTTTTTCGCCGTTGCAACAAGGTTCGACATTGCTTTGGCAGGAGATTTTGAGTTCATTACGGCGTCAAGAGCCTTGTCCGCTTTGCTCGCGGCAAACGATGCCGAGGTTCCAGATGTAACATCTGAAGTAAGTGCTTTTGCTCTTGCCGACTGAGAAACCAAATCTGATTGGGAGCTGATTGAAGCCTGCACTTCAGCCTTAACCTCTGGGAATTTGTCCAAAAGCGCCTTGTTGTCATTAACAAAATTTACAGCAGATGTTTCGCTGTACCTCTCACCTGAGAATACTTTTCTCTTGAATTGGCTGCGTAGGAAGTCCGCCGTGGCGTTCTTAACTTCGCCAGCTCCAGTCTCACCGCGCAAAGCCGCTGATATATCCTGCTCGGCAACAATTGCCTGATCTCCGCCCTGACCCATAGTCTTCTGAAGTGTAAGCTCCGGATCAATCCTGTCGTCGCCGCGAGAACCGCGCTTCAACAGCCGTCCAACCGTACCCTGCGAGAATTTCTTATTCATTTCGCGGGTAAATGCGCGAGCGTCAACGATTAAGGAATTTAGCTCATTATTCGGCCCGATGCGGTCAAAGCTTGCGTCAATTGAGTCGGCTACCTCGTTAGCAATTCTTGCCGTGTTTGCCTTAATGGTCTCACCTGACATTGCGTTTCTTGCAGCCTCACGCAACTTGGAAGACAGCGTGTTCATTTCTCCGATCTTCTGGATTGGCGATGCTTCTGTTGCCTTTAGGAAGGTTGCAACCTCGCTCGGAACATCGCCTTGATTGTAAACATTTAAGTTGTCCATTAACGATTTGGCCGTTTCTCGGACGCCAGACATGTCTACTTCTGCGGCTTTTGGAATTTTGTTCCAAAGTATTTTCTGCTGCTCCTTGGCCAGCTTTTGAGCGCGGCGAAGTTCATTCGCAACAATGTTGCTGGCCTGCATCGGGTCTGAGCTTGCAGACGGTATTTTCTTTTGAGCAGATGCTTCAGCCGCGCCAATGTATTCGTCAATTTTCTTGCCAAAGTCAGCTTGGCGCTGGGCTACAAATGCCTGAGTATCGCGTACATTTCCGCCTGATTGAATCTCTCCTCGCACAGCATCATCAGCTTCAAACATCTGTTTTGTAATGCGGTCTGAAACTTTTGGGTCATTTTTCATCACGGCCCGCTCAAGGGAGATTAAACCCTCATCACCAGTTCGTTGAGCAGGGGACAAGCCTAACACATTTCCTGACGCTTCTGATCGGTCAGCTAATTCCAAAGCTCGCTGCTGCCCACCAGCTAAACCTTGCATTCGATCTATAGCAATTTGCCGTGCGCCAGTTTTAGTAAATGGAGCTACAGCTTTTGTTATGCCTTTTGCCGCAAGATTAACCGCAGGCAACTTGGTGACTACTTGACCAGTTTTAGATGCTGCAAGCCCTGTTAATGGCGCAGCAAAACCGCCTGCCAAACCAGCAAGCTGTTGGACTGTCGGGCTGTATCCAGCCTCACGCGCACCACCAGATGCAGCGCTTGATCCAGCGGCTGCGGCAAGCTCTGCGGCGGTTCCGCCAGTTGTCATAAGTTGAGGTGCGACTGTGCGGGCAACTTGTCCAACCAAGCCGCTAACACCCTGAAGTGCTTTTGCGCCTGCGCCGACTGGTATTAGCGCAGATGCGCCTAAGCCAACGCCGGATGCAACATTTTCAAGAAATCCCTCTGGGGCTTCGTCGGATACATTTACACCACCAGCCTCCATTAGATTGGTCATCCCAACTTTTGCTGACCCCATTTGTTCGTCAAACGGGTTGACGAAATCAACAAGCCCACCAAGCCCCTCAGCAATGCTGCGATTTACCTGCCCCATAAGTCCAGCGTCGTCGTCTTCGGGTTGAGCTGCTGCTTGGCCTTCAAGAGACTGCGCAAGCATTGCTAACTTTCGCGCACCTTCAATGTTGCCAGCGTCGTGGGCAGCCTTCATGGCCTGCAACGCACCCTCAAAGGTAATATCGACCATTGTTATTGTTCCTTTGCTGGAGATGTGTACTGCTTGTATAGCTCCTGCACGTCTGGAGAAACCTGTACTGCTCCGCCGCTATTCCCCAAGTTTTGGTTTAGTGACTCCCTTAGAGATATGTAATCCCTCAGCAGGGCTTCGGCTTTAGGTAAACTGTTCATCGCTGATTTTTTAGCATCAGCTGTGGCAGTACCTCCGCTTATTACTGATTTTGCACCATCTACAGTTTCCTGAAGCATATTGATGATTACATTAGACCTTTTAAGCGCCATCCTCGGACCCATTTTAAATTGGTCTGGATTGATTGAAAAGTTTTGCTCAACTCTTTCTCGAAGGAAATTAGTCGGTTTTCCGGCAAACTCAGTGTCCGCTAATGCTATGGTTCTGGTGGCTAATGACCTCATTGCCGAAGAAGCTTCCGCAGCTTTGGGAGCGGGAAGGTTTAAGCCAAACGCATCCGCTGCAACATTCAGCCAGCTATTTGCGTAACCAGTAAAACCTGTAGCTTTTGTCGGGTCCAGCCCAGTAAGTGAGCCTTCAACTACATCAGGCTGCGCTACTTGTGCGTCATTGTTCGTCGCCCCAGTTGAGCCGAATACTTTTTGACCCGTTGCTATGTCAAACACAAATGTATCGCCAGTAACCGGGTCTTGCTTTGCAACAAGCCTTCCATCGACCATTCCGGTCGCAATGTTTTGCGGCACACCCGTTGATACAAGGCGTGCGATTTTGTCCTCAGCGCCGGTCGTCTTAGGCGTTGCCGTCCGAGACATTTGCAGGCCAGCAGCACCCGAAAGCTCACCTTTGAGTACTCCTTCACCAATTGCCTTAAACCCATTTCTAATAAGCCATTGCCCAGTAGCATTGTCCTGCGCTTTGGCTTTTTCTGTTGCTGCTTTTGCAAGCTTGTCTTCACGGCGGCTATTAGCCATTGCTTGAGCTGGCACATCAAGCCCCATTACACCCATTCTACCCAATGCTGGGGCTAGGTTGGCAAGAGTATCGCCAAAGCTCTCACGGTTATAAAAGCGCTGTCCGGCTTCGCCTTCCGCGCCTTCTTCCATTTTTTGTACGCCGAGTCTTTCAAGTAAGCCGCGTGGCTTTTGCTGTTGCATCATCGGTTTAGTCTCCGTTTCGGATGTCTGTGTCGGCGCGAGTATGCCCTTGGGTGACTTGCCAAGCGCACGCATAGTGTCGTCGGCAATAGCCTGATTGGGGTTTGGCTTTTTGTCTGCGTCGGCAAACCCAAAAACATGGTCGCCAATCTGCTTCCAGTCACCGCCAGCCTTATCACGCCCCCAGTCTGGGTTGGAAAATGACGGATTGTAGTAGTGGGTTGCGCCGCCAGTCTTGTCTTCGTAGCCGCCAGTAATGAGCGCGTCTGCCGCTTTATAGGCGTCATCGCTCGCCCGCATGTTGGCCATATCCTGACCTTGCTCGCCACCCGCATAACCCGTTGCGCTATTCCATGCCGAGAATTGACCCGGCTTGAGGATAACGCCACGAAGGCCATTGCCATAGCCAGCAGCGTTGGTGCGATTCATAATGACCGAGCCAGCAGCCATCATGCCACCAAAGCCTTGATTGCCAGCTTCGGCTTGCAGGGTTCTAGCTAGAAGTTCCCGGTCATTAATATTCATTAAGCTATCTCACCCATTAGCTCACGATAGTTTACGCGAAGGTAGCCATCTTTGCCACGCTTAACCAAGTGCGGATGCGTTGCCTGAACCTCGTCAGCCATAACGCCATAAGTCGGTTGCTTTGGATCAGCAATCCGCTTGCCCTCGTCATTCCACTTCCAATTATAGAAGTTGAAGCCGCCAATATTGCCAGCGGGTGTAACGTCAGTTTTCAAGCGAGCGTCAGAAGCTCCGGCTGCTGTTGCACCCAAGCTAAGGTAATCAAACAGGCCCGGCTGTCTGCTGCTTGTAGTTGACTGCGGCGTTGGCGTAACGCCAAGTGCAGCCAGCGGTGCTGATAGTGCTTGATTTGGCGCACCTGTATAGCCTGCATATTGGCCGCGTGCTGCGTCGATAAGTGCTTGCTGCAAGCCCTGCTGCATAAGACCCTGCTGCGCTTGGTTCTGCTGAATTGTTTGGCCAGTGTTGAATGCTTGCTGCCCAAGTCCGCCAAGCTGTGCTGCTGCGCCAAGACGCGCCTGATTGCCTGACATTTGGTTGGCAATGTTTTGCTGCTGCGCGTTCATAATGTTGCCGACGTTAAACTGGCCAGCCTGATTGCGAGCAGCTTGGTTTGCAGCATTAACTTGCATTTGACGCGCAATATCTTGACCTGCAAGGTTCTGCGCATTTTGAAACCCAGAAGAACGAAGCCCAGTAACCATGTTTGTAGCTTGGTCGCCGTATGCTTTGCGTGTTTCAGCTTCAGCAATACCCTGACGTGACCCGCCGAAAGCATTGGCTGCCGTTGCCTGCGCACCCATCTGGTTTAGCGATTTCTCCTGCGCACCACTAAGGTCACGCAGAGACTGCTGAACAACTTGATCTTCGTATGGGTTGGTGTAGGCACCTAAATCAGCACCAGCGACTTGGCCAGCAGCGCCAAGCTCCGCTGGGCGATACTGCGCCGCTGCGATGTTGCCCGGCTGATAACCCATTGCCTGCTGCGTACCCTGAAGAGACTGCTGAAGCGCGCCAGCAGATGCTTGGTTCACATTAAAGCCGCTCTGTCGGGCCATTGGTGTCTGCTGCGTACCCTGCACAGATTGCGCATTAGATGACGTTGGCTGTGGACCGCCGCCCATCATGTTCATAAGATCACTTGCACTGCCCGCAGCAGATGCTTGGTTCACATTAAAGCCGCTCTGTGGGGCCATTGGTGCGTACTGTGGAGATTGCGCATTAGGTGGCGCGACAGCATTAAATGTTCCACCTTGAGGTTGAGTGTTAGGCAGAACCCCCGAAACATTAGAACCCAAGTCGTAGTTAGCATAGGGGATTGGGTCGAGGCTTGCGCCGCCTTTACCTGCATCAGAAAAAGACGGCGTAAATCCGCCTGCTCCCTCAATAGGAGCTGGCTCAAAACCGACTCGCGGGTTGATTACGTCTGGCCTAATATCGCCAAGCGGCGGAATGCCGGGTTGCGCATTAGGTGGCACGACAGCACTAATTTCTCCAAACTGTTGAGGATTAAAGTTAGATATAGGAGGGCCAGGCAACACTCCTGAAACATTAGAACCCAAGTCGTAGTTAGCATAGGGGATTGGGTTGAGGCTTGCGCCGCCTTTACCTGCACTGCCCATAGCCGAAATGCCGGGTTGCGCATTGTTAATGCCACCCGCTGCCGCTTGAGACGACATTGGGCCTACTACTGGATTAAAGCCTGATCCTGAACCCGCCATTATACCATCTCCTCAATCTTGCGAGACTTCAGTTTGCCGCACATGCGGCTAAATGGTTCGCCAATAAATTTAATCAGTTTGCCGGCGTAGTTCGGCTTGTACTTTTCTGGCTTCATGTTGTGAGCCATTTCCTTTGCCCAGCAGACCACGATTGGACGCATAACAGCTCTAACGGTTCTAGCCATGAGGGTGTCTTTTTGCACGTATTCAGCAAGAGGTTTTGCCCACGCCAAATAACCACTCATAAGTTTTGGATCATTACGGTGCAACCAAACGCCATAACGCTGGTCAAGACGCCAGATGTCGCGGGGAAGATAGCCAAGATTGTAGTAAGCGCAGCAAAGAATTTTATCATTACCAGCTGCGTCTTTATGTGTGTCACCGCTTGTACCAGCACCGCCGCCGTCAAACATATCCTTGAGGCCAGTGAACCCGCCATTTGTTTGCATTTTGCCCTTTGTCGGAGGTCGGGGGGATGACGATACAGGCGCGCTAGGTGTACTTGCGACATAGCCTCCAGTTGTAGGGCTGTAATCCATTCCGGTTGGCGCAGCCTCAATCATCTCAGAGACACTGGGGTTTGCAATAGGATTGTTTATCATGCCCGTTCTATACGTTGGATTAAACAACCCAATTGTGTTGCTAATAACAGCTTCGCTTACGTCACTGCCTATGCCGCCAATAGTGCTTGCTGGGGATGTGTCTGTAATTCCAGCCCCCGGATTTGTAATGTAAGTATTGGCTGGATTGCTAGTGTTGTAGGTCTCGTTATTGTAATCGTAGTAAACCGAACTCGGACCTGCGCTTGCTCGTGCAATTGCCAAATCATTCGCTCGGTTCGTGTCACCTTGGTTGCGAGCATCTTGTGCCATTGTTCCATATTGCGTGTAGTCAATCGGAGCAAAGTTGTTAGAACCTGCACCGCCCGTAAATGGGTCAATAAAGAAGCTGTCAATGTACGCTTTCTGACCGGGACGCTGCCTGCCAAGCTCGGCAAGTGATTCCTCGTACATTGGCGCAGATGAGTAACCCTGAACGCCGTTTGCATATGTCGTCGGAGCTGCCATGCCGCCCATAATGTCTTGCTGGCTTGTTGGGGCAGCCATGCCAAATGCGCCAGCAGTATCTGCTGTGTTCTGGAATGCCGCCTGCTGCATCGGCGTAAACGCCGCCACATCTGGGCCATAGTATGGCGTGTAACCAATCTTCGAAATACGTTCAGCTTTATTGAGGTTACGCTGTGCGGCAGCCTCAATGTATTCTGGGATCGTGACTTCGTTTGTGCTTGAGCCGCCTTTTCCGCCTGACATTACTCGAACTCCTTAATGTATGAGGCGTGCTGGGCTGACCAGCCGTGTGCCTTTAATGGTTTCTTCCAGCCAAAACGGCCAGACATTGTTAGAGCGCTGCAACCTTGTGCTTTTGCCCAGTCTATCACGTCTTCGTGCATATCCATAATTTGATCCAGCTCACCGCCACCCAGAAATACGTTTAACACCGATTTCTTCGGGTATATCACGATTTCTGTGACGATGCACCCCCTTGGCGTTGGCCAAAGCTGTAACACACCTTTATGCAATCCTTCAACAATATCATCGAAGTCATGTGTGCCGCCGCTGTACTCAAGTGCAGCTTCAATCCAAGGCTTGCAACGATCAATCTCGTTCATGCGTTCACCCTAGATATAGCCAGCGTAGCCGCAGGTGTAGCTGGCGCAAATGCGTTGGCCGCGTGGTGCTGCAAGCTGCCATTAGTGCTGTCTGTGGCCCAATACGCTTCAAGGTAATCCCCAGCATTTACGTTGAAGATTTGCGTGCGAGATACAATCATTGTTGCGTTGTTTTGATGTAGCGTGTTTTGCATCGCGCTATCAACAATGTCTACTCCGTTCAACCTTGGCCAGAACCAGAAGTTGACTGTAGAGCCAGACGACGAATGCGTTTGAGCCGTAAAGCTCAGTGTGTACGCGCCGCCCTCAGCAAAAACAATACGAGACGCTGGAGTGCCTAGCGTAACACCAACACTGCCCGCCATTATTGCAAATGTCAGCGGATAAGCAGTATTGGCCGACGCTGCTGTTACGTCAGATGTAATCTCAAGGTGAGCCACGCCGTTAGCCAAAACAATCTGACGCCAGACGCCAGACCTTGAAACCACAGGCCACAGGTTCTCACGATCCCACATTAGTGTGCCATCGTCTGCCGCGCTTTCCCCGCCAGTTTGCTGAACCAAGGCTGACCGCACCTGACTGAGGTGCTGCATCATACGACGACCCCAAGTTCTCCAGTCATCGCCATATGGTTCAGGTGCGCGGTGCTGCTGCGTCATCTACGACCACCAGCAACAACGTCAAGTCTGTTAATGCCTACGCGCCAGTCGCCAAGCGTTTCGCCGTCAATACGCAAGCGAACCTGTCGCCCGGTAAATCGCATAGACGTTGGCAATGACATATCGAATGGCCCGTAATCACGCTCAGTGCCATTGGGGTAGAACCGCGTCTTAAAGGTAACACTTACGTCACCTTGCGTTTTCTCATCTGGTATCATTTCAACAACAGATGCCACTACATTGCCAGACCCAAGCATGATTGGTCCGCTTTCCGCAAACGGCGTAAGGTTGCCGTAATTGAAGCCAATTTCATGCTCGTAAATTTTAAAGTCATCCGCGCTGGCCCAAAGAGGTTGGCGGAAGGCACCACGGTCAACGCCAGCAGTTCTCGCTAGATCGCCAGTGTACCAAGTGTTTTCAATATAGTTGTAGGCTGCGTAGCGGTCATTTTCCGTTGCGCTGCCTGACGGGTAAAACCAGAAGATTTCACCAAAGTTGCTGTTTGTTACGGCAAACGCTTTACTGATTTGCGCTCTGTTCATGTCGTTAAACACGTAGTCTGATACGTCAGACTGAATTTCCTGCACAGCGCCGCCAGTGTAAGCGTAGAACGCGTGTGCGCCCATCCAAAACGCACCTGCATCAACAACAGCCACAGCCTCTTTTGCGACTAATCCACACGACGCACCAACACGCTCAATACCATAAACGTAGGGTGGGCCGATGTAGTTTGCTGCGTGTGCGTCTGTGCTAGTCAGGATTAGCGTCTGGCCACGGACACGAACGCCCTTCATAACTTGACCGCTGGTTTCTAACTCAAGGTCACCAGCCTCGTTGGTTGCCGCTGGTGTCCATGTTGTATTATCTTCACGGTCAGACCATTGGACCAAGCGTGGATTGCCGCCAGCACCAAGCGCAAACAGGAAGCGCTCAGCAGTAACTACAAGTGATCTATTATCTACAGGTGCGTTGGCTACGACGGCAGCAGGTGTGCCAGTTGCCAATGCCCACTCGTAAATCTTGCCGTCATCTTCCGTACATCCAACGAGGTTTTCGCCCCAAGTGTCTAGTGACCAAGATGTAGCTGGCTGAATGCGAACTGTGTCAGGTCGAGCAACACCGTAGCCATAGCTGCCGTAAAAGCTGCCGCCGTAGCCAGTAAAGGCTACTGCGTCTTCTATGCCTGCTGTAAAGCCAGCCGGGGTAATATCGTATCGAACGCCAGTCTGGCTCCAAATGTAAAGTTTGTTGTAAGTTCCGCCTGCAATCCAACGGTTATTGCTATTGTCGGACCACGAAAGCATACCGCGTATTTTAGCATCAGCAGCGTTTTCAGACCGCTCACGCCAACCGCCCAGAGGTCGCATTGTGCCATCAATCCAACGCACAAGGTTGGCATCGCGCCAGCGGCCTTGTGATTGCAGGTCTGTGCCGTTGCGGTAAACGCCAGCGGGAATGTCGAGCGGAATAAGTGTCATCAAGACCTCAAGGCGTTAAGTTGCCGCGACTATAGCACAAAAAAATGTAAAGCGACAACAGGGCGGTTTGTTCCGCCCCGTTGCCTTGTTTTCTACTCAGCTTCAGCTTCAGTTTCAGCCAGCGCAGACTTCAGTCGCGCCATAAAGAACTCACGGCCCCCCTGTAGCTGCGTCAGGTTGAAGTTGGCCGAACCAATCTTCTGATCCAGAGAGTTAATGTGGTTGATGCAAACCTTCGCCGCATCAGACAGTTGATCCTCAGTGTACTCGATGTCGTCAATCGTAATAACCTTTTTGTCTTCAGTCATAGCGATCTCCTTTCAGTTTAGGTTAAACAGCCCAAGGTGTTCCAGAGGCTTCAGTTGGATTTGCCATTGTGTCAATCTTCGCAGCAATGGCCGCTTCTGTATCATCCTGTGATACATTCTCCCAGACCCAAGTCTGAGCCATAGCTTCCGTTACGTCAGCGTAAGCCGTGAAGTCAGACTCAGATGGGTCAGGTGTTAGACCTACAGTGCCGTATGATGACGCTGTGTGGTCCCCATCGACGCCAGAGCAGCGCCAGTGTACTACGTTAATGCCGCCAGTTGCGATGTCGTGTTCGCAGTTAGCGATAGTCCATGTGTATGTGATTGCCATTGTTAGGCTCCTTATATTGCAGCTATAATAAATGCGAGTAACTCAGGGTAACGAACACCAAGGCGGGTACGTTCAGTAGCACCCTCTGGGGCTTCAGCTAGAGTATCGAATGTGTCTGTGCGGGTGTAAGCATCCTTGGCTTCTACAGCCTCAGTTACTACTTTACCGTCTTCATCCAAGACTTCATCTACAGCCTCAACAGCAGGTACGTCAGTCTGTGTTTCCCACCATGTGCTAGAGATGAACATGGCGTAACGACCAGCGTCTAAGCCTTCAGCAGTGAAAGCATCCTGCAAGTCCTGTGCGATAATACCGAAGTGGATACGGGCGTCATCACCCTTCTCAGTTACACTATCAATCCAGCGAAACTTACGGAGTAGACCCTTGCAAGCTACAGCTACCGCAGTTTCAGCAGCAGTGAGGACTTCGATGTCTTGCTTCTCGTTGCGGTCTGACGTTTGGATAGTGCCGTTGGTGGCGTAGATGTCGTCGAACCTTGCGCCACTGCTTCCCATATCAATTGCATTATCTCTAGAAGCCCCACCTGAAGTAGCAGGAAGAACAGTATCGGCACCAGCATGAAAGCGCAAGTTTACATCACTTGACCCAATATGAATGTAACCACCATTAGTACCAATACTCCCCACAATGGTGCCGTTTTTGCGGAAAGATATAGCAGTGCCGTCAGAGGTTAGTCTGTTCAGCGTTAATAAATCACCTGCTCTAGTAAATAGAGCCTCACCCCCAGATCGAATTATAGAACCTGCTAGAGCGAAGTTATTGGAAGTCTTACCCACCAGCAAATTACCGCTGCTGTCGAGGCGCATACGTTCTGTGTTACTGGTAGCCAACACCATATCAGATGTCTCACGATTCCAAAGGTATGCGAGACCATTTGTGCAAATTAATTGGAATCCATCATTAACTCCACCACCTGTTGTTCCGTCTGTGAGTTGTAATGATGAACCACTTGTTGCTGCTGTGTGTACCTGTAGGTTTTTACCATAGCTACCACTAGGAGAACTCGTGCCAATCCCAACATTACC
>Ga0307994_1000735_pt1 | contig 21559 bp, 18 predicted proteins | sample EllFjometagen261_FD_203171 | JGI IMG/M metagenome (GOLD analysis project Ga0307994, IMG submission 203171) | Marine microbial communities from Ellis Fjord, Antarctic Ocean - #261 | ecosystem: Environmental > Aquatic > Marine > Unclassified | place: Southern Ocean | collected 2014-11-02 | reverse complement strand
TTGGTCATTTTGGTACTATAGTTTTTAGAGATTTAGGATGTATCACTACGTGTTTCTTATTCTTCAATAGTACGGGTTCCCCGTCTATATGCCAAAGCTTTCCACTTCGTTTTAGGTCTATCTCAGACGCTTTGTAGTAAGTAAATAAGGCGTTATTCCCTTGTTTTTTACTTTTAAGGAAAGTGATAAGTCCTAAGATTTGATGCCATTTAGGTTTTCGCATAATCGCAATATCTAGCAGTCCGTCTTGAATATCTGCTTCACTTGCTATCTCAAAGTTATTTCCCCACTGAGAACCGTTTGCTATACTCAAACTAAAGAATGGGAGAGTAGTTTTCTGGCCATCAAGAGTAAGCGTTACTTCTTTTTCTTCTCGTCCTCCGAAGGATTCTAGGATTGTTTTTACGTAGCCTTTAAGGCCTCTTATTCCCTCGGCACCAAACTTATGTGCTACCACTGCTTCAAAACCAGCTCCTGCTATATTTATAAAAAACACATCATCTACCGTAGCAGTATCTATGGCTATAGTTTTGCCATATAGAAGCGTCTCCACCGCAGCATTTACATTTCTAGATATATTCAGAAATCGGGCTAACCCATCGCCAGAACCTTTTGGAATTACGCCAAGGGTTTTATCGTTTTCGGAAGCAATTTTGGCAACAGTGTTAACCGTTCCATCACCACCTATAGCTACCAAAGTATCAAAAGAAGAGACATCAAAAACTTCTACTTCTCTAATGTCTATAAAAGAAAATTCTGTAGATTGAGGTATCAGTTCGGTAATAACGTTTACTATAGAAGGTTCAAACTTTTTACCTGCTTTTTTATTGTAAACGAAGAGGATGTTCAAGGTGTATTACTTTCTAGCAACGGCACGCTTTGCAGCGGCTACTACGTCTTTTATACCTAGTCCGTACTTTTCTAATAGTTCCATAGGAGTACCACTCTCCCCAAAGCTATCATTCACAGCTACCATTTCTACAGGCAGTGGAGTATGACGAGCAAGAAGCTGGCAAATACTATCTCCTAGACCACCATTCATTTGGTGTTCTTCTGCAGTTACCACACACTTAGTATTGGCTACTGCGTCTAGTATTGCTTTATTATCTAGTGGTTTGATGGTGTGTATATTGATTACCTCAGCAGAGATACCTTCTTCTGCTAGAGCTTTAGCAGCTTCTAGAGAGTTCCATACAAGATGACCTGTTGCGAAAATAGTAACATCTGTACCTTTTCTCATATGCAATGCTTTGCCTATTATAAAGGATCCCTCTTCTGTAAAAATAGGCCATTTTGGTCTACCGAAACGTAAGTATACAGGACCTTCGTGATCTGCTATAGCTATGGTAGCTTCCTTGGTTTGGTTATAGTCGCATGGATTAATAACCGTCATACCTGGGAGCATCTTCATTAGCCCAATATCTTCTAGTATCTGGTGTGTGGCACCATCTTCTCCTAGTGTAAGACCAGCGTGAGATGCACAAATTTTTACATTCTTATCAGAATAAGCTACTGACTGACGTATCTGGTCATATACTCTACCCGTAGAAAAATTAGCAAACGTACCAGTGAAAGGTATTTTGCCTGCGGTAGCTAGTCCAGCAGCCATACTTATCATGTTGGCTTCTGCTATTCCCATTTGGAAAAATCTCTCAGGAAACTCATCTTGAAACTTATTCATTTTGAGTGAGCCTGTGAGGTCAGCACATAGTCCTACTACTTTATCATTTTTTAATCCTAGCTCATATAAGCCATCTCCAAATCCTGATCGTGTATCTTTCTTTTCCATTGCGGTATTGTTACTCATATATTGTCTTAGCTTATTTTAGTGTGAAATGTTTCATTTCTCCAGATTTTATAGTAAAGTCTTGAGTTTTGGTAGTCATAGATTCCTTCACCGCTGTAGCACGGTATATCAACTTGTAGTTGCCTGGTTGCAGTACCGTTATGTTTTGATTAGCATTAAGGTTGAGTGATTTTACTAGTTCGGTCTCGCCCTTGTGTAGTCTATAGATACCAATCTCGTACTTCGTTCTGGTAACTATATTTAGTTTCCCAGGTTGCTGAACTTGTAGAGTAGTGATTTTATTCTGCTGTACAGAGATACTATTTTTGGTTATTCTAGGCAGCGTTAGTAGTTCTACTTTGTAGTTATTTACGATGTAGCGTTGCTCGTCATTAAAGTCTTGTACATTGATAATTTCATTGGTCTTACGATCTACTATAAGAGCTTGTAAGTTCTTATAGTTCGTTACTCCATCTATCTTTAGATTCAGATTTCCTTGAGCAGCGTCTATCGCTATAGTATTGTGTTTTCCAGCTATTAGCTGCACATTTTTTTTGTACACAGGTGGTATAGTATGCACTTTGATATCGTAAGCGTAACTAGGATCTAGAAATAGGGTATCGGGAAGTCCTCTATAGTTTAAGGTATGATAGATATCGTCGATTATTCTACCCGTTTTACTGTCTGTAAACGTCATATCTACATCAGTCTCGGTAGGTCTTCCGTAGCTATCTAGCAAGTTCACTTGGACCGTAGTGTTATTTATAGCTTGGCTAATAACCACATTCAATACATTCTCAAAGTCTGACTCCGTTTCTGCTTCGAAGTATCTTCCTACACACTCAAATTGTGTGCGGAAATCAGCACTTAAACCTAGTCCGATAACAAACGGTCTGAGCACTACTCCTTGTTTTTGTAGAGCCATAGAGACAGCACACGGATCGCCATCACATTCTTCTATTCCGTCCGTTATTAGGATTATAATATTTCTAACTCCAGGTGTTTTAGGAAAATCATACGCTGCTTCTTGAAGTGAGTAAGCGATTAGTGTAGTTCCTTTAGGTCTTAAGTTAGTAATCTTGTCTTTTATTGCAGAATGATTATTTGGGCCAAATGCTACTTCTAGCTTGGTGTCCTTACAGTTTCTTTCTGTTTTTTGACTTTGGTGACCGTATACACGCAAGGCTAATTCCAAATCATCTTGATATCGGAGACTATCTACCATTCTGGTCAATAATCTCTTAGCCACGGTTATACGATTGTCTGTACCCATTTTGGCATACATACTTCCACTACCGTCTAGTACAAAGAGAATCCGCGTCTTAGGCTGCTGGGCGTAAGTATTTACAGCTACAAATAGCAGTAGAATCGCCCATATTTTATTATATTTTGCCATAATTTTCAGATAGTAATTCAAAAACCGTGCTACCTAACTTAGTAGTCTCCTATGCTTGACGGATTTTGAGCTAGTGCATCTTCCAGTTGCTCATCGTTTGGTGCTATTCCGTGCCACTTATGGCTACCCATCATAAAGTCGACTCCGTTACCCATTTCTGTATTCATAAGTATACAGATTGGTTTACCATTGCCACTTAGTACACCTGCTTTGCTTAGCGTGTCTTGCACATCTTCTAGATTATTGCCATCCATAGATATTACATTCCAGTTAAATGCTTCAAACTTGGATTTAAGCTCTGTAAAGCCCATTATATCCTTAGTATCGCCATCAATCTGACGACCATTTACGTCTACAGTAGCTATTAGATTATCCACTTTATTATGAGCTGCATACATCACTGCTTCCCATACTTGGCCTTCTTGTAGTTCGCCATCGCCCATTAGTACGTAAACTAATTTATCTTCTTTATTAAGTTTCTTAGCTTGAGCTATACCGCATGCCACAGATAATCCTTGGCCTAGAGAGCCGGATGCTATACGCACTCCTGGCAAACCTTCATGTGTAGTGGGGTGGCCTTGTAGACGAGAATTTAGCTTTCTGAAAGTAGCTAGCTCAGATACAGGGAAATAGCCACTATGAGCTAATGCACTATAAAATACAGGAGAGATATGCCCGTTAGACAAAATGAATACATCTTCGTCTTTAGCATCCATATTGAAATTAGTCGGATTATGTCTCAATACATTTTGGTATAATACAGTCAAAAACTCAGTACATCCAAGAGATCCTCCAGGATGGCCAGATTGTACTCCGTGTACCATTCGTACTATATCTCTACGCGTTTGAGCTACGTAATCTTTCAGTTCAGCTATTGGTTTTGTCATCTTGTTGAGAACAAAGGTGGTCTATATTCAAGTTTTATAAAATCTTTGTGGACATTTCTTGGAAAAGTATAGTGGCTAGAGATATAGTAGAAATAAGTATTCCCATAATTGAGTATCATCAAAATAGAGATGATTTACAGTCGTGGCTAAAATCAAGAGTAGGCAAAGTAAGTGGCAATATAAACGTTATAGTAACGCTTAGGAAGTCGCTAGACGCTCGTAAGGCAAACATTAAATACAACCTAAGACTAGAAGTATTTACAGACAGTGACTTCCCTGAAGAGCTAAAAATACCTGATTTTTTACCCTTAAAAAAAGAAGAAACGGTACACATCATCGGTTTTGGACCTGCGGGAATATTTGCAGCACTGCAATGCTTACAGATGGGAATGAAACCGATAGTGATAGAAAGAGGGCAAGCAGTAAAGGAAAGACGTAGAGACGTAGCTAAGCTCAATAGGGATGGTGAAATGAATACCGAGTCTAACTATTGCTACGGTGAAGGAGGAGCTGGTACATTCTCAGATGGTAAGCTCTATACCCGCTCGATGAAGCGAGGTAAGATTCAAGAAATATTAGAATACTTTGTACTACACGGAGCAGATGAAAATATTTTGTACGAAGCACATCCACATATAGGCACCAATAAACTACCTCAAATAATAGAAAAACTGCGAGAAACTATTATAGAAAGAGGCGGAGAGGTCCGTTTTGGAGCTAAGCTTACCGATTTAGAGCACGAGGGAGGTACTGTAACCAAACTAGCTATAAATGGAGAATGGGAATCGTGTAATGAAGTCATACTAGCTACAGGGCACTCTGCTAGAGACATCTATTACCTGCTACACAAAAAGAATATAGCCCTAGAAGCTAAGCCCTTTGCTATGGGTTTTAGAATAGAGCATCCACAGACGCTCATCAATACTATACAATACCACAATGAGCAGAACGCTAAGATCTTACCTGCAGCTGCGTATAGCCTAGTCACGCAGGTAAAAGGAAAAGGAGCATTCTCTTTTTGTATGTGCCCCGGCGGTATAATAGCACCTGCAGCTACAGACAATGGAGAAGTGGTGGTAAATGGATGGAGCCCGAGCAAGCGAAATGGGGAGTATGCCAATAGCGGCTGGGTAACCGAGATAGGAGAGGAAGAGTGGAAAGAGTTTAAATCTCACGGACCGTTGGCTGGATTAGAGTTTCAGAAACATATAGAGCAAAAAGCCTATACAATGGGAGGAGGAGATTTCAAAGTGCCTGCACAAAATCTCATAGACTATATAGCAGAAAAGAAAAGCTCTAATCTAAATGAGAGCAGCTATAATCCTGGTATGACGAGTGTTGATTTGAATCAATTATACCCTAAAGAAATTAACTATAGACTTAGAGAAGGTCTCCGAGCTATGACCTCTAAACTAAAAGGCTTTGACCATAAAAAGGCGATAGTAACAGCACCCGAAAGCAGAACCAGTGCACCTGTGCGTATTCCTCGCACCAAAGAACTACATCATACCGAGCTGATTAATCTATATCCGTGCGGAGAAGGAGCAGGATTTGCCGGAGGAATCATCAGTGCTGCTCTGGATGGGGTAAGGGTAGTGAAGGCGATATGTCAAAAAAATGAAGCTTAGTCCAGTATTACATTCCATATAGATAAAAGTGGATAGTAACACCCTAAATATAGGGTTAATGGATAGCATTAACTTATTGAAGAAAGGGCTTTATAGCATTGCCATTTGTGTAGCAGTGTCTATTGCTCTCCTCACCATATCCAACGCCGTATAAGCGGTTCTTTCTATGATCTGTATTCGAGTACCATGAAACTCATATCTTTTTACTTCTACCGTGCCGTCAGGTTTGGCTAAGCCTATGAATACTAGTCCAACGGGCTTTTCATCTGTTCCTCCTCCTGGGCCAGCTATGCCTGTAGTAGAGATGCAATAGTCTATTTCTAGCTTAGCTTTAGCATTGTGGGCCATTGCCTCACACACTTGCTCACTTACTGCACCATGTTCATTGAGCATGACTTGGTCTATACCAGCTATAGCTACTTTAGCTTCATAAGCATACGTCAATAGGCTACCTTTGTAATATGCGGAGCTGCCAGCTACAGCAGTAAAACTATGAGCTACAAAACCTCCTGAGCATGACTCGATAGTTCCTATAGTTTTTTTGTGGGTTTTCAGTAAATCGCCAACTATCTCGGGTAGGTTGTGGTCTCCATCAAACCATACATCACCTATGATAGATTTTATTTGGTCAAAAGCAGTGTTGATGTCAATTTTAAGCTCGTCAGCATTATGTTCTGTAGACTTAGCACTAAGTCTTAGTCTTACTAGGTTAAGGTGGGGCAGATAGGCTAGGTTAACGTGAGGTGGCAGATTATCCTCTACACTTTCTATAGCTACTGATAGATGAGATTCTGGCACACCCACTACGGTGATAGTTTCATGTACTATGGTATAGTTGTCTCCGATGGTATTTAGTTTTTCGAAAACGACTTGCTCCATCATTGCTTTCATCTCATAGGGTACACCTGGCATACTCACGTATATTTTTCCCTTTTCCTCGAAATACATACCCGGTGCTGTTCCCTTGCTATTGAGTATCACCTCACAGTTATCTGGCACTAGGGCTTGGTCTACATTAATCTGAAGTATCTCTCTGCCACGGCGGTGAAAAATATCTTTTATGTTTTCTAATGCACCTTCATTTATAATGAGTTTAGCACCAAAGTAATCGGCGAGCATTTTTTTAGTAATATCATCTTTTGTAGGACCTAGGCCGCCAGTGATGAGGATTACGTCGGCACGCTTTTCTGCATCCTGTAGAGCATTTATTATGCTAGCCTTTTTATCATTAATGGACGTGATTTGAATGACTTCTATTCCATACCTATTTAAGTGCTCACCGAGCCATGCAGAGTTAGTATCTACAGTCTGACCTATGAGTATTTCATCTCCAATGGTGATTATTTCGGCAAGCATATAATTATTAGTAACAGATTAGATATGATATTGTTATTTTAGATGAATTAAAGAACAAAGATAACTATCTAGTCTACAATAGTTTATAGAGCATAAGAATGTCTATTCTTTTTTTTTAATTAACAGAATAGACTTACTGTAGAAAAAGTCTATGGATTTTGAGGCGTTTAAAATTATTTTCGCACCAAATAATAGAATAAAATGAGAGAAGCAAAAGCTAATTTAGCTGTCAATAATTTACTAAAAGACGTTACAAAGAAATTTGATGCTGACAAGGCGGTAGCACAACTAGCGGATATTAGATTACTGGGCCTAGCAGAAGAAGATCCTACAATAGTAAAGATTTGTAGACTTGCAGGGGCATACATTACTGAGAAAGGTAATTTTGATTTAGGCTATGTAGCTGAGGAAGAGATAGGCGATATGACTGATATGGAGTATCTGCTTGAGCTGATGCTAAAAGTGGATCGACCTGCAAATAGGGAAGAAATACAGGAAATAAGAGATAAAATAAAAGGAGAGCTTAGTTAAGCTCTTTTTTTATGCTATTTCACGTATAACTAATTAATTTGCCCCAAGATGACATCTGATCAATTCAACGACATTAAAGACCGTACAGCTAAGCTTGCGGACTATCTTTGACTTAGCCAAAAACTTAGCTCTCATAGCCGATGAGGAGCAACAGGCACTAGACCCTAGCTTCTGGGATGACCCTAAAAAAGCAGAACTCCATCTGCGGAATATCAAGAAAAAGAAAATCTGGACAGATGCTTGGGTAGGGGTCAACTCTGGTGCAGAGGAGATAGAAGTGCTACTAGAGTTTAAAGAAATGGGTGAGGATGTAGATGAAGAGATAGATACTAACTATCAGAAAACATTGCTAAACCTAGAAGATCTAGAGTTTAAGAATATGCTTAGTGGCGAAGAAGACCAACTGGATGCTATACTAGAAATAAATGCAGGTGCTGGAGGTACAGAGAGTAATGACTGGTCTAGTATGCTCAGCCGTATGTACATCATGTGGGCACAGAATAATGGTTTTAAAGCAGAAGTCTTAGACCAAGTAGACGGTGATGTAGCAGGTATCAAGTCGATTAGAATCCAAATAAGTGGAGATTTTGCCTTTGGTTATTTGAAAGGAGATAACGGAGTACATAGATTGGTGAGAATATCTCCGTTTGACAGTAGTGCACGGAGACATACCAGTTTTGCTTCGGCCTATATATATCCGTTAGTAGATGATAGCATACAGGTAGAGCTCAACTGGGGAGATATTGACATGCAGACCTCTAGAAGTGGAGGAGCTGGAGGTCAAAACGTGAACAAGGTAGAGACTAAAGTACAGTTAACGCATAAACCTTCGGGTATCATGGTAGTGTGCTCACAAGCCCGCTCACAGCTAGCTAATAAAGAAGAAGCTATGAAGATGCTTAAGTCTCAACTGTATGATATAGAGCTGCGAAAGCAGAAAGATGCTCGTGCAGACATAGAGAACGGTAAAATGAAAATAGAATGGGGTAGCCAGATTCGTAACTACGTCATGCACCCGTATAAGCTAGTCAAAGACGTGCGTACAGGTGAAGAGACTAGTAATGTGCAGGCGGTAATGGATGGAGACTTAGAGCCGTTTATGAAGGCATATTTACTGGGGAAGAAGAAGTAGGTATATGTAGTTTAGGTGATCATTTATTAGACAAAAAAAGGGTTTGCTGTGTCATACAGCAAACCCTTTTTTTTGTCTATTTTAGACTACTTTATAATATCCATCAACTGATCTAGTTTAGGAGAAAGGATGATTTCTATTCTACGATTCTCTGCTCTAGCTTCCTTAGTATCCGCAGTATTTACAGGTACATACTTACTACGTCCACTTGGTATTATTTTGATAGGGTCCATTTTTCCATCGGTAGTCATGTATCGTACTACTGATGTAGCTCTTAGTACACTTAGGTCCCAATTATCCTTTATAGTGGAAGAATTCATCGCCTGATTATCAGTGTGTCCTTCTACTACTATGTCAAAATCTTCTAAGTCTTGTAGGCTTTCAGCCACCTTTAGTAATGCAGTCTTTCCTTTCCAGTCTATGTCTGTCTTGCCAGAGGCAAAGAGTAGACTGTTGTCTAATGATACATAGATTTTGCCGTTTTTTTCTACCACGCTGATACCGCTATTTTTGTATCCTTTTAGTGACTCAGTAAGATTATTCTTTAGGTCAGATACTGCTTTTTCTTGAGCAGCAAGTTTTGCCTCAAGCTCATTTACTCGCTTTTCTCTGTCTTTTAGTGATACTGCTAATGCATCTAGGGAATTTTTGAGCTTCGTGGTTTCATTTTCCTTCTCGGTAAGCCTACTTTCCTTAGCAAACAATTCACGTTTTTTCTCATCGAGCTGTTTGTCTAGACTTTCTAGCTCATAACGCAAGTCTTTTTTGGTGCTCTCATTACTGTTTACTAGGCTCTTATAATTCTTGTTCAATAATTCATATGATTCTTGAGCACGCTCATAATCTACTTTTTGCTTACCAAACTCAGTCTTAGTAGTTTCATACTCAGCTTCCAAAGCAATATATTGAGCTTTGAGTGATGCCAATTGATTATCCCCATACTCCTTCAGTGTTTTTAATGCATCGAAATCACTTTGTAGGGTATCATACTTTACTTGTAGTTCTTCTAGCTTACGGGCTGGCACACAAGCCACTGTAGACGATAAGAATACGATTAATAGGAAATAGACGCTTTTTTTCATACTAGTTTTTATTAATACTTACGAAAATAGTCTAGTAAGTTTAGTTAAACGATCAGTAGATAATAACATGTAAACACAGACCATTCGCAGATTGTTATTTTTTGGACGGATAGTCCTCTAAAAACGACTCTGCCTACTGTAGTCGAAACGTAATTTTGAATGAGATAATTAATTGGATGTGACGTCGCTTAGCGAGATGTTTTTTTAGTCAATCTATTAATAGTGTGCATACCTCTGTTTTTTATACCAGCACTGCCAGTGGGTACTACACTTTTTAGGGCATCTATAAGTTCTGGTATAAGTTCGGGATACTTCAGGGCTATCTGCTCACATACCGTCATACTAAATGCTTTGATGGCAATGGCTTCCTTCGGGTCTAACATATAGCTCATACAAGCCTCATAGAGTTCAACTTCTATCTCTTCGGGAATAGGGCAGGTCTGGTAGATGCGGACTATGTTTCTGCGAACTGCACCTTATAGTTGGGCGAGTAGAGTAGCATGGTGCGGGGTAATTAGCTCTGGCTTTTGCTCACCTATGTGGCTAAGTGCCCAGCTAGTAGTTTGTGATACTCTGCTACTTCCCGCTATAAAGCATTCAATCAACTCTGCAAATAACTTGGGACTATCACCTAGAAAATTGATAATCTCAAGGATAGTCTGTTTGTTATTGGGTTTAGAGATGAGGTCTTTCAGCATTTATTCAATCCTACTTTTATCCTACCATTTCTTATTATACACTAGTCTGCATCTTATCCTCGTCTTCACTTCGTTCTATAGCCAACTCTATTAATTTGGTAATGAGCTCAGAGTAAGCTATCCCGCCGGCTTCCCATAGCTTAGGATACATGCTTATATCTGTAAATCCGGGTAGCGTATTCACTTCGTTTACTATTATATCTCCAGCTTCTGTTACAAAAACATCTACCCGAGCCATACCCTCACAGTTTAGAGCTTTGTATGCTTTAATCGCTATTTCTCGGATACGATTTTGCGTGGCTATGTCCATCTGTGCAGGTATCATAGTTAAGGATCCATTGGTATCTGTGTATTTGGCTGCATAGTCATAGAAGGTGTGGTTATCCTGATTAGTAACTACTTCACCCACAGGCGATGCCTGTACTTCTGCATTGCCCAATACGGCACATTCTATCTCACGACCTACTATACTTTCCTCTATGAGTACTTTTCTATCATATTCTAGAGCGTTATCTATAGCAGCATCAAATTCTCGCTTGGTCGTCACCTTACTTATCCCTATAGACGAACCTAGATTGGGTGGCTTGATGTACATCGGCACTCCAAGAGCTGCTTGAGCCTTTTCGTATGTTATTTGGTTTCTCTGTGAGTTCTGGTAAGCTAAGAATTTACTATTTGCTATCCCAGCTTCGCTAAGTACTCGCTTGGCTACTTCCTTGTCTATACATAGAGCAGAGCCTATAACTCCGGGTCCTACGAAGGGTATGTTCATCGTTTTTAGTAGACCTTGCAGACTTCCATCTTCTCCGCCTGTACCATGTACTATGGGAAATACGGCTGCTAATTTTGGCAGTTCTGCGTTTGTACTTTGATTTATCAATACACCTCTGTCTCCACCGGGTAGCAGACTTAGTCTGTTTGCAGAAGGCAAAACCACATTCTCAGCATTGAGCTCTTCTAGAGATTTAGCATACCAACTACCGTCTTTAGCAATTGCTATAGGACTAAGTGTATATATAGTCTTATCTATCGCTTTTGCTATATTTCTAGCAGAGCGAATAGAGACCTCGTGTTCGGTAGATTTTCCACCGTAGATGATTGCAATGTGTTGTGCCGTCATATATTATTATTTGTACAAATGTGCATCTAGACTTCTTCGCGTTATTCACGCTTATTAGTCCTATGTATGTTTTTAAGACTTTATTCTATCGTAAAATGATTGTGTGTCGTCTCCATAGAGCCATTTCACCACGTTATTTTCCCAAATCTCAGCGTGCTGCTTATTGTTAATTAGACCTTCTTCTAGAGCTAGGTCTAGCAGTTTTCCAGGATAGCTGCTTTGTTTTTCACTTTCCATCTCACCCAAAGGGTAAGGGTCGTCTAATCCCATAAGTATCTGATCCGTAGATTTTTGTCTGCGAAGCATTACCTCAAATGAAATAGTATCGTGCACTAAAGTGTCGAAGTATATATTAGGATGTCCCACAGCCTTTCGTGGACGTTCCATTCCTTCGAAAAGGTCTGGTCTACCATCAAAACCTTGTGTTCTTCTTCCTAGGTTTATATGATTGAGCTGCCCTCCGTGTGCAAAGCACGTTCGTATATTGGGGTACTTCTCGTAGTACCCATTCAGTGTGTAGAAGTGATAGGAGTCTGCACATTGGGCTAGCATCCAGATCAGGTGAAATCTCCACGATGTATCTTCTAGTTTTATAAATTTCTCTCCGTCATAGGGATGTACCTCTATGGCTAGCTTGTATTTGTTTGCTAGTTCTAGTATAGGCTCAGTTTCTTTATTGAAAATCACCCTCCATTTACCAGCGGTATTGAGATAGTGAGTAGGTAGGCAGAGTACTTTCATACCCAGTTTCTCTACACATCGCTCTATTTCCCATAGAGCACTTTCCACGAAACCTGCGTGTACTACAAACCCAGTGGTAAACTTTCCATTATTATCTGCTTGTACCTCTGCATTAAAATCATTTTGAAATCTTAAAGCCTGCTTCATGTCGCTCTGTGTGAGACCATTACCGTATAGCTGCGATAGGTTTAGTACTACTGCGTGGTCTATCTTGTTCTCATCCATCCACTCTAGTTTTTCGTTTAAGAAAAAACTGTCTGCAGTGATAGGCCTAGACCAGTTTTTTTGACGCATAAACTTACGGTCACTGTCTATCCAAAAGATTTCTTTGTCTTTCATGAACTTGGGTATTTGCTCAGGATAAGGCAGCAGGTGTGAGTGTCCGTTGATTTTCATTGAATATTGGTTTTCGCGAATGTACTACAGCTAATTAGATACATAAAGCATTGTTTCGAAAATGTGTTAAATCTATTTTAAGGCTTTGAAATATTTGAGCGTAGCAGACTTTCCTTCTTTGTAGAGAATATCCTGCTGCTCTTTGGTCAGGCTAAAGTTAGTGATTGCTATTCCATTGTTTTTAATGATAACCGTTGTTTTGTCACTTTCTAGTGTTTTAAAAAAATCTACGTCTTGAGCATTGAGCACCGTGCGAAAGAGATGCTTAAGGTAAGAGCTGACATCATTAAAATCTAGTCCGTCATCTTCTTCGTTGATGTCTAAGAAAAAACCAAGTGTTTTATCCAAATCTTCAAAGGCTGTGATAGGGTAGTTATAGAGCACTCCGCCATCCACATAGATGTGATTATTAGGTTTTTCGTCGGGAAATTTCCACGCATCAAAGAAAAGAGGAATGGACATGCTAGCCCGGATACTCTCTGCTATTTTAACGTCTGGCGTCTTGTCGTAGGAGAACTCTGTAAGGGTGGCGGTGTTAAGGTCTGAGGCAAATACTTTGAGTGTTTTATATCCCTGCTTCTCTAGCTCCGCAAAGGTGAGGTGCTTATTGCCAGTCTTTTGTTCTATAATTTCTTGTAGCCAGGTTAGAAGTTTTTCTCCTCTGTATAGGCCATACTTAGTAGTGAGCTTCAGTGGGTTTAGATCATCTTGAAACTTTTTAAAATTGGTATCTCCTAGTACTTCTACTATCTCTTTAGACGAGTAGCCCAGGCTAATAAGTGCAGCGGCTACGGCGCCAGCAGATGTTCCCGCTGTTCGTTTTACCTGACTAAGTATTCCTTGTTTTTCTAAGGCTTCTATGGCTCCGGCGTATGCTATGCCTAACACTCCGCCACCTTTAAATACTAAGTTTTCTATTGTACGTATCATCCTTTTCTTAAAAACTGCTCAAAGATATACATCGTAGTTTGATGTATGAGCGTAACTCGATGAAGATGGATGAAAATGGTTTGGACTACCTAGGCTATATCCCTGCGGCGTTCCGTTTCCTTTTCTATTATATTGGCTACCGAACGGAAATTATGGCGAATGGTATTCCAACGGTCAGGATACTTACCAAAGAGTTCGAAAGTCTTCTTGGCATGCTTATTCAGAGCATCTGTGATACTGGCATTACTCACCGGTGGGGAGCAGTGATTTCCTATATTTTTACCTATCACACTCAGACCTTTCTCCTGTGCTATGTTAGCCGCTGCCTCATATCGGTCTAGTAGTTTGTAGGTCTTAGCGTATCTACCCAGTTGCATTTCATCTTCATTGGCATAAACCACTGACTTAGAACTGCTAGTGAAACTTGCTAGGTGAGAAGGGGTGAGGACTATCTCACGCTCATCTTGTATCAAGGCAAGGTTTAGCTTTATCTGTACGTGTCGCTCTAGGTTGGGTTCTAGTTGGTCAAAGGGAAGTCTGTACTCCTTTAGTTCATCTACAAACTCGCGACTCATTCGTATTTCTACGGTATACTTTTTCTGTAGCTTATTCACTATCAGCTGTATAAACTGGCTTATGGCTACTTCGTAGTTTTGACTTTGTATGCTAAGTTGCTTCTTAGTCTCGGCTATCTCCACAGTCGCCATCAGATTACTTCTGGCTATGTCTTTTAATATATCCTTGTCTTGAATTCTAATATATAGTAGACTGTCTATAAAACCTCTTATCGTTCGTTCAAACTGTTTCTTTTCTGCTGCTAGTAGATACTTGTCTTTGGCTAGTCCGTAGGGCATTAGTTGTACTAATAGGAAAAGGGTGCAGTCTTCTACCTGTATATTCCTGAGTAGCAGAAAGTCTCGCTCCAGTTCCATCTCTAGTAGAGTTTGACCTATTTGTTGCTTCTTGCTAAAAGGAGTTTCATTGATAGCATACCATCCCGTATTGCTAGTGGCTAAAAAGTGGGAGAGTGAAGCTGGAAGTGAATTAACATATTCTCCTTTTTCTGTTTGAATAAGGACAGTGCCATTGTCGTATTGAGCTATACAATAGATATGATGTGCCTGTGCTAAAGAGCTAGATATGAAATCTGCTAGCAACTGCTGAGGCGGTATATTACTACTTAATAACACTGTGAATACTCACGAAGGTAAGGGAATTAAGCAAAACATTAAGCTTAATTAAGTATTTAAGTTAGCTTGATTTAAGTGGTTTACGGCAAAGTTAAGTAATGTATTTTTTGCTTAATTATCATAAAATCAGAGTATTATGATAATAATATTGCCACAGATTAAGAAGTTAAATAAAGTAAAGATTAAGTAAAATGGAAACAAGAATCACAGTAGAGCAGTACTTTATGTACGAGGTAGTAGCTACTTTTAATGCAGTAGTAGAGTGGGTAAAAGGTGAAAACCGTAGTATGAGTCAATGGAAAAGTCAGGTGGCTAAATTGAAAAAAGCGTTTCACTATTTTATGTTGGAGCTAGAAGTAGATCAGTTCAAAGACTTAAGACTACCTAGTGAGAAGCAATCGACTGAGGGAGTGGCCAAGTCAAAAGTTAAAGCCAAAAGTAGGAGAGGTGTAGGAGTAGCTTCTAAAGTAAAAACAGTAGGCAAGCAGCTACAATTATTCTTTATCAAAACGGCAAAGTCATCAATACTAAGATGTGTTATCGTGATAGAGGAGGTTTCTCAGTGGTGTGCCAAGCAGCTTATGGGAGAAGTAGAAGACTTTGAAAATGAAAAACGGAAATAAATACCATTCTCTTTCTTACGTTATATGCTGTCTTAACGAACCAGAGTGATCGCTATTTCTGGGCTACAGTATCATTCTTTAGAATGTAAGAGATGGAAGGAATTAGGAACTAACTGTTGACGATGTTGTGTGTTTAAGTTGATCTGTTTACTGCAAAAGCTTAGGTTTAAGTAGCGTTAAGCGTTTATCTAGCCTTGTATTTTTTATAAAGTGCTCTCGCTATACCATCGGAGAGACCCACCTTAGGAATGTAGATCTGCTCAGCACCTAGCCAATCTGCGGCAGTAAGAAAGATCTGAGAAGCAGGGATAATAACATCTGCACGATCTGGATTAAGTACAAATCGAGTGATCCGTTCATCATAGTCTACGGCGTCTAGTTCTGCTTTGAAAGCAGCTAAATCTACCGTATTGATGAAGTAGTCATTTTGTTGTTTGCGGAGCACCTTTAGGATTTTATTGATGTTGCCACCAGTACCTAGTATTGGAGTGCCCGATTTTAGAAGTTGATGCTTGTCAAACCATTCTTTCATTTGATCCCATAGAGCAGAATCTACAGCATCATGAAGCAGTCTTACAGTACCTATCTGTAGCGATATAGAATCTACTTTCTTTGCGTTTTTGATGTATGAGAGTTCTGTACTTCCTCCGCCTACATCTATGAACACGGCACCTTCAAAATGAGGCATAAAGTCTGGCAAATCTGCAAATGATATGGTATCTGCTTCTTGCTCGCCACCTATTATCTCTAGGTCTATATCTGCATAGCCTTTTATCTCTGATATGATAAATGGGCTATTGCTAGCTTCTCGCATAGCACTTGTGGCATATGCTCTATAGTCTAAGACTTGGTGCACATTCATCAGGTGCTTAAACGAACGCATGGTCTTGATGAGTTGATCAGATTTCTCTTCTCTTATTTTTCCATGGATAAAAGCGTCTTCTCCTAATCGGATAGGCACACGTACTAGGGATAGCTTTCTAAATATAGGACCTTCTTTAGTTTCGAATACATTGGTAAAAAGTAATCTAACAGCATTGGAGCCTACGTCTATGGATGCGAATTTATATAGTTTCAAAATAGTGGCACGAATATAATTTTTTTGTGCTGTAGAATAATAGAGGTTGCTATATTTGCAGCCCCGAAAGGGGAAAAGTAGAAAGATAACTATTAAAATAAATATCTAAATATGGCTTCGTAGCTCAGCTGAATAGAGCACTTGATTACGGCTCAAGAGGTCTCAGGTTTGAATCCTGACGAGGTCACTCTAGCGGAGAATTGGTTAATTTTAACTGGTTCTCCGCTTTTTTGTTGAGCTAAATCTGTTGCTATCAAAGGGATTGAAGAGAAAATAGAATTCACTCTTTTGGTTTGAACTTCGTCGATTTGTGGTTCTGTCGCATTAATCTTAGCGAATTCAAATTTAAGTAATTTCGTTTCAAGAAATGTATAAGCATCATCGATATCCAAAAGCTGTAATTCTTCAAGCAGTTTATTTCAAACTAAGATTTACCTTAAGCTACCGGGATGTTGAAGAACTACTAACAATCCGAGGTGTAAAAGTAGATCATTCTACCATTCAAAGATGGGTATTTAAGTTCTCACCATTGGTGGAAGCAAACATGCACAAAAGGAAGAATACAGTAGGGAATAGTTGGAGAATGGATGAAACATATATCAAAGTTGGTGGCAAGGATCGATATTTATATCGAGCTGTAGACAAACAAGGAAATACAGTAGACTTCTTGCTAACTAAACGGAGAATGAAGGGTTCTGCTCAGAAGTTTTTGAACAAAGCAATTGCGAATAATGGAAAACCAAGACTGATCAACATCGATAAAAGTGGATCAAATACACAAGCCATCCGAATTGTAAACAGATATAGTTTGACCTTCAAGAAGATAAAGACTCGGCGAGTCAAATATCTAAATAACATAGTGGAGCAAGATCATCGGACGATCAAACGACGGATAGCAATCACAACAGGATTCAAAGAATTTGAATCCGCACAGAGAACACTAGCAGGAATAGAAATCATAAACATCATCAGAAAGGACCAACTTACAAATCCAAAGAAAAGTTGGTTTGCTACATTTAAGTCATTGGCTGCTTGATGAAAGTTGAATTCTGTTAAATTTACGTCCTCAATGATTTAATGCGACAGAACCAAAAAAAGGCCCAGTAACTGCTGAGCCCATTCTATTATTATTTATGTCTTTTTATTCCTCTTCCAATGGAGCGACATCATCCGTATTTTCCATCTTTTCTAACTGTTTCAGCTTCATTCTGCACAAGTCTAGTAATCCATTTCCTTCTTTGTTATAGTTATCTAATATGCTCTGTAGCGTTGCCTTAGCTTGAAAATAGTCCTTTTCTTTCACGTAAATATCGCTCAATAGAATAAATCCTTTGACTACCCAAAACTCGTAAGCAGAAAAATTATCTTGGAGTTTATATACGTCAGATCTGGCACTATCTAGATCACCTTGATCATATTCTATATAGCCTCTTTGGTATAGTGCTTCTGCTGTTTGCTCGTTGCGACTGTTGGCTATCACATAGTCAAAGTGGAAACGGGCAGTTCTCAAGTTGTTGTCTTTTAGCTGTAGCCTACCTAGGAGCATATTGGCTTCTACTAAATCTTCTGTAGGTACATTCTCTATTGGAAGCAGCTGTATTGCTTTTGCCTTAGCAGCACTATAGTTTTTGAGTATATAGTGACATCTCATCTGGCCCATTATAGAACTTATGTACGTGCTCTTAGAAGCAGATATTGGCTCTAGCTGTTGGTAAAATATTATTGCTTTACTGTAATTTTTGCGATAGGAGTAAGTGCCAGACAGTTTCACTAATGATTTTTCGGTATAATTATTACTACCTTGGTTTACAACATACTCATAGTGAGCCAGGGCTTGATTTTCTTTATCTGTATAGTAATCAGCTTCCGCTTTATAATAATTAGCAGGTATAATGAAAAATCCATTTTCCCCAAATCGGTTGATATAATTTCCTAATTCCTCAGATGCACCGACGAAGTCTTTATTTTCGTAAATGTTAATAGCAAGCTGATAGAGTGTACTATCTTGCTTAGTCAATCGTATTCCGGCTCCGGGTATTTTTTCTACATAATCAAAGTAGCCCTGCGGATCACCTTGGTTGTTATATATTATTTCAATAAATGTAAGTGCTTCGTTAGAAGCATTCGTCTTAGGAAACCTTTCTACTACTGTCTTGTAGTATCCCAGAGCTACATCATCCTTGTGCTGGGTATAGTTTATAAGACCTAGTTTGAGATAGCTATCTGGTAAAAATGGAGAGTAGTCGTGCTGCGAAATCAATAAGTTAAACATACTCTCGGCAGTACTGTAGTTTTTCAATGTCATGTATTCTTTACCTATCTGGTAAAGAGCATCATCTTCATATATGCTTTTCTTAAAATCGTTTTGTATTTTCTTTAATACATTTATTTTTTCGACATATCGCTCTTGCAGACCATAGAGCATGCCTTGCTGAAAGATGGCATAATCTGCATTCTTATAGTCGTTTTTTATAATAAATCCGTATTCAGCGATAGCAGGATTATACTGCCCATTGAGGAAGTAGCAGTCTGCTAGTCGCTGGGTATTGTCTAGGTATATTTCTTTGTTGGTACTGGTATAGGTTTCAAATTGGTTGAACTTAGCAAAGTAATTTTGGGCCTTAGGGTATTGCTCTTGCTTAAAATAATTATACCCCATGCTATAGTAGCCATAGGTTTTGTTCTTACTTCCGTCGGCACCACTATTGCTCATAAACCGGTTCATCATGTTGATACTCTCAACGTAGTCATCTACCTTAAATGCTATTTCTGACATCCAGAAATAAGCTAGAGCTTCAAGCGTTTTATCCTTCGGATATTTTAGGGATTTCTTAAAAAAAATATCGGCATTTTGATACTCCTTATTTAAGAATAGCTCTTCGCCTCTATGGAAAGTCAATTCTTGATAGGCTGTTTTCGTATTAGAATTAAGATTTCCTATTTCTTCTAAAACTTCTATTGCTGCTTTATAATTTTTAGTGCTTAAAAAAATGTCAGCCATCATAGACTTAGCTTCATCTCTATATTCTGAAGCGGTATACACTTCTAGAAACTCTTTAATGGCAGATATAGCCGTTCCATTCTTTTGCAGTTCTGCAGCTAGTTTTGCGTAGTTAAAGGAAGCTATCTCGCCTATTTCTTTGTTATAGTCTTTTCTTTTAGCTTCTCCAAAGGCATTAAGGGCTCTTTGCTTTTGGTCATTTTTCACATCTGCTACACCTAAAAAATAGTTAGCAGATTGCCCCATTTCATTGTCTTCGTTTGCTATATATATATAGTACTCCGTAGACTTATCGTACCGTTCAGCTTCATAGTTAGCACTAGCAAACTGGAAAATTTCATCAGAACTAAGTTTCTTTATATCGCCGGTATATTTATCGAAATGGAATAAAGCCACGCTCTTATTGCCTAGTTGATACTGTATTTTACCTGTGAGCAGCTCTATTTCATCTTGTTGTTTTGGCAGGTTTATATCTTTCACCTTGTCAAAAGCCCTGTTGTAATCTTCCTGCTCATAGTAAATCTGTGACAAATAGAGTTGCATAGTTCTAGGGCCCTTATCTCCTATTTTTTCGAAAGTAGATATGGCACAAGCATAGTCTTTTAGAATATAGCATTGGTATCCATAGTAGTAACTTGCTTCTATTGCATATTTGCCGTCTCCATTCATTACTTGTTTAAATTGGGCTTTGGCCTCAGCATAATTTTTATTCTTAAAATAGCTGTATCCCAATTTAAAGACAAGTTCATCTCGCTGCTCTTTGGTGATGTCCGTTGATTTGATTTGCTCTAGATATTTCAGAGCCCAGCTATATTTTTTCTCACCAAAGTAGTAAAGGCCTAGCTCGTAGGTGATCTCAGTATTGAGTTTATGCTCAGGCTCATTTCTGAGTAATTGAGCTACATCTTTACTAGCCTTTTTTTTATCTAGCTTAAGCCTAGAAAGATAGATGTAAGCTCTAGCCTCGTAATCAAAGTTAGGTCCGGTATTTTGCTTCAAGAATTCTTGAAATTCTTGAATAGCCGGAACATATAGTTTTTTGATATAGAGATTCTTACCTTGCTCAAAATGCGTAAGGTTATCAGTATATGATTTAGTCTTTTGTGCTAGTGTAATACTTGTGCTTACCGATAGAAAAAGAAGAATTAGAAGTGTTCGAAAAAATGTGCTCATCAATTAATGCTAAATACCTTTCAAAATAACTGCTATTTAGCCGTTTTTAGTGTTCTAATTGCCAACAATCTATTAAGGAATTGCACTTAGCAAGAAAGTGACTCATTTTTATTCTTTTGTGTTCAATATGATAAGTGAAATTATATATTTGCACCCGCTGAAAAGGGTTTGAGTAGTTTTTACTTTGTTTTGGCAGATTACCACGGTAGTTGTAGCTCAGCTCTGAAAAACCTAGAACGAAGTTCTAAGGATTATTGGAGAGTCCTCGAGAGGAATTTAAATCCTCGAGAGATTGGTTACAGTGCTGATAGAGTATGGTGGTTGTAGCTCAGTTGGTTAGAGCACCGGTTTGTGGTACCGGGGGTCGCCGGTTCGAGCCCGGTCTTCCACCCAAGTAAAAAAGGTTCGTCAGTCCGACGGACCTTTTTTTATGCTTGGAATAATCAAACCATCTTCATTCTGCTCTGTTTGATATTTAAAGTTTTACATTCGTGCCGATGAAAAAAATAATAATAATATTCGCCGCATTTAGTATTATCGCTTGCAGTACTTCGTCTACAGAATCTACTGAGAACGAATCATCTAAAAATATAGAAGAGATATCTGAGGTAGTAGAGGTTACAGAAGGGGTATCTTTTGTAAATATAGAAGATGGGGCAACGCTAACGTCTCCATTTGTTTTAGTGATGGGAGTATCTGGTATGCAAGTAGAGCCAAAAGGCGAGCCTAGAGACGAATTTGGTCATCACCACTTATTGATAAATGATAATTTCGCACCTACAGGAACTGTTATAGTAGCTGACGATACTCA
>Ga0307994_1000723_pt1 | contig 21775 bp, 18 predicted proteins | sample EllFjometagen261_FD_203171 | JGI IMG/M metagenome (GOLD analysis project Ga0307994, IMG submission 203171) | Marine microbial communities from Ellis Fjord, Antarctic Ocean - #261 | ecosystem: Environmental > Aquatic > Marine > Unclassified | place: Southern Ocean | collected 2014-11-02 | reverse complement strand
CAGTACCTGCGACTGCTCGGGTGTACGCGGGTCGAGCGGCGGACGGTTACCTTCATGTCGTGGCCGCAATCGAAGATCCGCAGCAATACGCACTGGACGTTGGCGCCAGGCCGTCAGCGATGAAGGTGTACAAGGTCGTCGTGACCTTCATCCGCAAGATCATGAACCCGTACTTCAAGGTCGAGGTACATGGTCTTGTCGATAATCTCAAAGTCGACGGCCCACTGATCTTGGCGCCGGTTCACCGTTCGAATCTGGACTCGATGCTGGTTGCTGGCGCCTCGACTCGGCGTTGTCGCGCGTTGGCCAAGCACACCATGTTCAAGAGCCAGCCGTTCGCATGGCTCATTGCCTCACTCGGAGCGTTTCCGGTCGAGCGGGGCACGGCTGATCGTGAAGCACTCCGCGCCGCCCGCAGACTTCTTGACAATGGCGAGGCCATGTTCGTCTTCCCTGAAGGCACTCGCCAAGAAGGCCAACAGATCGGCGAGATCTACCACGGCGTTGCCTACCTGGCGGCCAAGACAGGTGCGCAGGTTGTGCCGGTCGGTATCGCCGGCACCGGCGAGGCCATGGGCAAGGGCACCAAGTTCCCAAGGCGGGTCAAAGTCGTGATGCAGGTTGGCGAGATCATGCAGCCGCCGACGGCCAGCGGTAAGCGAGTCACGGTTGGTGATCGGTCTCGGTTTAGCGACGAGTTGGGTTTGGTGCTGCAGGACCTGATGGACCAGGCCTACGAGAAGCAAGCCTCGGCATGAGTGATCAGCCGTTGGGTCACCCCGGTCTAGCCGAATTTGGCGAGACGATCTTTGCCGAGATGTCGGCGCTTGCTGTTCGCACCAACGCTTTGAATTTGGGCCAGGGCTTTCCTGACACCGATGGCCCCCAAGAGGTGCTCGACGCCGCTGCGGCTGCACTTGCGGGTGGAGTGAACCAGTACCCACCCTTGCCAGGCGAACTAGATTTACGGCACGCAGTCGCTGAGCATCAGGCACGTTTCTGGGATCTACACTTCGACCCGGCTACCGAGGTGCTCGTAACCGCAGGCGCAACCGAGGCGTTAGCAGCGTCGCTGTTGGCCTTCGTGCGACCCGGCGACGAAGTCGTCATGTTCGAGCCGTACTACGACAGCTATGCCGCTGGTGTTGCTCTGACCGGCGGCACCCGGCGTGTCGTGACGCTGCGCCCACCTGAAGAAGGCCAGGTCGGCTTCCAGTTCGATATTGACGAGCTACGAGCAGCGATCACGCCCAAGACCAAGGTCTTGCTGTTGAACACGCCACACAATCCAACGGGCAAGGTCTTCAGCCTTACCGAGTTGATGCAGATCGCGGAGCTAGCGCTCGACCATGATCTGCTCGTCATCTCTGACGAGGTCTACGAGCATTTGACCTTTGACGATGCAACGCATATTCCTATTGCGAAGCTTCCGGGCATGGCCGACCGCACGATCACGATCAGCTCGGGCGGCAAGACGTTCTCGTTCACTGGCTGGAAGGTTGGTTGGGCATGTGCTCGTCCTGCCCTCATCGATGCGATTCGTTCGGTGAAGCAGTTCTTGACGTTTGTAAACGCGGCACCCTTTCAGCCAGCGATCGCCGTGGGGCTTCGGCTCGGCGACAGTTACTTCACCAACTTTGCTGCAACCTTGCAAGGTAAACGCGACCGGCTCAATGATGGCCTGGCCCAGGCTGGCTTCCAGGTGTATTCGCCCCGCGGAACCTATTTCACGACCGTAGATATTCGACCGCTCGGCTACGACGATGGCCGCGAGTTCTGCCTGGCGTTGCCTGAGTTGGTTGGTTTAGTGGCCATCCCGAGCCAGGTTTTCTACACCAACAAGCATGAAGGAAAGCACCTCGTGCGCTTCGCCTTCTGCAAACAAGACTCGATGCTCGACGAGGCCGTCGAACGATTAGCTGGCCTGCATCCTTCTTGAGGAAAGCGCTGAATCGTTGACACGCCAGGGTGTCAACAATTGGCCGTGATTCGTCGAGCACCGGCGGCCGAAGGGTGCATACGAGACCGTAAAAGACACCGCTAAAGCACTCCTGGCCGTGTCCGACGGTGAGCGACGCTTCGAAGCTGGCGGCGCTATCCACGACGCCTGGTACGACCAACGTGACGTACAGAGTGATGCAACCGCGTTCTTCCGTGCAATCCGTTGACCTGACGGCTTAGGTGTGCTCGTTATCGCTTGCCGGCGGTCATCTGAGATCAGGGCTACGACTAGACCTTGACCTTGATGCGCTCGAGTACGTCGTCGACGAAACCGGGTGCGAGCTTGGCGGTGTCGCTGGATCGCATGGACTGGCCGGCGATCACGTTGGCACCCATATCTTGTTCGAGGAAGTTGGCCATGTCATCGATGGCGCGTCCGGCGTTGAGCGCATAGGTCATGAACGCGGCGACTGGCTTGTCCCAGAGCATGGGCATCTTGGCCAGGCGGTCGGTGTCGGCGGCGTGTTGCCCGATGACGAACAACCCATGCACCCAGGTGCCGACACAAACCAGGTCGGCGGCAGACACCTCGGCGAAGTCGAGGCCATCCCATGGGCGCACAACAACGTCGTGGCCCCGGGAAGCGAACTCTCCGCCGATGTACTCGGCGGCTCGTTCGGTATTGCCCGATCGGCTGCTGTAAGTCACGAGAACGTTCACAATGCTAAATCTACAGCACATTCCCCGAGCAAAACCATTTTCTCTGACCCCGTAGGCGCGACTATTCAACCTGTGGGGTCAGAGATTCTTAGGGTCGTCTCAGTGGGGCGACGCCTATGAATTCGACGACGGCGTTGCCTTGTGAACGAGATGCATCGAAATCGACCTTGCCTGTCACCTTCCATTCGAGCCACTCGTCTGGGTCGACGATCGTCTGTGTGACTACGCCTGTTTGGGTGTCGTACCCGAAGTGCTGCGGACCGCGTGCCTCGGGGCCGCTGATGACCTCTTCGTGTTCCTCGAAATAGCCGGCCCATTGGTCGGCAATCTCCTCGCTGGACAAGCTGCTGATGTCAGCGAGCGAAGAGGTCCTGCGGCGGGCCAATAGCTGTACCCAGCGGAAGGCTTCGTTGCGCACCATTGTGCGGAATGCGTGCGTCTGGGTGACGTCGCGACGCTCCGGGATTACGGGAGCCTGCGGGTCGTCGGTTGGGTTCGTCAGGCGGTCCCATTCGTCGAGCAGGCTCGAGTCGACCTGGCGCACGACCTCGCCCAGCCAGTCGGTGAGGTCGTACAGCTCGTCGGTCTTGGCATCTTCGGGAACGTTCTGGACCAGGCCCTTGTAGGCGTCGCCCAGATACCGAAGCAGAACACCTTCGGACCGTTTGAGTCCGTAGTGCTGCACATATTCACTGAACGTCATTGCCCGTTCCCACAGCTCTCGGGCGATGGACTTTGGGCGCACATTGTCGTGGCCGACCCAGGGGTGGTGTTCGCGGAAGATGTCGAACGCTGGATACAAGAAGTCAGCGAGTGGCTTGGGTGCTTCGAGCGCGTCGAGCTTTTCCATGCGCTCGTCGTACTCGACGCCGGCGGACTTGAGTTCTGTGACGAGTTCACCTCGAAGCTGGTTCAGTTGTGCCGCCATGATCACGCCAGGTGACTCGATCACAGCTTCGACCACGCTCAGCACGTTGAGTTCGTAGTCGGGCGCTTCCTGCTCGAGCGCGTCGATCGCTTCGACAGCGAAGAGTGAGAGTGGCTGGGTCAGCGCGAAATCGTCTTGCAGATCGATGGTGACCCGAACGGTGCGACCCATATCGTCGGGTTCGGAGAGCTGTTCGACGACTTCTGCGTCAACGAGTGAACGGTAGATGCTGATCGCTCGTCGGATATGGGCGCGCTGGCGCTTTCGAGGCTCATGATTGGTCAGCAGGATTTGCTTCATAGCGGCGCATCCGTCTCCGGGGCGATCGAGCACGTTCATGAGCATGTGGTGGCTCACCTCAAAGCTGGAATCCAACGACTCGGGATCACCATGGATGAGTTTGGTGAAGGTGTCTTCGCCCCAGTGCGTGTAGCCGCGTTCGGGTGGCTTCTTCTTGACGAGTTTCTTCTTTTTCTTAGGGTCGTTCTCGGCCTTTTTCTCGGCCTTCAGGTTCTCGACCACATGGGCGGGAGCCTGCGCCCAGACATCGCCGACGTCGTCGAAACCCTTACGACCGGCGCGGCCTGAGATCTGTTGGAACTCGCGAACCTTGAGCGAGCGGGTGCGTATACCGTCGTACTTGCACAATTGTGACAGCAGCACCGAGCGGATCGGCACGTTCACGCCCACGCCCAGCGTGTCTGTTCCACATATGAGCTTCAGCAGGCCTTTTTGTGCAAGCCGTTCCATGAGCAGTCGGTACTTGGGGAGTAAACCAGCATGGTGCACACCAACACCATGGTTGACGAACCGTTTTAGGTCCTTGCCGATTGGGCTGTCGAATCGGAAGCCGCCGATCTCAGCCTTGACCGCAGCCTTCTCTTCCTTTGTAAGCACATTTATGCTCATGAAGTTCTGGGCAGCTTCGGTGGCGTCGCGCTGGGTGAAGTACACGATGTAGATCGGTGCGCGGTCGGCGTCGATCAGATCTTCGACCGATTCGAGCAAGCTGGTTTCGCGGTAGGCGAAACGTAATGGCACCGGACGCTCAGAGGTTTTGACCAGCGTGGTCGGTCGACCAGTGAGCTCTTCGAGCCCGGACTCGAATTTGTCTGTCTCGCCTAGCGTCGCGGACATAAGTAGGAATTGGCAGTTGGGAAGTTCGAGCAACGGTATCTGCCATGCCCAGCCGCGTTGGGGCTCGCTGTAGAAGTGAAACTCGTCGACGATCACGATGTCGACGTCGGACTCAGCGCCCTCGCGCAGGGCCATGTTGGCCAGGATCTCGGCGGTGCAACAGATGATTGGCGCGCCGGGATTCACGGAGCCGTCGCCGGTGATCATGCCGACCGCGTCGGTGCCGAAATCTCGACACAGTGCGAAGAACTTCTCGCTGACAAGGGCCTTGATGGGTGCGGTGTAGAAGCTGCGCCGGCCGCCTGCCAGACCTGCAAAGTGGGCAGCGGTCGCGACCAGGGATTTGCCCGAACCCGTTGGCGTGGCCAGGATCACATTGTTCCCGGACAGGAACTCGAGGATGGCTTCTTCTTGTGCCGGGTATGGATCGATGCCTGTTGATTCCAGGTAATCGAAGAAGCCTTCCAAGATGCCGTCAGGGTCATCGTTGTCAGGCAGTCGACTGAGTAGCGGAAATTCGCTCATACAGCAGCTCTGGGCGAGGCTGCGGGCGACGCTTTGGCGGACATCATGGTGGTTCCCTCGTTGGGCGCTTCGGTGCCGAAGACTCGATCCCAGAAGTTGTTTGTCACACCTAGGTTCGACGCTGGTGCGCCGAAATGGTGGCGGTCGTGGCGGGCCCTCAATTGTTGGCCCCATTGTGTGCGGGCCGGGCGATGGTGCAGATTCCAGTGGCTGATCTCGTATACCGAGTAGCCGACAGAGAAGGTCGCGCTGGCCCAACGGGCAAACGCTGCCGGGGCGATCGTGCCGAGTCCGATTGAGGCAACTGCTGTGGTGCCTGCGACGGCTAGGTGGCCGACTGCACGAGCAGCGAGCGACGTTGCCAAGGGGGCTCGGTGGTGCGCCTGGTGCGGCCCGCCGAGCCGGAGATGGCGCAGGCGTCCTTTGCCGAAGGGCCCGTGCAGTACCCAACGGTGCGAGGCATATTCAGTGGCCGTCCATACAACGGCCCCCGCGGCGGCACCAACCGGGAGGTGCAGGTTCGATCGGCCGGCCACGGCAGCCATTGTGCCGAACCAGCGCCGCAATGTCCACGCAGCCCCTCCTCTCGGTCAAGATTGATGGTGTGACACAGGCCACGCCGACTATGTGTGCCACGCTACATTCCGATGCAGACTGATCTGTCAAGATGTGCGGCGAACCCCGAAAGGTCCCTTCGCACATGTCTGCACTATCTCGCCTCATCACCGCCTCCTTTGCCGCATTATTGCTGTTCTCCGCATGCGGAAGCAGCGCCACGATTGTGGGTGAGGCCGACGTTGCTGACTCCAACGACTCAGCGCCGGGCGCAAGTACCGGCGAGGACGAAGCGACCGAAGCGCCAGCAGAACAGGCGGCCCCCGCTGTGGCTGGTCAGGCAACCGGCACGCTCACTCTGAGCACCGGAGAGATTTTTGAGCTCAGCGTCCGCACGTGCGATACACAAGCCAATGACCCGAATTCGCTGCTGAATGAAGACTTTGTCGAAATCTCGGCGGACACCGCCGAGGGCTACCGCTTTACCGTGCTCAATGCCAGGTCAGTCGAGTCAGAACCCGGCAAGGCGCAGGTGGGCTTGGAAGGCGAACGCGACGAAAACGGTGGGAACCCAGCGATCGACTACGTCAGTCTGGGAGCAGGCGATGATCCTTCGTTGACGCCGCTCGATGTCGATGGGGTTCGCGTCTCTGGTCAGGCCTTGCTCGACGGCAAGTTCTCTTCTAAAAAGATCTTTGGTGAGACCGTGAACGTCACCTTTGACTTCGTCTGCGCCTGATCAACTCCGATGACTGAGTCTGTTGTCGTCGGTTTGCCGCGTGGCAGCAGCGCGTAGCAGTCGCCTACCGTTCGTCGAACAGCGGGACCCGCACTTCGATACGCGCCCCCGGCTCGTTGTCGCCGATCGTCAGAGACCCGCCCAATTCGCTTTGTGCAATGGTGCCCACGATCGTCATGCCGAGACCGCTGGAGTTCGCCGCAGGCACCGGTTCGTCTGGATTCGGAAATCCGGTTCCGTCGTCGGCAACCGTCAACACGACAGCGTCGGGTTGAGTCCGCAGCATGATCGTGACCGTCTTGCACTCGGCGTGGTCGATCGCGTTCTGGATGAGTTCGCTGGCGATGAGAGCGAGTGGTGTAGTCAGGTTGTTTGGCAGAATCGCCGGGTCGCAATCGATCTCAAACTGCACCGGATGCGTCGGATCGACCAGTGAATCGCGGATCATTGTGGTCAGCATTTCGAGGATGGGTCCGAATTGGACCTCGTCATCGGTGCGATGCGAGAGCAACTCGTGCACCACCCCGATCGTTCGGATACGTCTCGCTGATTCGGCGAGAGCCGCCTTTGCATCGTCTGTGTCCACCCGGCGACTTTGGAGCTGGAGTAATGATGACACCGTCTGCAGGCTGTTTTTGACGCGGTGATGGATCTCGGCGATTGTCGCGTCCTTGGTCATCAACAAGCGGTCTCGCTGCCGTAACTCGGTGATATTGCGCAATAGGACCAGAGCACCCGTGACGGCCGTCTTGGTCAACAAGGGCACGCAATATGTGCTGAGGACGCGATGGTCGACTTCGATCTCGTCGGTGTAGTCCAGTCGGTTAGCGAACGCCTGCCGCATGCCGGGTGCGTCGACGCCCATGTCGCCTAAACGGTCGCCTAGGTTCACCATGTTTGCGCCAACTTGGCGAAGCACCGTCAACGCATTGGGCGAGGCGTAGTCGAGCTTGCCGGCCTTGTCGAACAGCATGATGCCGTCACCGACACGAGGTGGGTGATCATGGCGTCGGGTCTCGACGCCGAACGGGAAGCTACCAGCGGCGACCATGGCAGCGAAGCGACGGAAAGTAGCGAAGGCATGAATCTCGAGGTCGCCGGGCATGATCTCGATATGGGGTGCGAACTCGCGAGCGAGAACGGCCACGATTTCGCCTTCGAATCGAACGGGCACAGCGAGGGTGCGGATCCATCTGCCCTGCCGCGGCAGGAAGACACCGCCGTCCATCACTTCGCCGGACTCAAATGCGCGAGTCAACAGTGGTCGGGTGCTCATAGGTAGCACCTCATCGACCTGGTCGACCTGGTAGATCGTGCGGGCATTCATCGGCCGTACATGTGAGATGATCCGAAAGCCATGGCCCTCGGATCGCATAATCAACACATCGGCTTGTGACAGGTCTGCCAGCATGGCGCTCGCCTGTGCCAGTCGGTGAAGATGGCGCTGGAGCCCAGGTGATTGGCTCTCGCCGCTCGCCCAGATGCTGGTCGTGATCACGACTGTGCCGTGTCGAGTTCAGCGAGGCGAGCGGCCCGCAGGTCTCTGCGGGCGACCATGAAGCGGTGCACGATGAACGCGGCCAACGCGGCGCCGACGAGCAGCAGCACATAGTTGACTGTGTCGAGCCCCACAGGTTGGGTTATGTCGATGCCCTTGGGTTCGGGGGCGCCCTCTTCCCATCGGAACGAAAAGGACTCTTGGGTGAAGTCACCATCGATGCCGTTGGCCGCAAACGTGACCAGATACTCGCCGGGGGTGGTGATGGGCTCGACGAGCGCAATAACCAAGCGTTGGTCTTCGCGATTGACCTGGCCGGTTAGCTCGTTTCCCGCAGGATCGAAGACAGCTGCCGTCTGAGGCTTCGTTAGATCGAGGTCGAAAAACTGCAGCGTGATCGAGTGGATCGCTCCGCCGACTGTCTCACCACGGTCAGGCGAGGCTTGCCGGAGCTCGGCATGGGCCGAGGCGGCTGCAGGAAACAGGATTCCGCTGATCAGTGTCAGCAGTGAAGCGACGACAAGAAGCCGCCACGATTTTGGCAGTGTGTGGCGGCGTGGGCATGTGTGGTGCACCCTGTGAGACTATCCAAGACTATGCACCCAAGACAGCGTTCCTCCCGCCTGTATTCGTTCGGCGGAAACGTCTGTTGCTGTTGTTGTTAAGGGGTCGCGAGTCCGACGTGTAGCCGAGAGTAGCCTTTCCGTAATGCGTGCCTATTGGCTAAATACCGCGAGCTGGTCGCGCATCGTGACGCATCGAGTTGGGCATCCAGGGACCATTGCGGATCGGCTATCGTCGCGCCGCCGCCTCGACGATCTAGTACCGATCGACGGCCAACTCGTGTTGATCACGTGTGATCAGCGTACCGATCCGCGGACGGCCTTGCCTGTTGAGCGGCGAGAGCTCTTGGACCGCATCATCGAGGCTCTCTCAATTCCTGAAGTCGACGGTGTTATCGCTTCGGCTGATTTGTTGGAAGAGCTCACGCTGCTGAACGTGCTCGAGAACCGTTTGGCCTTTTGCACCGCCTCGGGAGACCCGTATGTAGGTGCGGTCAATGGACCCGGAAGCTCGGGTGGCGGTGTCGCATCGTCGACGATCGTCGCGAGCCATTTTGACGGGGCGTTTTTGTCGCAGGGCTGGGGAGCCGCTAGCTCGTTGCACGCTTCACAATCTTGGAGGGTGGCCGCCGATGTCGCCGAACTTGGCGCGCACGAGCTGCCGACGATCATGGATCTCTGCATTGCAGACCCAGAGGGTCGCTCTGAGTCCGACACCAAATGGTCAGACTGGATTGAACCGCTTCACGCAACAACGTCGGCGCTTGCGGCCGGTGCTGGCGTGTGGCTCACCGTGCCGGCTATCACCGGGCTTGCGCACCTGGCCGAAGTGACCGGTTTCCCGGTCTTGATGCGTGACACAGACGTGCCGATTCACCCGTCGGCATGGCAAAGCTTCTTCGAGACCGACTTGCCGCTCACGATCCGAGGAATGATTCCCGGCGTAAGCGCACTGTTCCCGCTCGAAGGAAGTGTGGCGGAAGCAACCGCCACAATCGCTCGGTCAGTGCGCAACCGCGGCTCTACGCCGCGAGATACCTAGAGCTCTTCTTCCGCCCGACTTCGGTTGCTTCTGGCATTCGCTGCAGGTTGATGCTGCGGTATGGAAGAGCTAGCCGCCCAGGCGGGCGCGTGCAGCAGCGCTGCGCTCGAGTAGGTGGGCTGGCACAAGCGACCGTATACGGGCCAGCGGATCGTTGGGATCGGCTGCAGCAGCAGCGTCGCTGCCTTCGGCAGAAACCTCGGCGCCATTGGCCACAGCCTCGGCGGCCAGGCGGGCTCGTTCTTCGGCCAGTTCCTTCTGCTCGAAGAAATAATCCCAGTGCTCGGGGCGAACAAGCTCGTCAGTGTCGAGTTGGCCGAGGTCGACGCCGTTGTCGAAGAATACCCAGTAGCGAATCCAGGCAAACCCGTTAATGATCTTGATCTTGCCGAGCGTGCCCTGTGGGACGCCGGGGAGATCCATCGTTGCCTTGACGACATCGTTCTTCTTGAACGGGGTGTCGGGTTCAACAGTTTTTGTAAACAAAGGCATGACGTGCAAAGACCGGAGTCGTCGAGGACAGTACCCGCACAAACCTAGCAGGGCGACGCAGAATGGCGGTGGTGCAAACGTAGCCCGATGGGGTCCAATAGAGCCTGCTGATTAGCCCGGTTGACATGAGGCCTGGCCGCGAGACCAGTACTGTTGAGGTGTGGCTCATGCACCTGACGATCTATCCGCCGAAGCGTTGCTGTTTCTGTCAGAGCGGCATGTGGCAACGCTCTCACTGGTCAGCGCCGACGGCTCGCTACACGTCACGCCGGTTGGGTTCACGTGGGATAACGAGACGCGGGTAGCCCGTGTCATCAGCTTCGCCCAAGCGAAGAAGGTCCGCCTTGTTGAGTCGGGCGGGTCGCTCGTTGCCGCATTGAGTCAGGTTGACGGAGGAAGGTGGTTCACCTTGCATGGCGTCGCTACTGCTACGGCCGATCCTGCCGTGAATGCTGATGCCGAGCGTCGTTACGCCGGGCGTTATCGGCCGCCCAGCGATAGAGGGCAAGATCGCCGCACGATCGAGATAGCGGTGGATAAGATCGTCGGCCGCTGCTAATCCGTTGTACAGGTCTACGGGCTTGGTACGACTGGTGAAACGCCGTTGCCTGACCGTTTAGTGGAAGTCTGGTCACATGTCTGAGCTTGAATATGAGGAGTGCCCATGGGGTAGCTATCAGGTGCTCGAAGACGCGCCGTCGCACAAGGTAAAGCGGTTGACGGTTTCACCAGGTCAACGTTTGAGTTATCAACGCCATCGGCAACGGTCCGAGCACTGGTATGTCGTGTCTGGCCAGGCCTGCGTCACGCTCGAAGATGTCGAACACATTGTCGATGAAGGGCACGCGATCGACATCCCGCGTGGCGCCGCCCACAGGGTCGCGAATAGAACCGATGAGCCATTGGTGGTCATCGAGGTCCAGGTCGGCGACTACTTCGGCGAAGACGACATTGAGCGGCTTGAAGACGACTACGGTCGGGGCTCGTGATCGCAACAGATTCCGCCCGCGTGCAGTGGCTTCGCCGTACGGCACAGCTGGGCCTGTCCTTATTGGCATTGGTATCGGTGTTCCTTCTTGCGGGCTGCTCCGATTCGGCCGAACCACTTGATGAGCAGGCGGCAGCTCAATTCGACATCGCCAACAACGCCATTGCCGATCTCACCGCAGCGGGCGGCGATGATGTACGAGCAAACGAGCTTCGTGGGTCGGTGACTCGAGCCCAGGCGGCCGGCACCACATTACGTGTCGTCGTGTCTGCACCCGAGACCGACGTCGTCTCGGCGAAAGCCGTAGTCGACCGCTACGGCGGCACTGCGTTGTCGTATCAGGTCGGTGGAGCAGCATTCGAAGTGGCGAGCAGCGACATGAGCGCCGAGCAGTTGGATCGGGCTATCAACGCCGCCAAAGTCGAGTTTGACATCGGCGATTCGGCAGCAGCTTTCGTGAATGTCATCGAATCCGAGGGCATCGAAGCATCGGGTCGCGCCTTTACACGAGCTGCATTTCTGTTACTGCTGATCCCGGCTGCGTTGTTCATGTTGTCCGGTGCCTGGTCTTATATGCAGGCTCGCAGGAGTCGTTTGAAGCGCAACAACGCTTTTACCGAACGCAAGGCGGTCCTGGCCGACTGGGCTTCACGACTCAACCCCGAGGTCGAGTCGCTACGCCCGCTCGTTGCCTCGTCACCCAACGATGCTGCACAAATAACATGGGATGAGGCGCAACATTTTGTACATTCGATGTCGACCACGCTGGCGATGGCAAGCAATGTTGGCGAACTCGATGCTGCCGAGAAGCAACTTGGTCGCACCGCTACCAAGTTGCGTGACCTTCGACGTTCGTTGGATCAGTGATTAACCCCAGCATGACAATCGGCTCGACCAATACCCGCATGACAATCAGCTCGACTAATACCCGATGACAACGCTGGTTGTAACAGACCTAGACGGCACCGTCTGGGACAACACCTTGTCCTGTCATCCGTCAACCCTGGCGGCCATCGAGACGTTGAGAGCTCGCGATGATGTCGAGCTCATGGTTGCTACAGGGCGTCGACGTAACAGCGCCCGCAGTGCGTTTGCGGCGAATGGTTTCGCGCTGCCGTCTGTGCTTCTGAACGGCGCGATCGGTTACGACTTCGATACCGAATCCATCTTTCACCAGGTCACATTCGAGACCGACGATTTACGGCAAGTGTTCGACGTGCTGGCCAGCTTCGAGTTGGGACCGGTCGCGTATCTCACTGACACCCGAGCACTTGCAGTCCAGGGGGTTACAACAAGCGTGAAGCACCTGGACGGCCTTGGTGAGGACCTCGAGTGGTCCTCGGCGCCCGATATCGCGCCGCGAAGTGATGTCCTGGGCATGAGCATGTTGGGCATCGACATTTCGCTGGTTGAACCAGCGCTCGCCGATCTCGTTGCACTTGCAGGTGTCGAAGTCGCGGCCTATGCCGATCATCTGTATCCGCCTTACAGCTTGATGCTGGCACCGGCGAACGTGACCAAAGAGGTCGGCATCCGAGCGTATTGTGACTATGCGGGCATCGTGCCGGATCGCATCATTGCACTAGGTGACGGCGGCAATGACCTCGAGATGCTGGCGATGGCCGACGTGGCGTTCGCTGTCAAAGGCGGCGATCAGCGCGCCATTGACTTGGCTGATCACATCATCGAACGTCCCGAGCACGGTGGCTGGGCCACTGTTATTGACTTCATCTAGGGCATCGCTCACGCCCTAGTCAACGAGAACAACAACAGCCGTGCCGTTGGCGCGAGACGAAAGGTGGAACGACCTTGATGGACAGGGACACGTTTCTAACAACAACGAGTCTGTGATCGAGGTCTCGCCGCACCGGCGGACTACCTTTTTCGATATGTCGAATACCGCAGAAGACGCCCAGGCACCCGAAGCCGTCCATTACCCGGGAGCTGTCGCCAAGCGGGAGCCAGACCGCGCTGCGGTGATTATGGCAACATCGGGTGAGGTCCTGACCTATGCCGAGCTCGATGACATGGCCAATCGACTGTCGCAGCTGTTCCGAGCTGCAGGCTTCGAACGGGGCGACCATGTTGCCTTTTGTATGGAGAACCGGACCGAGTTCCTGCCAATTGCCTGGGGTTGCCACTATGCAGGGCTGTGTTACACGGCGATCAGTTCGCGGCTGACATCCGAAGAGGTCGAGTACATCGTCAACGATTGCGGTGCTCTGGCGTTCATAACGACGCCGTACAAGGCCGAGGCTGCGGGGGCAATCCTGGAAACGACGCCAAACGTTCGCATGCGGCTGAGCGTCGGCGGACATGTTGCAGGCCACGAGTCATTCGAAGATGCCATTGCTGCCCAACCGTCGGAGCCGTTGCCGAACCGTATGGAAACGGCGGACATGCTGTATTCGTCGGGAACGACCGGGCAACCCAAGGGAGTCAAGGTCAGCGCGCCCGACGTGCCGCTGGGCACATCACCAGCGCTGCTCATGCTTGTCACGATGCTCTTTGGGGTCGTCGATGGTTGTAAGTACTTGTCGCCTGCGCCGCTCTATCACGCCGCACCGTTGCGATTCTGCATGAGTGTGCAACGTGTTGGTGGCACGGTCATCGTCATGGAACGTTTCGATCCCGAGCACGCATTACAGATGATCGAGCAGCATCAGGTCACCACGAGCCAATGGGTGCCCACCATGTTTGTGCGCATGCTCAAGCTCGACGAAGAAGTGCGTGCGAAGTACGATGTATCCTCGCTCGGAGTCGCGGTCCACGCAGCAGCGCCATGCCCGGTCGAGGTTAAGCACAAGATGATCGACTGGTGGGGCCCCGTGCTTCACGAGTACTACGCCGGCACCGAAGGCAACGGCTTCTGCTATGTCAACAGCGAGAGCTGGCTGACGCACCCTGGCACTGTTGGTCAGCCACTCACGGGCGTGCTGCACATCATGGATGATGAAGGCAACGAGTTGCCGGTCGGCGAGGCGGGCACGATCTTCTTCAGTGACGGCGGCGAGTTTGAGTACCACAACGACAAAGAGAAGACCGCCTCTTCACGCAATGAAAAGGGCTGGTCCACTTTGGGCGATGTGGGCAAGGTCGACGAAGACGGCTTCCTCTACCTGACTGACCGTAAGGCGTACATGATCATCACCGGTGGTGTGAACGTGTATCCGCAAGAGGCCGAGAACGCGCTGACAATGCACCCCGACGTGTTCGACATCGCCGTGATCGGTGTGCCGAACGATGACTTCGGCGAAGAGGTCAAGGCCATTGTCCAACCAGTGAACATGCCGACCACCGACGAGGGCAAGGCGGCGCTTGAGCGCACCCTCATAGCGTATTGCCGCGAGCATCTCGCCGATGTCAAGTGCCCGCGCTCGGTCGACTTCCGCGAAGAATTACCGCGTCATCCGACCGGCAAGCTCTACAAGCGCCTGCTCAAGGACGAGTACTGGGCCGACGCCGGCCGCTCTATCTGATGCCAGACCGAAGCGTGGATAGGGCCTGTAGCGGGAAGGCTGTAACAGATGGTCTTTTCGTTTGTCATGGACATGAACCGTCGCCGAGTAGGCGTTGACCTTGGTATTTGCTAGCGAGTATCTGAATTGACCCACCGAGAAGCTCGGCATGCTTGATTTCACTCGACCCAAGATCGCAGCATTGGCCTCGTTGTAGCGCGGTAAAGGCGACGAAGACGGGACACCTAGTTCAGGCGGCGGATTGGCCCGTGCAGGTCGAGCAGGGCCAACAACCGATGGGTCTGTTCGGGGCGATCGATGATTCCATTGAATGGCGTGCGCCTGACAATTGGTCGAACAGCCAAGGAGCGCGGGGGAGATGCCGGCCGGAATGATCGGTCAGGCTGGCGAGTTTCTAGGACATGACTCATCGCGAGAAGAACCTCGAGACTCCGGCACCGGGGCATGATGAGGTGGTGTCAACGACAGCACCAGCTACCTCTGGCCCGATGCTGGCCAGAGCGCGACTGGTTGTACTCGTGCTCATTCTGGTCGGTGTTGGTATCACGCTTGCCGCCGTGGGTACCAGCGGAGCACGCGACATGCTGACCGACGTTGGCGAAAGCAACTGGGGCTTTGCAGCCTTCGTCGCTGTCTACGCACTGACCATTGTTCTGTTACTCCCAGGAACTCTTGGCACGCTTACAGCCGGTGCGGTGTTTGGCTTCCCGCTGGGAGCAGCAGCGGCCCTGGCCGGGGCCACGATCGGGGCAACGCTCGCCTTTATCATCTCGCGCGCAATGGGCCGAGAAGGTGCTCAATCTCTCTTCGGCGAGCGCTTGTCCACCCTCGACGAGTTCATCGGCCGCAATGACTTCAGCTCGATTCTCGTGTTGCGCCTCATGCCGATCGTTCCGTTCAATTTGCTGAACTATGGATCGGGACTCACCTCGGTGCGGCTGTCTCGGTACGTGCTCGCTTCAACCATAGGTATGGCGCCCGCCACCCTGCTGACAACGGGACTCGGCGACCAGGCCGACAACCCAACAGGGACAGCGTTCATCGTCTTGCTCGGCTTGTTCACTGCAGTGCTTGTGGGTAGCGGCTGGTACGCGAAGCGCCTGCGGGCTCGCAGTCCTGAATCCCAGACCACTGACTGATGCTCGACGCAGCGTTTCGTGCCCGTCTCGATGGGCCTCTTGGTCGAGCTGCGGTGCGGCTTGAGAAGCTCGGCATTTCGCCGAACGCCACCACGGCAACCGGTTTCGTCTTTGGAGTAGCTGCCTGTATAGCGATTGCGTATGGGCAATGGTGGCTGGGCTTGGTGCTGTGGCTCACGAACCGGCTTGGCGACGGGCTGGACGGCCCGCTTGCGCGCCGTCAGGGCGCCACAGATCTGGGTGGATTGCTCGACGTCATCGCCGACTTCGCGATCTACGGTGGGGTGTTAGTTGCCATCGGCATTGCACGTCCCGAGACCCGGGTGGCCTGCCTGGTGGTCTTCCTGACCTACTACCTGTCAGGCTCATTGTTCCTGGTGTTCTCGAGCCTGGCCACCAAACGTCGGCTCGAAGGCGACGGTCGAAGCCTGCAGTTCCCCGCAGGCATCGCCGAAGGCACAGAGACCATCGCCGCTTACGTGCTCATTCTCGCCTTCCCCGCACAGGCCGAAGTCTTGCTCTGGATCTGGGCGACCCTGGTAGCCGTCACCGTTGTCCAACGACTTGTTATCATCACCCACCTCCTCCGCTGACAGAGTGCCTAACGCGTAATGTCAGACGGGGACCTCTGGGCTTCCCCTCGTGCGCCGATCACGTGGTGTAGGCGGCCTTGGTGGGCTGGTGTTGACGGTAGATATTTGCCACCTGTGTTGGCGTGAGGAAGTCCTGCCTTGAGGAGGGCCATCCCTGGGGCCTGACAAAGATGATGACGCGGCGGTGCTTAGGGCTTGTCGATCTTGCGGAGAAGGCCTAGGACAGGGCGGGTGAATTTGCGTGTGCGTTCGGTGAAGAATTGCTCGCGTAAGACCTCGTTGGCAGCCTTGGCCGGGCCTTCGGCAAAAGTCGGGTAAGGGCGGACCATTTGGCCGACAGCTCGGAGCTTGTCGCCAGCCAAGATACGCGCCGTCATCTCGTTGATCGTCTCGCCAGCGGTTGCGCCAACCACCGTGGCGCCGACGAGTCGGCCCTTGTCATCGGAGAACAGATCGACGAAGCCGACGGGTTCGCCCGTCGTGACCTGGCGATCGAGTTGTTGGTAGTCGAAGTGAGCGATAGTCAGCTCTTCATCGTCATCCGGCGTGGTCCGCCCAACGCTTGCGACCTCTGGATCGCAAAAGATCGCATAAGGGATGCGTTCGTGGTCAGCCTTTCGCCGCAGCCCGAACAGCGCGTTCGATACCACCAAGCTGCCATGCATCCCTGCAGTGTGGGTGAAGGGCATTTTGCCGATGACATCGCCACCGGCGTAAATGTGATCGTTCGTCGTCTTGAGCCTGTCGTTGACTTCGACATGGCCTGCGTCGGTCAGATCTACGCCGACGACGTTGAGATTCAGGGTGGCTGTATTGGGTCGGCGCCCAACGGCGACAAGAATCTGGTCGGCCTCGATGCGGGTCTCGTCATCGATGATGACCACCAGATCCCCAGCCGAAGCCGAGCCTTCGACGCCGGTGACCTTGGCACCCTGCATGACGGTCATACTTTCGGCCTGGAATCGTGTGGCGATGAGCTCGCTGACGTTCTTTCCGAGCATGCCAAGAATGCGCGGCGCCGCTTCGACCAGGGTGACTTTGCTGCCGAGCCGGCTAAAGGCCTGGCCTAGTTCGCAGCCGATGGCTCCACCACCCACGACGACGAGCCGTTCGGGAAGCTCGGTTAGATCCCAGACGGTGTCGCTGGTGAGTGGGTTGCTCTCGCGAAGACCTGGAATACCGGGCACAACAGGCGTGGCGCCGGTGGCGATCAGAGCCTTGCGGTAGCGGATGGTTTGACCGCCAGCGTCGATCTCACCGTCGCCTATGAATGTGCCCATCGCCGCGATCACGTCGACGCCGGCGTCTTCGAGCCGTTCGACCGAGTCGTGATGGGCGATGTGATCTTGTGCAACCTTGACCTGGGCCATGACCGCTGCAAAGTCGATCTCTGGCTCCACCGCGGTGATGCCATGGCGATCTGCGGTGCGCATGACATGGGCAGCGTGGGCTGCAGCGAGCAAACGTTTACTGGGTACACAGCCATACCAGAGGCAGTCGCCTCCAGGATGGTTGGGTTCGATCATGGCGACGGTTGCCCCCATGCCGGCAGCGCCATGGGCCGCTACCAGGCCTGCCGTTCCTCCACCGATAACAACCAGGTCGTACTGCGTAGACATGAGCTCAACGTTAGGGGAGCAGCGTTCGGCAACGCCCTCGCCCTCTCAGGTACCAACTAATTTGTGCGATGCAGGCGTGCTTCGCGGCGTGGCGTCCCCGAGGAGTGAGCGTTCGTGAGTTCAGTTGTCGCCGCGGGTGTCGGCGGAGGGGCCGCGGCGGTCCTCGAAGAGCTCCAGGGCTGCTTCGAGATCGTCCCAGCCGACTTCGGAGGCGGTCTCGTCGCGCCGAAGTGTCGCCAGTGCGGCCTCGCGAAGCACCCCGGTAAGGTCAGCGAAGGACAAGCCGTCGGTCTTGGCGGCGAGTTCTTCGCGGTCGACATCGTCGGCCAGGTTTACATCGGTGATGTTAAGAAGCGCCAAGCGTGAGGCCTTGACCGGAAGGTCGAGTTTGATGTGGGTCTCAAAACGGCCGGCACGCAACAGGGCACTGTCGACGAGATCCAAGCGGTTCGTGGCGGCAATGACCGACACCTGTCCGCGATCAGATACGCCGTCGATCTCGGTTAGCAGGGCAGCGACGACCTGATCGGACACCGAACTAGATGAGTTGCCACGTACTGGGGCCAGTGCGTCGAACTCGTCGAAGAAGATGATCGATGGCGCTGCGTCGCGGGCACGAGAGAACACGGTCCGTACCGCTCGTTCGCTCTCACCAACGTACTTATCGAGCAGCTCGGCGCCCTTGACGGCGAAGAACGCACTTCCGGCCTCGTGGGCCAGTGCCTTGACAACAAAGGTCTTGCCAGTGCCGGGAGGGCCGTAGAGCATAATGCCCTTCGGCGGCTCGATACCGAGGCGTTCGTATCGCTCTGGCTGCGTCAAGGGCCAGATAACGGCCTCGGTTAGGCGCTGTTTGACATCGGTCAGATTGGCGACCTTTTCGAAACCAAAGCCCGAGATCTCGCCCATTGGAACGGACCCGAGCGAGGGCGTAGTGGTCTCGAGTGCTTCGACGGCGATCTCGGTCGTGAGCTCTTCGTCGTTGCCGGTGACCATAGATGAGGCGTGCAAGACAGCGGCCAGCACGTCGGCACCTGAATATCCAGATGACAAGGTGGCGAGTCGGTGAGCGTCGATGTCGTCGGCGCCAGGAACACGAGAGAACGCGGCCTCGAACAGGCGCTGGCGGCGATCTAGGTCTGGCGGTGGGATGCTCACGACGCGGGGGAGGAGCGGCGACTTGGCAAGTGACTTGTGCAGGTCAGCGACCGAGTCGACACCCAGCACACAGACGACCTGTGGCTTGGCGGCGACTTCCTCGAGGAACCAGCGCAGCACAGCCACGAACTGGGTGCGGAAGGTCGACAGAGCGTCATCGCCAGTCAGAGTTTCTAGGCGGTCGACGAAGATGACCCGCGGGCCCTTGGGTGCGTTAACCGAGGAGGACAGCCGGTCGAGCAGCTTCTCGGGCTTGAATACCCGGCTGATGTCGACCTCGGTGACCTGGGTGCCAGCCCGTTTGGCGGCCTCGCGAACGAGCTCGCTCTTGCCGCAACCGTTCGGCCCTTCGAGCAACATGCCGGCCACAGCAGGCAGCTTCCAGGATGTGGCCAGGTCCTGTGCGGTAGCGAGCAGCGAGAACCAGCCCGTGACCAACTCGACTTCGTTGTCGAGCCCGGCAAGTAAGGCCTCGGCAGTCGACGGGTGCTCGTCTTCGCCGATGGCGGCGGTCGCAGCGGTGCCGGCAACGAGGGACGCTCGGGCCGGAGCGGCTTCGCCCGGACCAGATCCGGTGGCGAACCGGGTCGTCGATCCAACGACGCCGATGTCGGGTTCGACTGCGGTGACGGTGAGCTCGAGATCTGTGTCACCGTCGAAGTAGCCGGCATCGATTGAGATCGTGTCGCCAGCGGTAACTGGAGCGCCCTGCAAGGCGCGGGCCAGAACACGAGCTTCGAGTTGGTGTTCGCTGAAGCGCACGACCTGCGCAACTGGCAGAATGACTCTCTTCACGTCGACGCTGGAACCGGGGCGCAACGCTGCGTTGCGCATGGTCTCGTCGTCGAGCAACAGATCGGTGGAGTCATTGGTGTCGCCACCAGTGACACGGGTGTGCGTCTTGCCGACAGAAATGACGCCACCATGGGGCAGGCCGAGTGCCCGCAACATGACTGGGTCGGCGATGCCGTTCGAACTCGTTCCGGCACGGATCGTGAATCGCATTTATCAAAGCTAATGCCTGCCAGCCAGAACCGCAGTCCTGGCCTGGGTGCAGCCGCGTTTGCCCTCGGCCGGTAAGTGCGTTACCGGCGCGCTAGCGTCCTGAACGTGAGCATACATATCGACGAGGTTGGGCGGGTCGACGCGTTACTGATCGATGGCAACTGGCTAGGGGTTGACCCCGGCACGCTGCAGAGGAACATGCCCATCAACCGCTCATCCTCGACGACCGCCGTCGTGTATCGATGGTCGTTCGCAGGCCAAGAGTTCATGACCTCGGCTGAAGACGTGCGAGCGGTCCGTCTTTCATCCGTTACATAGCTGTAATCGGAACGTAAGGAACTGAGTCGATGGGCCGGGCGACCAGCTAGTTATGGGCACAGATCAGGTTTCCGTCTTTTTTGCGTTGCTTGCGTTTATGGCGCTGGCGGTAGGCGTGGCGGTGTTTGTCATTGTTGCGTTCGGTAAAGCCGAGAAGCTACGCCCAGTCGCCGACGTGCTGTTGCCTCTGGCGTTCATGGTGGCGCTCACGAGCACGCTCGGAAGCCTGTACTACTCCGGCATTGCCAACTTCCGTCCGTGCCGTTTCTGCTGGTGGCAGCGGATCATGATGTACCCGATGGTGCCGGTGCTAGGCATCGCCACATTCCGCAAGGACGTTATGGGTGCCTGGTACGCGGTGCCGCTGGCGCTTGGCGGGCTTGGTTTCGGCGCATACCACACCCAATTGCGATGGTGGCCCGACGACAGCGGCAGCTGCGACATCGACGCACCGTGCTCGGCCGTCTGGGTCGACACATGGGGCTTCGTCTCTATCCCATTCATGGCCACCTGTGGTTTCGTCGCGATCAGTGGCCTGCTGACGGCACGGCTGATGCTGAATCGTGCTGCAGCCGCGTAGCTGTCGGCGTCATGACTGGGAAATCTGCGACGCCTAACCCGCCCAGCGGGGTGCTCGTCGCAGATCTGGTGGTGGGGCCTAGTTGTCGTGCAGGTCGGTGTTCAGGCCTTGCCAGCCGGCGCCTTTGCGGGCGATTGCTTCGATGGCGCCCGTCGTGGAGTTGCGGCGGAACAACAGGCCGTTGGAACCGGAGAGCTCTTTGGCTTTGACGGTTTCGCCATCGGGCATGGTGACTATGGTGCCGGCGGTGACGTAACAGCCGGCTTCGACGATGCAGTCGTCGCCGATCGAGATGCCGATGCCGCCGTTGGCGCCGATCAGGCTGTTCTTGCCGACCGACACGACGTCGGTGCCGCCGCCAGAAAGGGTGCCCATGATGGATGCGCCTCCGCCGACGTCGCTGTGTTCGCCCACGACGACACCTTGGCTGATGCGGCCTTCGACCATGGCTGGGCCGAGTGTTCCGGCGTTGAAGTTGCAGAAGCCCTCGTGCATCACCACGGTGCCTTCGGCGAGATGGGCGCCCATGCGAACACGGTTGGCGTCGGCGATACGTACGCCACTTGGCACGACGTAGTCGAGCATGCGGGGGAACTTGTCGACGAGCTTGACCTCCACGTTGTGGCCGTCGGCCCGAAGTGCCATACGGGTCATCTCGAAGTTCTCAGGCTCGAACGGCCCAAGGTTGGTCCAGACGACCGTGTTGAGCAGGCCGAACATGCCGTCTAGGTTCATGCTGTTGGGGGTCATCTTGCG
>Ga0307994_1000722_pt1 | contig 21785 bp, 19 predicted proteins | sample EllFjometagen261_FD_203171 | JGI IMG/M metagenome (GOLD analysis project Ga0307994, IMG submission 203171) | Marine microbial communities from Ellis Fjord, Antarctic Ocean - #261 | ecosystem: Environmental > Aquatic > Marine > Unclassified | place: Southern Ocean | collected 2014-11-02 | reverse complement strand
TTAAAGACATGAATTAAACATTAATTCTAAAACAATAAAAAAGGTGTGCGGTTATATTCGCACACCTTTTTTTTGCTACTGTAGCAAAACACAACTAAATGAACAGTAGAGAATTCGTACAACTCTTTAATGAATATCCAATCTTTCAAGAATTGGAGCGAGAAATTAGTGCCGGGAAATCTCGTTTTGGAGTTCAAAACTGCATCGGTTCCGCCAAGTCACTTCTCTTTGCTCACTTACAAAAACACACAGAAAGAAGTGTACTCGTAGTATGCAATAATCAAGAAGATGCAGAATATGTATATGCTGACTTACAGCTTTTTACGGACCACAATTACATATTTCTTTGGAAAGATTCTTTTCGTAGAAACTTTGATATGGGTGTGCCAGAAAGCACCAAAATACAAAGTAAAGCAAGCGTACTAGATGCACTTTCAGACCTAGACAAACCCAAGATAGTAGTCTCTTATCCTGAGGCTCTGCTGGAGAAAATAATAACGCAAGACACTTTTCAAAAAACAAAACTTACCTTTAAAATAGGAGAGGAAGTAGACTTAGATTTCCTCATAGAAGTACTCAATGAATATAGTTTTTACCGCGAAGATTTCGTGTACGAACCTGGTCAGTTCTCTATACGAGGCGGTATCATAGATTTGTTTAGTTATGCGAGCGAGCTCCCTTTCAGACTAGAACTGGATGGTCGTACTATAGAGAGCATACGCGAGTTTGACCCTATAAGCCAACTGAGTACTAAGAAACTAGTGCGTGCCACAATAGTTCCTAATGTGCAGGAGAGCATGAAGGAAGAAGGGCATACAGACATATTCAGCTACCTAGGTAAAAAACCTATAGTGTGCACCTACGACTTACCTTATGCCATAGCCAAAATGGAAAAAGGTTGGGAAAAGGCCACTGAAAAAGCTACTGCAGAAAATACTCCTGAGCAACTCTATTTTGATATTGAAGAAATAACAAACCAGCTAAATAAGAAACCAGTCATAGAGTTTAGCAGCCAAACATTCTTCAGACCATCAGTAAAGCTAAGATTTAACCAAGTACCACAACCTCCTGTAAATAAGAATTTTAACCTGCTAATAGATACGTTAAAATCTCTTGATCAGAAAAAGTACACCACTTTAGTATTCTCTGAGAGTGCTAAGCAGATAGAGCGACTAGAGAGTATTTTTGACGACCTAGAGTCTGGATACACCATACAGCCTGTGTACAAAAGTCTAAGTGAAGGATTCGTAGATCACGATCTCAAAATAGCGGCATACACAGAGCATCAGATATTCAATAGATTCTATCTGGCCAAGTCTGGAAGTAAAAAATCTACTTCGGGACAGATATCGCTTAAAGAATTACAAGACCTTAACCCCGGAGATTTCGTAGTACACATAGACCATGGAGTAGGCCAGTTCAAAGGACTACAACGCATAGAAATGGGCGGCAAACTGCAAGATGCAGTACGAATAGAGTACAAAAACGGGGATCTACTTTATGTAAATATTGGAGCACTCTATAAAATAAGCAAGTACAAGGGTAAGGACGGCACCGAGCCTAAAATCAATAAACTAGGTAGTGATACATGGTCTAATCTGAAACGAAAAACCAAAGCTCAGGTAAAAGACATAGCCAAAGACTTGATAGCATTATATGCTAAACGAAAAGCGGAGAAAGGATTCCAGTTTAGCCCAGATACGTATCTACAAACTGAGCTAGAAGCTAGCTTCTTATACGAAGACACGCCAGACCAAGCCAAGGCCACCGAAGATTTTAAGGTAGACATGGAGAGCGAGAGCCCTATGGACCGCTTGATCTGTGGAGATGTAGGTTTTGGTAAGACAGAGATAGCCATACGGGCGGCTTTCAAAGCAGTGGCTGATAGTAAACAAGTAGCGATACTAGTACCTACTACCATCCTGGCACAGCAGCACTTTCACACATTCCGAGACCGACTACGAGACTTCCCGTGCACAGTAGACTATGTCAATAGATTTAGAAGTACCAAGCAGCAGACCGAAACACTAAAAAGACTAGAAAGCGGTAAGCTAGATATCTTAATAGGCACACATAAACTCCTCAGTAAAAAGACTAAGTTTCACAATCTAGGACTACTCATTATAGATGAGGAACAAAAATTCGGGGTAAGTGCCAAGGAACGACTAAAGGAATTTAGAGCTAATGTAGACACTCTTACTCTTACGGCTACACCTATACCACGTACACTGCACTTTAGCTTAATGGGAGCTCGTGATCTAAGTATCATGATGACTCCACCGCCTAATCGTAGACCAGTACAAACCGAGGTGCAAGTATGGAATAACGACGTGATACAAGAAGCCATTGGTGCTGAGATAGCTCGAGGTGGGCAGTCTTTTGTAATCCATAATAGAGTAAAAGACATACAAGAAGTAGCACAGCGAGTACGTGACCTAGTGCCAGGAGCAAGAGTAGCTGTAGGCCACGGACAAATGAAAGGTGATGATCTAGAGCAGGTGATGGTACAGTTCATAGAAGGGGAGTTTGATGTGCTCATAGCCACTACTATCATAGAAAGTGGGCTAGACATACCAAATGCGAATACCATTATCATTAATAATGCTCATATGTTTGGTCTAAGTGACTTGCACCAGATGCGTGGACGTGTAGGACGAAGTAATATAAAAGCATACTGCTACTTGCTAGCACCGCCAGTGCACACACTGCCAGAAGACGGTAGACGTAGACTGCAGGCTATAGAAGAATACTCTGATCTGGGCAGCGGATTTAATGTAGCTATGCGAGATATGGATATCCGTGGAGCAGGTAATCTTTTAGGAGCTGAACAGAGCGGATTTATCTCAGAGATAGGATTTCATATGTATCATAAGATACTAGACGAAGCGTTGCAAGAACTTAGAGATGGTGAGTTTAGTGATATGCTAGATGACGAAACTGCACCTAATTCTAAAAAACTAAGTGTAGAGGCTACCGTAGAGCCAGATTTCGAGGCACGTATACCAGAGACATATGTAAGTAATGTAGCTGAGCGATTAAATCTATACTCTGCCTTATCAGCCATTAATGACGAAGAAATACTCGAGAGTTTTACACTAGAGTTGGTAGATCGTTTTGGGGACATGCCAAAAGCAGTGCGAAACCTAGTATGGAGCGTGAAACTAAAGATAGCAGCACAAAACTTGTATGCTGAAAAAGTGAAGACACGAGATAAAGAAATCTTCTTATACTTTAATAATAACCTAGGCGAAGAGTTTTATCAGGCTCCTACATTTGGTACTATTATGAGTTCTGTAAACCAAGAACCAGAGCATTTTAGCTTTAAACAAGGTAAAAATCACCTCATACTCGCGGTAAAAGGGTTTAATGATTTCAGAAGTGCTCTGGAGAGAATTAAAGAATTGAGCGGTGCGATTACAGATAAATCCACGAAATAGCCCTGGCTATGTAATCTTTTACTAAGGTATAATTTACCGACCTCATTCCTTTACTACTTACTTCAGAGACGCTTTACCTTTTTATTACGTTACTGGTAAGCTTTATTTAAAAATTGAGAGGAAAAAACCTAGCGGGGCTAGGTTTTTTTATTGCTCTCAATATTTATACGATAGACTATCGTATATTTGCGTTTATGAAAGTAACTGCACTTCTAGAGGACAATCTCATCCAAGACTTAATAGCCCTAACGGGCGGTAAGAATATTACTGAATCTTTACGAATAGCTTTGAAAGATTGGATTCGAAAAGAAAAATTAAAGAATATAGCAAACGACATAAAGCAAAACCCACTTTCACTAGCCGCAGATACTAAAGCAAGTTACATACGAGATCTCAATAGAAAATGAGAGTAATACTTGACACTTCCATTTGGATAGAATTCTTAAAAGGAAATCAACCTATACACGACCAAGTACATACACTACTTATAGAAGACGAAGTTATAGGAATATCTGCAGTGTTTGGCGAGTTATTTTATGGAGTGAAAAATAAAAAAGAGGAAATACAAATTACCAAGTTATGGGAATTACTTCCTAAACTAAATGAAGAAAACAGCATGCTAAAAGCAGGCAGGTATGCTAACTTCCATAAATTCATGCATAAAGGAGTAGGCTTGGTAGATGCTAGTCTAGCTTACTTAGCTCTAGAAAACAATGCGAAGGTTTGGACGCTGGATAAACGATTGAAACAGAATTTACCTTATGGGGTTAGTTATGACTAAAACCCCTTCAACAACTCCCCAAACTCCCATACGTCCATAAATGAATTATACAAAGGAACTGGAGCAAGACGTATCACATTAGGCTCACGCCAGTCTGCTATTACATCATGTTCTGTTAGATAGTCAAATAGTGCTTTGCCATTTTCATTAGCAAGCATACTCAACTGGCAACCACGCTCCTCTGGTGTAATTATAGTAAACTCTAGTTTATCATTAGCAGTCTGTGCATCCATTACCACCTGCTCTAAAAATGCATTCAATTTTTTCCCTTTAGCTACTAGGGCATCCATTCCTACTTCATCAAACATGTCAAGCGAAGCTTTATGTGCTGCCATAGCTAGTACAGGGGCGTTACTCAGCTGCCATCCTGCTGCACCTGGTTCTGGTATGAAGCCTTTCTTCATCTGAAAACGCTCACTTTCCTTGTGTCCCCACCAACCTGCTAATCGTGGAGTATCAGGATTATTCCCGTGCTTATTATGCACGAAAATGCCACTGACACCACCAGGGCTACTATTCATATACTTATACGTACACCAAGCGGCAAAGTCCACATTCCAGTCGTGTAGCTCCATCTTAATATTACCAGCTGCGTGTGCACAGTCAAACCCAGCATAAGCTCCTACGGCATGTGCCGCTTCAGTAAGTGCCTTCATATTAAAAGCTTGACCAGTATAATATTGTACTCCACTAAAGAAAACTAAAGCACACTCCTCTCCTACTTCATTAATCTTAGCTATGATATCCTCTGTACGAAGTGCGTGCTCACCTTCTCGTGGATTTATTTCTACTACGGCATCTGCATATTCATATCCGTGATGCTTTACCTGACTCTCTATCACATACATATCACTTGGGAATGCTCCGCCTTCCATAATGATTTTATAGCGAGATTTTGTAGGCCTATAGAAACTAGCAAGTAGCAAATGAAGATTCACTGTGAGGTTATTCATTACCACTACCTCTTCCGGCTTAGCACCTACTACCTTAGCTTCTTGATCAAAAAAATGGTGGTAGCTAAACCACGGATTTTTACCGTGAAAATGACCCTCTACTCCCAGCATTTGCCAATCATCTAGCTCCTGTTGTATATAGTCCTTTACAGACTTAGGCTGAAGACCTAGGGAATTTCCCGTGAAATAGAGTTGCTCTGCACGAGTCTTGCCCGGAGGCATAAAAAACTGACTACGATACTTAGCTAATGAATCTTCATTATCTAATTTTTCGGCGAAATCTCTACTTGTAGTCATTTGCATACTGCAAATAAAGCTAGAAAACTAAAAACGAAACGTCTGATTCTTTAAATAAAAAGAAGAATAAAAATAAACACTAATAATAATAATAATAATAAAATGAGTATAGATAATCCTACTAAGATTAAACTTGTGATGTATACACCCAATGCCATTGTTCTTCTTTCCAAAACTCCAGGATTTTCATAGTATTTATATGTACTCCTTGCAATAGCGGATAATATGAGTGCACAAGGTAAAAAAAATGAAAAAGAGAAAACCCATGCAGCTGATAGCAACAAAAAAGGGGCCACTATCAAGGTAATACCTGCGAAAAAAAATAATATTAGCATTACTAAAGAAACAATACTTAAAATATTAGCATTATGATATTTACGCTTTACCTCATCCTCATCTGGCGGATACAATTTGTTCTGCTTTTTATCTTTATCAAGATAAGAAAACACCTTCTTTTCTACTCTATAAACAAGATTTTCTTGTTTATCCAAATCTATCTGAGCAGAGTCACTTTTATCAGTTTGAATTTTCTGATCTGCAACAATTGCCTCTAACTCAAAATATTCTAGCCCCATTCCCTGAATAACCTTGTCCCTAGAGACATTAGCTTGGGAACTAACTTCTTTCTTGTCATTTGTTTTTTGAGACTTAACCCTCACCATTCTATTTTGGTACTGACTGCATCCCGCCAACAGCAATATTGCTGCTACTATTTTTATTTTTTTCATATTTATATTAAAATAAACGTAAGTATGTGCCACTTTGATAGCCTAATCCGTTTGGGTCTACATATTGATAGCTGCAGTTATACCGTGACTCATTACAATCATTTACCACACCATACAGCTCATTTTTACGTACTATTATTGTTTCCAAATTTAAGATATTAGGTGGCAAATCATATATGAGTGGTAATCTTAAGACTCCTTTCGTATCATACACACCCCAAGTCCCCGATGAACTTTGCACCACTACTAATCCGTGCTTTGGCAAGCGTACTTCTTGAAACTCAAACGGAACAATAAATTGCATTTTTTCATTCAAAATACTTTTAGAAAAGCTATCGCCTACTATGGCAAAACCATTTGAAAAATTATTAGCCTCTGCGAACACATACGGAGTCAACTCTACACCTGCTACATCTATGTAAGCATATAAATCTCCTTGGGACACATATGCTTTGTCTTCTGAGAGCTCACTTACCTCTGTATATATATAGTCAGAAATAGTGACGCTATCTACTACGATAGCTTTTTTTCGATTGTTGGGATGATCCTTCACCTCCCACCTTTGTGCAAATGCAAAAGTGGCAACTACAGACAATAGTATAACTATCCCTATTCTCATAACTTCACTAGCTTTAACTCATCACCCACAAACCAATGTCCATTGAGCAAAATGGCTAAATATTTAAGCTCATACTCTTTCCTGTTTTTCTTACAAAGGACCGTGACATAGCAATACTTATTTTCCTGCTCATCTCGTCCATATTCATATCTTGTTTTTTCCTTTTCTAGCCTTTTAATATTGAGGTTAGATTGCTCTGAGTATTTCAGAATTTTCTTATAGTCTTTTTGCAAATTACGAAGCAACATTTGCTGTCTATACACCACCTGCTCCTCCCTATACTCAATAGCCATAGTATCGAAAGTAGATTTAAGATACTTCATCCTAGGAACGAATTTTTTCATTTCGGTTAAATCCTCTCTCAGCAACATAACATAAAAAGAGTCACACATAATCGGCAACGAATCGTACAGCACCTCCATATTTATGCTATCCTTTTTAGGATTTTTGAGCGTATAGAGTTGTGCCTGCACAGCACAAACACCCAATGTAAATATGAAACAGATAAAGTACCTCACGTAGTTAGAATAACAAATCTAGAGCCAAAGACTACACAAATCACATTTTACACGTATTTTTTTTAATGCAATAAACCAAAATATCACCCAACCATTCATAGATTACTAGTTAAAATTACGCGACTCTTCATTCACGATTATGCAATACTTAACTACATTTGTGCTATGCACATTTGTTACAAGTCGATTACTGTTTTTTTGATAAGTGCCTTACTCTTTGCGGGCTGTACTGAGCCACAAGACGATGGGAAAATCACCATAGCTTGTACTACGGGAATAGTAGCAGATTGTATAAGAAACATTGTAAGCGATGAGGTGGAAGTGATAGCCCTTATGGGTGCAGGCGTAGATCCACACTTGTACAAGGCATCTCAAGGTGACATTGCAAAACTATCTACTGCTGATATAATAGTATACAATGGCCTACACCTAGAAGGTAAGATGGCCAAGATGCTAGAAAACTATAGTAAGCAAAAACCGGTTTTTGCTTTAGGGAATTACATCCCAAAAGAGCAACTAAAAAGAGTAGATAACACTTCTGATTTAGTAGACCCACACATTTGGTTTAACCCGCAAGTATGGATGACAGGTTTACAAGGTGTAGCAGAAGAGCTAAGCCTACAAAACCCAGTTCTAAAAGATTGTCGTGAGCGGTTTACTGCATATAATCTGAAGGTTGAAAACTTAACTCATTCTCTACAGAGTCAATTGGATTCTACACTACCCGCCGAACAACGAATTCTAATCACTAGCCACGATGCTTTTGAATATTTTGGCGATGCGTTCACTTTTGAAGTAAGAGGATTACAAGGCATATCTACAGCTGCAGAGTATGGAGCCAAAGACGTTAAAAACATGATAGATTTTATAGTGCAGAACCAAGTAAAATCTGTTTTTGTAGAAACAAGCGTGTCAAACAAAAACCTAGAAGCCGTAATAGAAGGAGCCGGTGCCCTAAATTATGATTTAAGCATAGGCGGCACTTTGTATAGTGATGCACTAGGTACTGCTGGCACATCACAAGGCACCTATACCGGTATGCTAGAAGCCAATGTAAACACCATAATAAAAGGCTTACAATGAGTAATACAATCATAGAAGCTCATAACCTTACTGTTCTATATGGTCGCAAGCCAGCACTCTGGAATATAGACTTTGAGCTACCAGACAAGCAGGTTATAGGAATAATGGGGCCCAATGGCAGCGGCAAGAGTACCTTACTAAAAGCAATCATGGGAGTAGTAGAACCTACAAGTGGTTTCACCAAGGTATATGATGATGAACTGAGTAATGTGCGAGACAAAGTAAGCTATGTACCACAGCGACAAGACATAGACTGGGATTTCCCGGCAAATGTGTGGGATATAGTAGCTATGGGCAGGTACCAAAAAAGAGGCTTATTCAAAAAGCTAACCACAGAGGACAAAGAAATAGTAACAGACAGTCTAGAAAAGGTAAATATGCTAGGCTACGCCAAGCGGCAGATAAGCCAACTCTCTGGCGGGCAGCAGCAGCGGGTATTTTTAGCTAGAGCCATAGCCCAACAAGGCGATCTCTTTTTGATGGACGAACCTTTTGCCGGAGTGGATATAGCTACCGAAGAAATGATAATTTCATTACTTAAAACAATGAAAGATGCCGGCAAAACCTTAGTGATAGTGCATCATGATTTACATACAGCACAATCCTATTTTGACCATCTGGTATTACTAAATACTAGGCTCATCGCGAGTGGGCCTACCTCAGAAGTATTCACAGATAAAATACTGACAGACACGTATGGCGGCAGACTTACTACCATCTCCAAAATAAGCCAAGAGCTAGAAAATAAAGAATTCCCGATTCGCCATAAATGATGGAAATATGGGATAATATAAATACCTTTTTTTCTGCCGAGAACTACACCCTCTTTGTGGTAAGTATAGCGTCTGGCATACTCTGCTTTGCGGCAGGAGTAGTGGGCACCTTCACTTATCTTCGCAAGCGAGCTCTCATAGGTGATGTAATATCCCATTCTGTACTGCCTGGAGTTGCAATAGCTTTTATGCTCACAGGAGTAAAAAACCCAGTCTATTTTCTTATAGGAGCCATTACATCTGGGCTACTATCCATATGGATAGTGGACTACGTACAAGCCAAATCTAAACTAAAGCCGGACACTATTTTGGCTCTAACTTTAAGTGTATTCTTTGGAGTTGGGATTGTTTTTTTAACCGATATACAACACAGCGAAAATGCCGCTCAAAGTGGGTTGGACAGTTTTTTGTTTGGCAAGGCAGCCTCTATGGGAATGCTAGATATCCAGCTTTTCTCTGTGATAGCTATTATCAATGTAGTGTGCATTGCTATCTTTTTACGAGGATTTAGTCTTATTAGTTTCGATGAAAATTATGCTAGAGGGCTTGGTATTAAGGTGTCCTTTTTAAAATCATTTTTGGCAGTACTCACAGTCATTACTGTAGCTATAGGCGTGCAGGCTGTTGGCGTAGTACTAATGGCGGCACTACTGATAACCCCCGCTGCGGGAGCACGTTTTTTAACCAATAATGTAAAAAAAATGCTGCTATATGCGGGCTCACTTGGTTTCGCAAGTGGAGTTATAGGAGTATTCATAAGCTACAGCGGTACGGGTATGCCTACAGGACCATGGATAGTAGTAGTGCTTTCTCTCTTTGCGTTAGTTGCCATCTTTTTTGGAAAAGAAAAAGGCATGTATTCACGTATGAAAATGCGAGTATCCAATAACGTAAAAATCAACAATGAAAATGTGCTAAAAGACATTTACAAACTAGCTCAAGATGGGGAGAATACTATCACCGTGAATGACCTTATAGAAAAAGAAAAGTACCCACCATCAAAATTAAAAAGCATACTAAAAAGGCTAGAGCATGACAGGCAAATAGATCAAATTCGAGGATTTGTAATCTTAAGCGATAATGGAAGAATAGCCGCAAGAGCAGTGATAAGAAAACACCGTCTTTGGGAGATTTATCTATCTAAGTATTTTCAACTAGAAGAAGATCACGTGCATGACGATGCTGAGGGCATAGAGCACGTTATAACTCCAGAAATAGAGAAGCACCTGATAAAACTACTTGACCGCCCAGAGACCGACCCACACCAAAGCAAAATTCCGTATTGATGAACGATTTTTATATCATATTCACAGCTAGTCTAGTAGCCATAAATTGTGCCTTGATGGGTTGCTTCTTAGTCATGCGAAAAATGGTAATGATAGGCGATGCCATATCACATGCAGTTTTGCCAGGAATTTTCATAGCTTACTATATATCTGGTTCTACAGCCAGCGTACCAATACTCGCTGGAGCTGCATTGAGCGGTATTTTGGCGACTGTGATGATAGAGTGGTTTACCAAAAAAGCTAGATTACAAAGCGATGCCGCTATTGGCGTATCATACACATTACTTTTTGCTATCGGGGTTATTCTTATCTCCAAGTTCGGAGAGAATGTAGACCTAGACCAACAATGCGTTTTATATGGAGAAATAGAGCAAATCGTCTTTTGGTTGCAGCCCATAGGTTTCGGACTACAACTTCCTAAACAAGCTATCATATTACTCATAGTTTGTGTCATTCTTTTAGCAGGTGTCATCTGGGGATACAAGGGTTTATTCATAACTACTTTCGACCCTAATTTTGCACTATCCACAGGAGTCACAGTCACTTTTTGGCACTACTTCTTAATGAGTGGAGTATCTCTAAGTACCGTAGTTAGTTTTGAGTCTGTAGGAGCCATATTAGTAATAGCATTTTTATCTGGGCCTCCAGCTATAGCCTACCTTCTTACAGAAGATTTTAAGCGAATGATCTTCTTATCTGCCATCATAGGAATAGTCTGTTCTGCTGCAGGATATTATGTCTCTATGTATTTTGACGTATCCATAGCAGGTTCTATATCCGCAGTTATTGGTTTGGCCTTTATGCTTGTTTTTGTAGGCACTAGAGTAGTCAAAAGTAAAGTGGATGTAATATCTGCCTAAAATTAATGTCAAGGTTTCGATTCTGTTAACAGAATCGACCGAGTACACACTATCATTGCATAGCATTGATTTTACGCTATTAGTGAAAAGATTTAGATACATACAAACAGCTCTTTGGGCAATCATTGTAAGTACGTGCATGGGGCAAGATACATCTGTGTTTTTTGTTTTAAATGCAGAGGATATTCGCTATAATAATATTCAGAATCTAGAAGAAGCCCTTGACTTGCTACCTACCTTTCATCAATATCACTTAGATAATCAATCGTATACTACTGGGGGCTCTATTAAAAATAAGTACATCGCAATATTTAAAAACGACCTACCTTACCTTTTAGACCAAAACACTCCGTATGACCTAAGAGGCATACCTGTTTGGGATCTTAGCAGGATAGAATTACGCATTGCTCCATCTACCTATAGTGCAAAAAACACGGGAACCATGGCAATCTTTCTCTATACCGCAGATTACCAAAACAAACCCATTTCTGCACAAGCTTCTTTAACCAATAGCTCTGCAAATGATTTTCATGTTAATTCTAGTATAGAGTTAAGTAACCTTATACATACTGCACGTCTAGGTATAAACAGGAGTTTTTCTGCTGCTCAATATGAGCAACTTTCGGACAGAGGAACCGCTATAAGTGCCTACGAGCGATATGACCTAAATGCTTCTTACTCCTATAAAATTTTAAAAAGTGTAGGTCTCACCGTTTCTTTAGATAATTCATTCTATAAATCCGTACAAAGAGGCGAAGTAATAGAAGGGACTGCACGAGTGAGAGATGTCAACCAATCATTTGCACGAAATAGAATACTAGGCTCATTAGAAACTGCTTTATCTAAAAATCACACTCTTACACTCAGCACAATGTGGCATAGAGCTAAAAATCACCTCAATACTTTAGACAAGGATTTGAGCAATGGCAGTAACCAAAGTCACATGGGTTTAGATGCTCAGGCTAGCTCTAATTTTGCTCAATCGTATATGCAACTTTTGCTTACTTCAGAAAACAGAAAACTGAACTACACAATGGGCTTAGAACTAAGCTCAATAAAAGACAATGAGTATCCTACTATAAATGCCATACAATCTACATACTCAGACTATACTGCTTTTGGTAGTTTCTCCTATCAGTGGCAAAGCACCTTTAGACTAGAGGGAGGAGCCAAGTTGCTGACTAACAGTCTAGCCAATAGCTACCTACTACCACATGCTAAAGTAACCCTAGCTCCAAAAAACGACTTACAACTAGTAGCCTCCTACCAGAAATCGATATCATATAGTGCCTTCTCTAATCTTTTTTATACGCCCATTCTAAATGGGGGTGTACAAAGCAACATATTGCTAAAACCTATAGATATAAGCACGTTAAGTATTCGACTATTGGTTTCTAAAAAAAGTGTAAACATACATAGTGGAATACTATATAACAATGTACGAGGGATACCCAGACCCATCACTAATGATAAAGTACAAAATGCAGGATCTAGCACCGGGAATACTACTTATGCAGGACTTACTTTTAAAAATGATTGGCTCAAACTGAGACCTAGCGTAATGTTACACGGCACTAATCAGCTAAAAGACACAGCCAACCTAACCTACTTTACTCCCGAAGCAAACATCCATGTGCATATCAAAATACCAAACTCTAAGCTAGCAGTGTCTGCTACAGGAAGATATATAGGCAAGCACTCCACGCTAGCCTTAGAAAACGACGTGGTAACCATACACCAACAGGGCAAGATGAGATACCTAAATCTGGCTGCAAGTCATACTTTTATAAAGGATAGAATGAACTTGGTATTTGGCATAACCAATGCAAATAATCAAACCTTTGTGAGCAATCAAATATTTATACTGCAAGATATAGGACCTCTGCTAACGAGCGAAACAAGAGTAGCAGCGGCTAGAGATAGAGCCTTTTTCTTTAATGTTAGTTACGTTATCAAATGAAAAACTTGCTCTTCATATCGCTCATAGTTTTACTCTCTGGATGTTTTCAACCAGATGAGATATTACCCAAGGTTAAAGATTACACTACAGAAATAACAGTTAGCACCAAGGGGAAACAAGCAGCATACATTGACTTATCTAGTGCAGACAAGTTGGCTAACAGCTCTGAATCTCCGTGGCATCTCAAGTTTCAAAACACAAAAGGCAGCTGGAGCATCTTACTCAATACCCTACTTGGCGTATCGGTACATAATACCAAAAACACCAACTACGATGCTATAGACACCGCCTACCCTATACATAATATCCCATGGCAACTAGACGGCACATCTGGCACTGGCACTCAATCGGCTATTGGCATTTGGGGCGACTTCGAGTTTTCAAACCCAAAATCATATAAAAATGTATACCTACTCTCTTGGAGCGATGGCACATTTCTGTACTACTATAAGCTGCAAATTTTAGACGCAGGCAATAGCACTTTTCACATTAGATATGGCACACTAGACGGCAGTTTTACCAAGTCTCAGTGGATAGAAAAAGACCCAAATTTTGCCTATACCTACTACTCGTTACTCACACAAGAAATATTGAATAACGTAGAACCTGATCGCAGTGATTGGAATATCTGTTTTACCTATTTACCAGACTCTATCATCCATCATGGATCATATCCTTTTGTACCTACTATAAATAAACAAGTAGGTCTGTACCAAGCTTTGCTTATTAATGATGATTTTACGGAAATTCATCTAGACACTAGCAGAGCATTCTCTACTATCGACTATTTTTATGCGAAGGATTTAGAGTACGCAGATGTAGACGGGCTTATAAACCTTTTTCAAAGCTGGGAAGAGAATCAGCAGAAACTTAGCCTAAAGGAGAACTTAAGTCTTCTTGTGAAAGAGCAAAACTCTTACTATGCTCTAAAAGTGGAAGAAATACGAACAGGTAACCCAACAGAGGTCACTATTACGTTGCGAATAAAGCAACTCTAAATAAATTTAAAGTCGGCATTATTAAACTTGCCCGAGCTCATCAGTAGAATATTATCCCCTTTATCATATGCCGCATTTACCAAGTCAGAAAGTTCAGATGCGGAATTGAGAACAGTCACATTCCCAAAACATTCTTTCACAAATTCTGGAGACATAGGAGTCATTTTTTTATGAGCAAATACCTCCTCATCAAAATACACCACTGCCTTAGTAGCAGAAGACATAGTATCTTTATACAAGGGTAAAAAATCTTTATTTAAACTACTAAAAGTGTGCAATTCAAATACTGCTAACGTATTGCCTGTATAGGTTTCTGTTATTGCTTCTGTGGTAGCTTGTAGTTTGCTAGGCGAGTGGGCAAAATCTCGATATACTACTTGGCTCTCTGTTTCTATTATTTTTTCCATTCTTCTACCAGCACCCGTAAAAGATTCTGCTGCTTTATAAAAAGCATCTAAGGATATGTCTAATTCTTGGCATACTAGCTGTGCAGCTTGCAAGTTTTCTAGGTTGTGTTTGCCTACTACGGCTAATGGATAGTCTACTCCATTGGCAGTCACAATAGTTCCGACATCCTGGAGTCTAAACTGTGGAGTATCATACGACTGATTTGGCACACTAGTGTTTGTTACCATTTTAGCCAAATGTTCATCTTTTTGAAACCAGAAGAATTTACCGTCTTGGTGATGAGAGGCAATGTAGCTTCTAAAAGTAGCGAGGTATGACTCAAAAGTAGGGAACACATTAATATGATCGTATGCTATACCCGTGATTATGCTTACATGAGGTTCATACCAAAGAAACTTAGATTTCATATCTAGTGGAGAAGATAAATATTCATCTCCTTCTATGATTATCAGGTCAGCATCTGTAAGTTTTACAGAGAGATCGAACCCATCTATTGAGCTACCCACCAAGTAGTCAAAATCCATCCGCAATTGAGAAAGCACATGCATAATCATAGCTGTAGTAGTTGTTTTGCCGTGACTACCAGCTACTACTATACGTTTTTTATCTTCACATTCGTTAGCTACGAACTCAGGAAAAGACATAATTCTCAGCCCTAGTTCTCTTGCCCTTTGCAACTCTGGATTATTTGCTCTGGCGTGCATGCCTAGTATTACTACATCAATGTCTGCCGTAATATGGTCTGCATCCCAACCTACAGCTGGAAGCAGATCTGCTTTTTCTAGATTACTCTTTGCTGGGTCATATATGGCGTCATCACTACCCGTGATTTTATAACCTCTGTTTTTTAGAGCTATGGCCAGATTGTGCATTATGGCACCACCTACTGCTATTAAATGAATTCTTTTCAATACTAAAAGGATGTTTTTCTTCGTTTACGAAAGTAAATAGTTAAAGAATGAAAAAAATTGTCTTCGTTGGTATTATCCTAGTTTCTGGCTTATTTAGTTTACAGTATTCTTTAATGGGAACGCATGGAGACAGACTAGATCAAAATAAATCTGCAGATTTCACAGCTGCTGAATTTCCAAATAGTATAAAAAAAACCCAAGTGGTTTATATCTGTCCAGATGATACAGCCGCTATAAACAAGCTCCACAAGACTTTTGACATGTTACTATGATGTAACAATCCTTCGATAGACGCCTTGACTATCTGTTATACTAAAACCAAAAATCTGGTCATAACTTAGATTTCTTTAGACTACCTCTCTCCATTTATTTTTATCTTAATTTGCAGTAGTGATATCTATAGTATTACCCATATATAATGAAGAGGCTGGTCTAGCTTCATTCGTAAGTGAGCTCAGTTTAGAACTTACTAAAACCTCTGAAAATGCTGAAGTGATTTTTGTAAACGACGGCAGTAAAGACAATTCCCTTACTTTAATAAAAAGACTCTGTGAGGAGAACAAGGACTTTAAATACATAGACCTAAGCAGAAATTTTGGACACCAAATAGCAGTATCTGCTGGCATAGACTACGCCAAGGGAGACAAGATAATGTTGATAGACAGTGACGGGCAAGACCCGCCTGCTGTGATGCATCAAATGCTGGCCAAAATAGAAGAAGGGTACGATGTAGTCTATGCTCAGCGTATAAAACGAGCAGATGAATCTGCTCTGAAAAAACTGACCGCCAAATTTTTCTATAAATTCTTAAATAAAATAACAAGCATAGAAATACCTGTAGACACAGGAGATTTTAGAATAATCAATAGAAAAGTAGCAAACGCTCTGAAGCAAATGCCCGAAAAACAAAGGTATTTACGAGGGCAAATAGCCTGGCTAGGATTTAAGCAAACTGCTGTATCCTATGAGAGACTAGGAAGAAATGCAGGAGAAACAGGATATACCTATCGCAAAATGATAAGACTAGCATTAGATGCTATTACGTCCTTTTCTAATTGGCCACTTAGGCTTGCTACACTCTCTGGTTTTTTCTGTGCCTTTGTTGGGTTTTTCTTAATTCTATACACTCTATATGCTAGGTTTATACTGAAACAATATGAACCAGGCTGGCCATCCCTTATGATCACGATTATATTTTTAGGAGGCATACAGTTATTGGGTATCGGTATGATAGGGGAATACATAAGTCGCATAAACGACAACGTAAAAAATCGCCCGTTATATTTAGTAGGAGAAACTAATATAGAGCCCGATGCATCAAATTGAGCCGTTTTATTTGTGGCGAGATATATACTCATCTGACCAAGACCCAAATGCTCTGAACTATGGCCAAGAATACTCAGAGTTTCACTACACCAATAGAGTCTATAACTACTTACTCCATCCCCAATGGGACAATTTTGGCAGTGACACGTTATTCTACAAATTACTCTATGCAGACTACGAGCAAGAGTTTTGTATAATTGAGCTAATAGGAGAGTGGAATGATGCTATAAATAACGACATCATGCTTCTAAAAGCTGAGCTGATAGATCACTTGATAGATTTAGGAATTCAAAATTTTGCTATCATAGCAGAGAACGTGTTAAATTTTCATGCGGTATCAGATGACTACTATCAAGAGTGGAAAGAAGATATAGAGGGTGGCATCTACATAATTAACGCATTGCCGCAGGTAGTAGATGAGATGGATGATTATAGCCTAAAACACTACCTTAGCTACGGTGGCCGACTAAATGAGGTAGAGTGGAGAAGCATAAAGCCAGACAACCTGCTAGAACTGCTCGAAACCAAATATTTAGAGATAGAATAAAAAAATCGCTTTTTAGGGATTAGAATCACTCGTATATTGCCCTATTTTTCGACAGGCATTAATAGAGTGAAAGTAGCTCAAGACTCAAAGTATAAACTAATTTTTAGTGTGTTCACGCATCCGCAACTTGGCGTGATGATACATCCGTATGTAGTAGCTTATACCTCGCACGAAACACTCTCGCTCACCTACCAAAAAGTTTTTAGTGGTAATGCGTCCTACTATACCCGACTAAGCTCACATCAACTCGTACAAATAGCTACCTTAGATGATGTAATGGTAGAAAACATAGTACGTAAGTTCTCTCCAAAACAAAAAATAAGACCCAAGGAGTATTTTCAGAAACACCTAAGCAAAGAGATCCTTAAGACCGAGATACGCCCTTTTATAGAATCTAAAATTTTAAACCTTCTAGCCTTACTCAGTAGCTCTTCGGACTGTCTATATATAGCAGATGATATTAATCCTGCAGCTATTCCTATTCGTATTTTACCAGACTATACCAAGGTACTTTTTCATTTCCGAAAAAACGAGAACGGCACATCTTATTTTATTACCATAAAATACGGAGAAGATAGAATCCCTTTTATGAAACTAGGCGGCTTAATGCTGAGCCAAAACCCTGCAAACCTATTAGTATCAGGACACTTACATAAATTTTACGACTTTGTAGATGGAAGCAAAATCAACATTTTTATTAATAAAAAATACGTACACGTAAAACCTGAAAACGAGCATATTTACTACGATAAATTCGTAACTCCACTGCTGGAGACAGCTCCCGTGCATGCTCAAGGCTTTATAATAAACACCCTAAAAGAAGAAGCTACTCCTGTGCTTTCTCTAGGCTTACAAAACGGAAAATATGGCTTCCGACTTTTGATAAAATACGGTGAACATCTTTTTGCCTATAGTGCGAGTAAGCTATTCCATGTACATCTAAAATGGGAAGACGATCAACCTATTTTTACCAAATACAAACGCTCACAGATATGGGAAGCCAATAGAGTAAACGCTTTAGCAGAACTCAATCTAAATGAGCAGAGTGACGGCTTTTTAGCCTTAAATGATGCATCACTATCTGAGACTATGGGATGGCAAAGAATACACAAAGAAGTCCTAGAAGAGATGCACTTTGTAATTCAAAATGAGCTTAAGATAAATTACAGCTTAGAGAAGCCAAGGCTCAACTATACTATAAGTGATAAGATAGACTGGTTTGACCTGAAGGTAATCATTACTATAGGCAGTTTTGAAATACCCTTCTCTAAAATAGTAGCCTTGATGAAAAAAGGTGAAACAGAGCTACTTCTGCCCAACTCTGAAGTTTTCGTATTCCCAAAAGAGTGGTTCGCTTTGGGCAATTCGCTGATAAACCAAACCAGCAAAGACAATACGTACGCAGTAAAAAAGTATCAAGTAGACATACTCAGTTTAGTCCAATCTAAGGAAATAAAACAGCACCTTACCAAGCTAGTAGACATCCAGAAAGAAGAACCACATAAACTTTTCCATGGCAAACTAAGACCTTACCAACAAGATGGTTTAAGCTGGCTGATGTTCTTAAAAAACAACAGGTTTGGCGGCATACTAGCCGATGATATGGGACTTGGGAAAACAGTGCAAACCTTAGCTTTCTTACAAAAGTTAAAGCACGCTAGCTCTGAGCTTACTAAACCGTTGTTTCTATTAGTAGCACCTACTTCCCTCCTGTATAATTGGCAAGAAGAGGTAAAAGTATTTACGCCAGAACTACAAGTGACTTTGCACGCAGGGTCTAAAAGAGCCAAGTCTATTTCAGAATTTGCACAGACCGATTTGCTCATTACCAGCTATGGTCTCATACGAAATGATGCCGAGCTTTTTCAGCAACTAGAACTAGAAGTAGTAATACTAGACGAGAGCCAAAACATAAAAAACCATACGGCTAAAACCACTCAATACATTAATAAACTAAAAGCAACTTGCCGAGTTGCACTTACGGGTACACCAGTAGAAAACTCTGTACGAGACCTATGGAGTCAGATGAATTTCCTGAACAAGGGGCTGCTCGGCAACCTAAGACAATTTGAAGACAAGTACGCCAAACCAATAGAAAAACTAGGCGACAATAAAGTAGCGAAAGAGCTACAAGCTCTTATAAAACCATTTTTGCTAAGAAGAACAAAAAGCGAAGTAGCCAAGGACCTACCTCTGCTTACCGAAAAAATAATCTACTGTGAAATGAGCAAAGAGCAAGCAGAATACTACGAAGAAGTAAAATCTGAATACCGCAATAGCTTGACCGATTTGGTAGAAGGTCAGGGTATAAGTCAATCTAAATTTTCCATTTTACAAGGCTTGTCCAAACTAAGACAGATAGCCAACCACCCCTACTTAGTAAACAAGGAGTACGAGGCAAGTAGCGGCAAACACGACATTCTTCTAGAAAAAATAAGCACAGCATTACAAGACGGACATAAGATTCTAGTCTTTTCTCAGTTCGTTAGCTACTTAGATATTTTAGAAAAGGATATAAAATCAAAAGGGCTTTCTTACTTCAAACTTACCGGGTCTACTACCAAAGAAAAGAGAGCAAAATACGTCTCCGAATTTCAAGAAATAGAAGAACCTTCCGTCTTTTTGATCTCACTGAAAGCAGGTGGCACTGGCCTAAATCTTACATCTGCAAACTATGTGTTTATAGTAGACCCATGGTGGAATCCAGCGGCAGAGGCACAAGCTAGAGATAGAACACACCGAATAGGCCAAAAGCACAATGTCTTTAGTTACAAATTTATTTCAAGAGACACTATAGAAGAAAAAATAACTCTTTTGCAACGCAAGAAAGAAGGCTACTCCAAGGACATAATAGTGTCTGAAAACAACATATTGTCAAATCTTGACACAAATGGGTTGCAAATTCTTTTAGCCTAATATATTTTTAGGTAAATTTGAACTAACAATTATAAAATATCACAAAATGAAAAAAACACTTACTCTTCTTTTCTTAGCTGCAACTACGGCTCTTTATGCACAAGTAGATTTAGCAGTTACATCTATTGACCTACCAACGTACATCAAAGACGGGGAAACAAACACAGTATTCCCTTTACAATTTACTTGTAAAAACAATGACACTAAAGCTTTAAACGCTGGGGATACAATAATTTTTAATTTTTACGCTATAGACATTGCAGCATCTAAAATAGTTATAGCTCCATCAGCTTTATTATTAATATTAAATAGCGAAATAGCTCCTCAAGCGAACTTCAGCTCTCCGACTTTAAATGTTACAACTCCTACTATTATGGGGAAAAACACCGATATGCGTCTTGGCATAGCAGCTTATGTATTTAACAGAACTGCTCCTCCAGTAGATGCGGACTCTACTGACAATATTTTCTTTAGAGATATGACTTGGGAAAAAAACTATGGTGCATCTGTAGCATCTATAGCTAGCGATCAAGATATCACTGTTTATCCTAATCCTGCTGTGAATGAGATGAACGTACAAGTATTTGCTGCACAAGCCAATGCTGTAAGCATAGAACTTATGGACTTGACAGGAAAAACTGTAGTAAGTAACGATGAAGTAAACACAATAACTGCTAACTCGTATAATTTAAATACTGAGGGATTAGAAAACGGTATATATATACTTAAAGTGACCAATGGTGACGAAGTAAGTACTACTAAAGTTACTGTTTCCCACTAAGCTTAGTACAAAACAATTTATTAAAAACCGTCTCGTAAATATATACGAGACGGTTTTTTTATGTCAATAAGCTTAAGTTTGCGAGTGCATCTTAGATGCTTAAATTTCAGAAAATGGCAGGACATAGTAAATGGGCTAATATAAAGCATAGAAAAGCCGCTCAAGATAAGAAGCGAGCTAAGGTATGGACTCGTATTATTAAAGAAATTACTATGGCTGCAAGAGATAATGGCCCAGATCTAGATAGCAACCCTGCACTACGACTAGCAGTACTAAATGGCAAAGGAGCTAATCTAGCAAAAGATACTATAGATCGTGCTATTAAAAAAGGGAGTGGAGCAGAAGCCGCCAATCTACAACGCCATACCTATGAGGGGTATGGACCACACGGAATAGCAATATTCTTAGATACTACCACCGAAAACATAAATAGAACAGTAGCCAATATTCGCTCTGTTTTTTCTAAAAATAATGGAAGCTTGGGTACCAATGGATCATTGAGTTTTATATTTGATACGAAAGGTGTATTTGAAATAACGAATGAAACAATTCAAGGAATAGACCCTGAAGAGCTGGAGCTAGAATTGATAGAGGGGGGAGCTC
>Ga0307994_1000720_pt1 | contig 21803 bp, 19 predicted proteins | sample EllFjometagen261_FD_203171 | JGI IMG/M metagenome (GOLD analysis project Ga0307994, IMG submission 203171) | Marine microbial communities from Ellis Fjord, Antarctic Ocean - #261 | ecosystem: Environmental > Aquatic > Marine > Unclassified | place: Southern Ocean | collected 2014-11-02 | reverse complement strand
CTGGGCCGAAGTGACCGATGTTAGGGCGGTAGACCTTGCTAAACGTTTCCGTAACGATGGGGTGAGTTCTATTGTTTATACGGATATTGCCCGTGATGGCATGATGCAGGGTGTTAACGTAGAAGCGACACGCCATCTAGCCAGAGAAGCCGGCATTCCTGTGATTGCTTCTGGCGGTGTGACTAATATGGATGATGTCCGGGCGCTCGCTGCTGTCGCTGGAGATGGCATAGTAGGTGCTATTACCGGCCGAGCTATTTACGAAGGCACGTTAGATTTAGCTGCAGCGCAATCTTATTGTGATGCTCAAGGCTAACGACCACCTATTCTAAGGAAACTTCCATGGGCTTAGCCAAACGTATTATCCCCTGTTTAGACGTGAACAACGGCCGTGTTGTTAAAGGTGTGCAGTTTGTTGATATTAGAGACGCCGGCGATCCTGTGGAAGTGGCTAAACGCTACAATGAGCAGGGCGCCGATGAAATTACTTTTTTAGATATAGGCGCTACCCATGAAAACCGTGACACTATGGTGCACACGGTTGAAAAGATGGCCAGCGAAGTGTTTATCCCCCTCACAGTAGGTGGTGGAATTAGAACCTGCGAAGATATTCGTCGCATGCTTAATGCGGGTGCGGATAAAGTAGGTATTAATTCTGCTGCAGTGTTTAACCCGGATTTTGTACAACAGGCAGCCGATCGTTTTGGTGCCCAGTGTATTGTGGTTGCTATAGACGCTAAACAAGTGAGTGGCCCAGGGGAACCTCTTCGATGGGAAATTTTTACCCACGGAGGCCGCAAATCTACGGGGATTGATGCCGTTGAGTGGGCTATTAAAATGGTGAACTACGGTGCTGGTGAAATTTTGCTTACTAGCATGGATCAAGATGGCGTTAAAAATGGCTACGATTTAGGTGTGACGCGCACTATTAGCGACGCTGTGTCTGTGCCTGTGATCGCTTCAGGCGGAGTAGGCAATTTGGATCACTTAGTAGAGGGTGTGATTGAAGGTAAGGCCGATGCAGTATTGGCGGCTAGTATTTTTCACTTTAACGAATACACTATCCCTCAAGCGAAGCAATACATGGCATCAAAGGGCATTGAGATGCGGTTGTAGTTGCCAGATTAACGCTGAGGCTGAGACAAGCTTGATGCCAGCTTCATCTAACCTGCCAAGAGATTTTTCTAAAAAGGCTGCTGTGGCTGGGTATGGATGGCCAATAAGAATAGAAAAACCATGTTTATTGGCGATATCTATGGCCCTTTGGAACTGCATTTCCAATGCCTCTATGTCGGTATCATTATCTAAAAATACATCTCGTGTTAGTGCTGGAACAGCTTGATCTACAGCCTGTTTCCAGGCAATGCTGGATGCACTTGTGCGGCTATCTACAAAAAATAAATCAAATTCCTTGGCCACATCCATTGTCCATTGCATAGGTAGGGCTTGTTCAGTTAAGGCGCTACCCATATGGTTGTTTAGCCCTTCTGCATAGGGCACGCTGGACACATCTCCTCGTAATACCTTTTTGAATTCATTTTCGTCCATATCTAAGGTAAGGCCGCCCGGGCCAAGCTTTAGGCCTGCATGGTTTTGCATCGGTACATGGAGCATTATTTGCTTTTCTACTGCCGCGCCTTTACGGGCTAATAAAGCACCGTAAGGCGTATGGGGCATTACTGCCAAGGTAATGGGGCCAGGTAAATTTACAATCCCTAGCCCGTTGGCAAGGTTATAACCTAGGTCGTCTATAATAATCACCATAGAAGGCTGAACGACATCAGCCTTAACTATCTGGGTAACGGCCATGAGAGGTATCAACAGGCACCCAATAAAAGGGTAGAGAATTGATTTAGTGCACTTAGACAGCTTCACAAGGTTAGGGGGCATGCTATTTTTCAGTGTCTAAGGGGTTAAGTAGATCCAGTGCAACTGCAAGTTGCTGGTCGTCCTGGGTAGCAGTATTGCTTATGTCTATGTCGGGCTCAATACCCTTTAGGTGGATGTTATAACCGCCAGGTGTGTAATAATATGCCGTTGTTAGTTTAACACCAGCGCCTTTGGGCAATGAGATAATAGACTGCACGGAGCCTTTCCCATAGCTGGTGTTGCCAATCAGTTGGCCGCGCTGATGATCTTTTATGGCACCCGCCACAATTTCAGATGCTGAAGCACTCCCATTGTTAATGAGGATGATCAAGGGCCAGCCCTCACTAGGATCGGCCTCTTTGGCATCAAAACGCATATTGCTGCTTTCTAGTCGCGCCCGGGTGGTAACGATAACACCCTTGGTTAAAAATGCATCGGCTACTGCTGCTGCTGCAGATAAAGTGCCGCCAGGATTGTTCCTTAAATCTAACAACCAACGGTCTGCCCCAGCTAACTTAAGGGCCTGCATTTGCTTTACCAAGTCTTGCCCAGTGTGGTCTTGGAAGTGACTAATGCGAAGATAGGCTACATTATTTGCCATTAGTTCACTGCGAACACTTTCTGTAGTGATGATCTCGCGGGTTAAATCGAAGTTAAGTTTTTCGCCACTACGTAAGATTGCGAGGGTCACCTTGGTTCCGGCACTGCCTGTCATAAGTTGGTTTATAGCATGCATATCGAGCCCTTTAACGGCTTGGCCTTGTACGTGAGTGATCCAATCTCCAGGCAGAATTCCAGCACGGTATGCTGGGCTATTATCGATAGGGGTAATAACACGAATATAATTGCCTTCTGGCACCAACTCAACACCAATGCCAGGATATTCGCCCCGGGTGTCTTGTTGTAGGCGAGCCATGTCGTCGGCATCTAAATAGCTGGAAAAGGGGTCGAGTTTTAAAATCAGACCTTCAAGGGCAAGTTGCAATAACTCTGCGTCTGTCTTGGCGTCTACGTGCTTTAGTCGGATGCGCTCATACACGGCTACAAAAGACTGTAAAGCAGCTAATGGTACAGGGGGCTGCGTGGCTGGTACTGCGGCTATGGTGTTTGTGTAAGTTGATGCGGTGAATGCAAGTGCTAGTATAAGGCGAACACATTGTCGTCTAAACTGGGGTTGGGGGGTGAGCTGGTTCAGTCTAATGCGCATAAGGTGATTTTATTGCAACCATTGTTTAGGATTTAAGGGTTTGCCCTGCTGCCGCAAAGAAAAATATAATGCAGCTTGAGTATTGCCACCAGATTTGCCGCTACTTGCGATAAGCTGCTGTGCAGCAGCGTAATCTCCCACAGACAAATAGAGGGCTTGATTTTGGCCATACAAGCTTAAAAAACCATCCCCGTGATCAATAATAATAACCAATCCATACCCTTTTAACCAATCGGAAAAAACCACTTGCCCACCATGGATGGCTACTACATCTGAACCTTCGGGCGCGGCAATTAACCAACCTTGTTGACTCAAAGGATAGCTGGTTTGAGATACCCCAAAACGGTTAAGCACTTTGCCCTTGATGGGCCAAGGTAGCTTTCCCTTAGCGTCAATCAGAGGCGTGCTTGCTACTTGAATGTTGGCTTTAGCAATGGCGACTTGAATTTGTTCTAGTAGCTCTTGGGCTTGTATTTGATCGGTTTTGGCGCGGCTTAAACGTTGGGCTTTTGAGGCCTGCTGGCTATGTAAACGTTTAAGGTTAGCGGCAAGTTTAGTTTTAGCCTGTTTTAGGTTTTGGTTTTGCACCTGCAGTTGCTTGGCACTGCGGTGTAATTCTAGAGTTAAGTCGGCCTGCTCTTGTTGCACCAATGCGAGGCTGTGTAATGTTTGGCGATAGGCGGCCATTTGTTCGGCGCTGGCCTGGTTTAAGTACTGGTAATAAGCCATATTCCGAGCAATAGTAGAAGGCTTATCTAAGCTGAGCAATAGATTTCCAACGGAATTTTTACCTTGCTGATACTGACTTCTTAATTGGCCGCTGAGTTGCTGCTCTTGTTCGGCTAAGGCATCTTGAAAATGGCTGGATTGCTTTTGTAGCTTGGCCAGATGGGATGCAGATTTTTCGCTGCCCTTTTGGTTTTGTTTTATGGCCTTACGAAGGTTGCTGATGTTTTGTTCATGCTTGCGAAGCTGTTTTTGCAAATCTGAGGCTTGGTTTTGTGCGGCGTTAAGCCAAGACTGTAAGCTGCCAATGTCGCTTTGCAACTGCTGCATTCGTTGTTGCACTTGCTGCTCACTGTTGGCAGACAGTCCGGTGCTTATCAGCAACAGCAAGCCACACGTTAAGTTGGTAATAACACTCAATTTAGCTAAATTCCACCAAGTTATGGCCAGTCATTTCTTTGGGCTGCTCTAGGTTCATTAAGTGCAGCAAGGTGGGTGCTAGGTCTGCTAGGACACCAGAAGAAAGTTTGGCGTTGCCGTTTCTACTGCTCACATAAACCAAGGGTACGGGCCATAAGGTATGGGCTGTATGAGGCTGGCCAGTGGTAGGGTTAGTCATTAGCTCTACGTTGCCATGGTCTGCGGTGATTAATGCTTCACCATCGACTTTTTCCAAGGCGCATACTATACGTGAAAGGCAGGCGTCTACAGCTTCAACAGCCTTAACCGCCGCATCAAATTTGCCTGTGTGCCCCACCATATCCGCGTTAGCAAAGTTGCATACGATTAGATCGTAGGCGCGGCTTTCGATGGCGGCAACTAGCTTGTCGGTCAGTTCTGGCGCACTCATCTCTGGTTGTAGGTCGTAAGTGGCTACGTTGGGTGAAGGAATAAGCTCACGGCTTTCACCTTGGTACGGAGCTTCTTGGCCGCCACTAAAAAAGAAGGTGACGTGGGCATATTTTTCAGTTTCGGCAATGCGTAATTGCGTTTTTCCATGCTGGGCCATGACTTCACCGAGATCATTTTTCACTGAGCTTGGTGGAAATGCGCAGGCTGTGTCTATGTTGGCGCTGTATTCTGTCATCATCACAAATTCAGCAAGATCAAGGGGCTCTCCACGATCAAAACCATCGAATTCTTCATCTACAAAGGCGCGCGTAATTTGGCGCGAACGGTCGGGTCTGAAGTTGACACAGATCATCGCATCACCCTCTTCAATGGTAGCTGGCTGGCCGCGCTGATCTAAAATCACTGTTGCAGGCACAAACTCATCGGTGTGATTGTTTAAGTAGGCTTCTTGTAATGCATTAAGAGCTGATAAGCATTCATGCTCAGCCTCACCGTAACGCATTGCGCGGTATGCACTTTCAACTCGCTCCCAGCGTTGGTCTCGATCCATGGCAAAATAACGACCACATAAACTGCCAATGCGACCACCTATAGGCTCTAAGGCATCCATAAGGGCTTGTATGTAACCTTGTGCTGAACTGGGCGCTGTGTCTCTGCCGTCTAGCCATGCGTGCACAACAATTGATGTGGCACCGCGCTCATGGGCTAACCGACAGGTTGCAAACAAATGGTCCTGATGGCTGTGTACACCGCCATCAGACAACAAGCCACAAATATGTACTGTGCCTTTATTGGCCACGGCTTTGTCAATGGCAGCAAGGATCACTGCGTTAGTTTTAAAGTCACCATCTTCAATGGCTTTGCCGATACGTGTATAATTTTGATATACCACGCGGCCCGCACCAATATTCATGTGGCCTACTTCGGAGTTGCCCATTTGGCCATCGGGTAGGCCAACATCGGCGCCAGAAGTCCCTACCAAGGTGTGGCAATGATTTGTCAGCAGAGAGTCCCAGGTGGGTGTAATTGCTGCTTTAATGGCATTGGAAGAAGATGATTCGCTTTGTCCCCATCCATCAAGAATGATGAGGACTTTTGGGCTAGAAGTGGTCATGGTGTCTATTATCGGCAAATGGCACTTGATATTTTAGCAGTCCGCCCCCAATTTATCCATGCTATGGCGTATAATGCCGCCGAACTTGTCGTCCTTATGGCGGCCCAGAACCTATTAATCGTTTGGAATAATAAAGCTTATGGAACGTTACCTCGAATTTGCAATCAATCACTGGGAAATGGTGTTGGCCTTATTGCTGACATTGTCGGTGTTATTGATCACAGAGCGGCGCAAAGCTGCTCCGTCTGTTTCTCCACAACAAGCAACAGTGTTAGCTAACGGAGAAGATGCCTTATTGCTTGATATCCGTACTCCTGCAGACTTTAACGCTGGACGGGTGATTGGTTCTAAGAACATTCCCTTTGCTGATCTAACAAAACGCATGTCAGAGCTTGAAAAACACAAAGATAAACCCATAGTTATAATATGTAAGACAGGACAGACCTCTTCTAGTGCAGCGAATGTGCTGAAAAAGGCGGAGTACACCAATGTCCATCGTATGGCGGGTGGTATGGCCGAATGGACAGGGCAAAATTTGCCACTTGTGCGTAAATGAAGGTCTAAGACCGAGGACACTCCCATGACAGAGCAAGTGACAGCACAGGTGATAATGTACAGTTCTAGTTATTGTGGCTTTTGTTTTCGTGCTAAACGGCTACTTGACAGTAAAGGTGTAGCTTATAAAGAAATTAATGTCGATCAACGTACTGATTTGCGCCAACAAATGATGCAAATTACGGGTGGCCGCACGGTGCCTCAGATTATCATTAATGGCAATGCCATTGGTGGGTGTGATGAATTACACATGCTGGATCGCCAGCAAAAACTAGACCCCTTGTTAGCCGCTTCGTAAACGAAGCACTTCCATATAGACTATATTAAAGAGAATTAAGCATGAGCGAAGAAGAAAAAGGCGCAGCAGCTTCAGAAGCTAGCGACCAGCCACAAATTATGATCCAACGCGTGTATTTGAAAGACTTGTCTTTTGAGTCACCTAATTCACCACAATCATTTACAGCTGAGTGGAAGCCAGAAGTAGGTGTTGATTTAAATAGCCAAGCTCGCCAGCTTAATGAAACTACTTTTGAGGTGGTTTTACGTATCACCATTACTGCTAAAGCAGAAGAGAAGACAGTGTACTTAACGGAAGTGCAACAAGCCGGTTTGTTCCACATTGCCAACGTGCCTAAAGAGTCTATGGGCCAAGTATTAGGTGCGTTCTGCCCTAATATTCTGTTCCCATATGCTCGTGAAGCTATTGATAGCTTAGTGCAAAGAGGTAGCTTCCCAGCCTTAATGCTTGCGCCAGTTAACTTTGATGCTTTGTATGCGCAGAGCATGGCACAGCAAGCCGCTCAAGCTGTCGAATCTGCTGAAGCAGGCGATGAAGGCGATGCAGCGCCTGAACAGACACACTAATTCACCTGCCTAGCTAGCGCCTTCGTAATTAAGTTGGCGCCATGCTTCGTAGACGGTAATAGCCGCGCAGTTTGATAAGTTTAAACTGCGGCTTTCTGCAGTCATGGGTAGACGAATTCTAGCGTCACATCTTGCCCTGATCTCTTCGGGCAGGCCTCGGCTTTCTGGGCCAAATAATAAAGCATCATCCTTGTTAAATTTAGCTTTGCTAAAACAATCGCTGCCCTTTGTGGTCATGGCGTAGATGGTTTTAGGCTGCACGCTAGCAAGAAATGCATCGTAATTTTTGTGCACCTGCATGCGCGCCCATTCGTGATAATCCAATCCCGCTCTCCTTAGCGCTTTATCTTCTAGCTTAAACCCCAGGGGTTCAATCAAATGTAATTGAAACCCTGTGTTGGCGCATAGGCGAATGATGTTGCCTGTATTTGGTGGGATTTCTGGTTCAAAAAGTACAACATGCAGCATGGTATTTTGGGTCCCTACAAGTATCTATGTGTTAACGATCACGCCAATTTTTTAGGCTAAAGCCGTCTACTTGGTTGAGCATGGTTGAATTATTAAATCCGTGTCAATTGTGACTAAAGGCCTAATTCGTTAATTTTTCGGGTGAGGGTGTTTCTGCCCCAACCTAATAATTCTGCAGCTTCTCGACGACGGCCGTGGGTATGTTTAAGTGCAGCTTGTATCATGACTGTTTCAAAGGCAGGCAAGGCCTTGCCGAGAAGCTGTTGTTGGCCGAATTGTAGTTCTTTTTTAGCCCACTTTGACAATGAATCTTGCCAGCTTTGTTCCATACTAGCCTTGGCGGTGTGTTCCTGTAGCTCCGGCGGTAGATCACTAACTAATATTTGATTACCGCTGCCCATAACGCTTAACCAGCGGCAGACATTTTCTAATTGACGAACATTGCCAGGCCAGTCTAATTTTTGTAAATGCTCTGCGGCTGCGCTGGAGAGTTGTTTTGTTTCTACTGCAAGTTCTTTAGCGCTGGTCACTAGAAAATGCCTTGCTAGAGCAGGGATGTCTTCGCTACGCTGGTTAAGGTTTGGCAGTGGTATGCGAATAACGTTAAGCCGATGGAAAAGGTCTTCGCGGAATAACCCTTGTTCTACCCGTTTGGTTAAGTCTTGGTGAGTGGCTGCAATAATCCGTACATCCACTTTAACTAGGTTGTGGCCACCCACTCGATAAAATTCGCCGTCAGCCAGTACTCTTAGTAATCGTGTTTGGGCTTCAGCAGGCATGTCACCGATTTCGTCCAGCAATAATGTACCGCCATGGGCTTGTTCGAAGTGACCTTTACGCTGGTTTACTGCGCCTGTAAAAGCCCCTTTTTCATGTCCAAAAAGTTCAGACTCGATAAGGTCTTTTTGAATAGCGGCCATGTTTAATGGAATAAAAGGTTGGTTAGCGCGTGGGCTATGTTGATGTAATGCTTGGGCAATGAGTTCCTTGCCAGTACCTGAGGCACCGTTAATCATAACGGTCATGTTAGATTGCGAAAGGCGACCAATGGCCCTAAACACTTCTTGCATGGCGGGGGCTTCACCAATTATTTGCGCACTGGCTGGTGCGGGTTCTGGGGCGATAGCGCCTGCTTGCTGTTGGGCATGTTGCAAGCCTCGTTGCACTAAGGCTACCGCTTCATCAATATCAAACGGTTTTGGTAAATAATCAAAAGCGCCACCTTGATAGGATGCTACTGCGCTGTCTAGGTCTGAGTGTGCGGTCATAATAATGACAGGCACATGTGCAATCTGTTGTTGTAGCCGCTGCAGTAAGCTAAGGCCGTCAATCCCGGGCATACGAATATCACTAATAATCAGGCTAGGGGAATCAGAGTTAGAGCCAAACTCAAGTGCATCAAGTAACTGTTGGCCATCTTCAAAGCTGCGGCTGCTTATTTGCGCCTGTTGTAAGGCGCGCTCTAACACCCAGCGAATGGCGTGGTCATCGTCTACAATCCATACATCTTGGCTCATGGGAGCTTCTCCATGGGTAAGTAAATATTAAAGCAAGTGTGGCCTTGCCGACTGTCACATTCGATGAGACCTTGGTGCTGTTGTATAAGGCTTTGGGCGATACTTAAGCCCAACCCCGTGCCTTGAGCACGATGGGTTACCAGTGGAAAAAAAATGTCTTCTTTAAGGTCTGCAGGAATGCCAGGCCCGTTGTCTCTTATGCTGATGCAGCAGACTAGGCGGTGGCAAGTATTGCCGATGGTAAATCGTCTCACAGCCCTTGTTTTTAGACTGATGTGGCCGCCACTAATCTGGTGTTCCACTAGCGCTTGCAAGGCATTGCGACCTACATTTAGGAACACTTGAGTCATTTGGTTGGCGTCAATGAGTAGTTCTGGCAGGCTGGGGTCATAATCCCGTATTAGTTGAATTTGGTCACCCGCTTCTGCGCGTAATAACTGATCTATTTTATCCAGGACCTGGTGAATATTGCAGCTCTGCTTTTGAGTTTGGCGTTGAGGGCCAATTAAACGGTCCACAAGGTCTCTTAGGCGGTCAGCCTCAGAAATGATGATATCGGTGAATTCGTGTAACGACGGGTTAAGTTCCCGTTGTAATAACTGCGCAGCACCACGAATTCCGCCCAATGGATTTTTGATCTCGTGGGCTAAATTACGCACAAGATTAGAAGATGCCTGTTGTTGGGTGGTCATGCGTGCTTCTTGTGTGAGACGTTTCAGGCGTTCTAAAGGTTGTATTTCTAAGGCTAAACTACCTTGTTCGTCTACTGCGGTAACGCTTAAGTCAACGGATAGCCTACGGCCGTTGGCCTGTTGTATTTGGGTGTCTCGACTGGTGAAGGATTGCTGGTGGTTTGAGCTATGTTGTAATTGCTGTTTAAGAAGAGGATCTAAGGATAGTAAATTACTGATGGGCTCCAGTTGCATTTGCTGCTGGCTGACTCGAAATAAATCCTCTGCAGCCAAATTAAGGGCTACAATTTCCATGCGAGCATTAACCAAAACGATGGCAGTGGTTAAATGGTTAACCAAGCTAGCGAGAGCTTGGCGGGCTTGCCGTGGATTAGGCATTGCACTCCGTGTTGTCATTTGTGCCGATAATCAGGCGCACTAATTTGGTGCGCCTGATGTGCTAAAAAAGCCCTCTTTGGAGGGCTTTTGTTATCCGATTAGCAAGAGTAGTAAAGGGCAAACTCAACAGGGTGAGTTACGCTGTTAACTGCTTCTACTTCGGTGTACTTAAGTGCAATGTAAGCGTCGATCATTTCGTCGGTAAATACACCGCCACGAGTTAAGAACTCACGATCTACTTCTAGTGCATCAAGTGCTTCTTCTAAGCTTCTAGCCACTGTTGGGATTGCTGCTGCTTCTTCAGCCGGTAGGTCATATAAATCTTTGTCGGCTGCATCGCCGGGGTGGATTTTGTTCTGAATGCCGTCAAGGCCTGCCATCAGCAATGCTGCGAAACACAAGTATGGGTTAGCGGTAGGGTCAGGGAAGCGCACTTCTACGCGACGACCACGTGGGTTGCTTACGTATGGAATACGGATAGATGCAGAGCGGTTACGGGCAGAGTAGGCCAGCATAACAGGTGCTTCATAACCAGGGACTAAGCGCTTGTAAGCATTGGTAGAGGCGTTAGTGAAAGCGTTAAGCGCCTTAGCGTGCTTAATGACACCGCCAATGTAGTATAGCGCCATGTCAGATAAACCACCGTAGCCGTCACCAGCAAAAAGGTTAACGCCATCTTTCACGATAGACTGGTGCACGTGCATGCCAGAACCGTTGTCGCCAACAATTGGCTTAGGCATAAAGGTAGCCGTTTTGCCGTAAGCGTGAGCCACGTTGTGTACACAGTATTTAAGAATTTGTACTTCGTCAGCCTTGCGCACTAAAGTGCTGAACTTAGTGCCGATTTCGTTTTGGCTAGCGGTTGCCACTTCGTGATGGTGTACTTCTATTTCCACACCCATCGCTTCCATTGCGTCACACATTGCGCCACGCATGTCGTGTGCAGAGTCGACTGGAGGTACGGGGAAGTAACCGCCTTTAACGCCAGGACGGTGACCCATGTTGCCGCCTTCAATAGTGGCGTTAGACTGCCAAGCGCCTTCTTCAGAATTGATTTCGTACATGGCGCCTTGCATGTCGGCTTTCCATTTTACGTCATCAAATACAAAGAATTCTGGCTCTGGGCCAAAGAATGCGGTGTCACCAATGCCTGTAGACTTAAGGTATTCTTCAGCGCGAGCGGCAACGGAGCGTGGGTCGCGGTCGTAGCCTTGCATGGTGGTTGGCTCAATAACGTCGCAACGTATGTTAACGGTAGTTTGGTCTGTGAACGGGTCTAATACGGCAGAGCTGTCGTCAGGCATGATGATCATGTCTGAATCGTTAATGCCTTTCCAGCCAGCAATGGATGAACCGTCGAACATTTGGCCTTCAGAGAAGAAGTCTTCGTCTACAACACGTGCAGGAATTGTTACGTGGTGCTCTTTACCTTTGGTATCGGTAAAGCGTAGGTCCACCCAGCGTGCTTCGCTGTCTTGGATCATCTTAAGGGTATTTGCAGACATAAAGTCTCTCCAATCAAAACCAGCTTTAGCGCCGGTGGGTTACATGTATGATTTCCAGCACGTTGGCTGACACTGCTGATTACTATAGCAATGGCCGTGCCAACTTTACGTAAGGCTTAAAAAGCGACTCTCTATGGCGGTTTTGGTCGCATATACGTGGTTTTATATCCGCAATCACCGCTATTAAGGGCAAAGTCCTAAAGTAGAGAAGCATTTTGAGTGCAGTGTGCACTAAAATGGGTCGCATTTAAAGACTTTGCGCACCAATAAAGTGCAAGATGTTTGATAGGTATAAATATCTTCCTTGTTTACCCTTAGGTGCTGTGTTATCGCTCTACTTTTGCTATAATTCGCGCTGCATTTTTTTGGCGCTGCACTGTTGCAGCGCCCATACGTATTTTGGCCGTGTTCTATTGAGGCCGTTTGGAGTAGTGAGATGATCGAAAAGTTAAGAAATGTGGCGATTGTAGCCCACGTAGACCATGGTAAAACCACCTTGGTAGACAAGTTGCTAGAACAATCCGGCACCCTTGATCGTCGTGACCAAGGCACAGAGCGCCTTATGGACTCTAACGACCAAGAAAAAGAACGTGGTATTACCATCACAGCAAAAAACACTGCTGTAAGCTGGAATGGTTACCATATCAACATAGTAGACACGCCAGGACACGCCGACTTTGGTGGTGAGGTAGAACGCGTTCTATCTATGGTAGATTGTGTATTGTTGTTGGTAGACGCCGTAGACGGCCCTATGCCACAAACACGGTTTGTAACTCAAAAGGCTTTCCAACAGGGCCTTAGCCCAATCGTAGTAATTAACAAGATCGACCGCCCAGGCTCACGCCCAGATTGGGTTATGGATCAAGTGTTCGATTTGTTCGATTCTTTGGGTGCTACCGATGAGCAGCTAGACTTCCCTGTAATGTACACGTCTGCTATTAACGGCATCGCCGGTACATCAGCAGATGATATGGCTGAAGATATGACGCCATTGTTCGAATCATTGGTTGAGAACGTTAAAGCGCCAGACGTTGACCTTGACGGTCCTTTACAGATGCAAATTTCTGCCTTGGATTACTCAAGCTATGTAGGCGTTATCGGTGTAGGCCGTATTAAGCGTGGCAGCATGAAGCTAGGCCAGCAGGTTAAGGTGGTGGGTGCCGATGGCAAAGCCCGTTCTGCTAAGCTACAAAATGTAATGAGTTACATGGGTCTTGAGCGCATTGATGTGCCAACAGCTCAAGCTGGCGACATCGTATGTGTTACTGGCATTGAAGGCCTGAATATTTCTGACACTATCTGTCATCCAGATACTATTGAAGCATTGCCTCCGCTAAGCATTGATGAGCCAACAGTATCTATGACGTTCCAGGTGAACGATTCACCGTTTGCTGGCCTAGACGGCAAGTTCGTTACCAGCCGTAACATCCGTGACCGTTTAGATCGTGAATTGATTCATAACGTAGCCCTACGTGTTGATCCAGGTGATTCTCCAGACCGTTTTGTAGTATCGGGCCGTGGTGAATTACACTTGTCTGTATTGATCGAGAGCATGCGTCGTGAAGGGTTTGAGATGGGTGTGGGTCGTCCACAGGTTATCGAGAAAGAAGTTGATGGCGTGATGATGGAGCCATACGAAGCAGTATTGATTGACTGTGAAGACCAGCATCAAGGTGCGTTAATGGAAGAAATGGGCCGCCGTAAAGCGGACATGACTAACATGGAGCTAGACGGTAAAGGACGCACACGTTTAGAATTTATCATTCCTTCACGTGGTTTGATTGGTTTCCGTGGTCAGTTCTTAACTCTTACCTCTGGCAGCGGTGTAATGACTTCTGTATTCGATCACTATGGTGAAGTGAAGCAAGGTGCCTTGGCTGAGCGTCAAAATGGCGTATTGGTTTCCATGGTTAAGGGAAAGATCTTAGCGTTTGCTTTGTTTAACCTACAGACCCGTGGCCGTTTAATGGTTGAGCCTAACATCGATGTATACGAAGGTATGCTTATTGGTGTTCACAGCCGTGGTAACGACTTGTGTGTTAACCCAACTAAGGGTAAGCAACTTACCAACATCCGTGCGGCGGGTACCGATGAGAACATCGTTCTTAGCCCACCTATTCGCTTCACACTTGAGCAAGCGCTTGAGTTTATTGAAGACGATGAGTTGGTAGAAGTAACACCTCACTTCATTCGCTTGCGTAAGCGTCTACTTACGGAAACTGCGCGTAAGCGCGCACCTAAGTAAGCGCTCCTAGCGAGAAAAAGCCGATCAATAGATCGGCTTTTTTGTGTCTGCACCTGCGTCTAATAGGTAGTTGACGCTGGCGGTGGTCAATGTATACGGCAATAACAGTCTTCGTAGGTGGCTTGGATAAATAGCGGCACGATTAGGTGGCACTAATTAGGTGGTACTATAAGAAGTAGGCAAGGGGTAAGGGGTAAGGTTAATAGGGAACTTGCCCTTATAGGCGTGGTCTTTATTAGATACCCTGGAATATAGAGATAGTCATGAATAAAATCATTATAGGAGTAGCGTGTATGTGGCTTGTGGCATGCGCTAATCCAGCAGAAAAATCTACCTTGGGCAGTGGGGTAGAGTCTAGCTTGCCTAGTTTTACTGCGGGTTATGATGCCTTTAGCTGTGATCAGCTTTATTCTGAGGCTAGGCGCATTACTGGGCAGATGCACCAGCTCGCTGGAGTGCGAGACGAAGATGCACAAATGGAGCGGTTAGAGTTTGTTGGTGGAGTGTTGTATTGGCCAGTTTTGTTTTTGGTCGATGGCGGTAGCGATTCTAAAGCGGCAAAGGAAGAATATGAGCAGTTAAAAGGCCGCTTGTTAAGCTTATCTGATTGGATGGTCAAGAAGCAGTGTGGTGGATAATTAGGCATAAAAAAAGCAGCTCGTATGAGCTGCTTTCTGAGGCTGATTTATTTTTATTATTAAGCCAAAGGTGTCTTTTTTTCTTATTGCGCTTATTATTTTTATTGGCGCTGCAGGCATACTACCAACTTTCTGCGTAGTGTCTAATACTAAAAAGTTATATAAAGCATTGAAATTGATATAAAGGAAGCATTGTTTCGATGACCTGTAAACCACTGCCTTGTTTATAGTTTCTAGCAAGAATAAAATGGCGCTGTTTAATCATCTTACATTTAGTGACTCCCTATGGCCAGTATACAAGTATCGTACCCTCATCAACGCTCAATGACAGAAGCCCGTGAAGCTGTACAAACCCTTTCCGCTAAGCTGGGAGTAAAGCTAGGTGTAAAGAGCTCCTGGCAGGGAGATGTATTGATGCTTGAACGTCAGGGCGTAAAAGGTTCTATGGTGTTGACCGAAGGGGTGGTAGACGTTGAATTGACCCTTGGTATGATGCTAACTCCAATGAAGGGTCAGATTGAAGCAGAGGTAAACAAGCAGCTAGCACGCTGCCTGGGTTAGATTTTTTAGTTTTATCTGCGTGTGTTGAGTGAAGCAATCTACAATATATAGCGGCTTAGGTCTTGGTCTTTCACAAGGTCTTGTAAGTTTTTGTCGACGTAGGTTTGGTTAATAACCACTTTAGCGCCAGAGGCTTGATTGGCTGTGAACGATAGGTCTTCTAGCAAGCGCTCCATTAATGTATGTAGGCGTCGTGCACCGATGTTCTGGGTACTTTCATTCACCTCATAGGCCAGCTCTGCTATCCGCTTAACACCATCTTCACTGAACTCAAGATTAACTCCTTCTACACTCAATAGCGCTTGATACTGCTGCGTGAGTGAATAATCAGGCTCCGTAAGAATACGGGCGAAGTCTTCTGGCCGTAGGGCGTTTAGCTCTACCCGAATAGGTAGCCTGCCTTGCAACTCTGGAATAAGGTCTGAAGGCTTAGCAACGTGGAATGCGCCTGAGGTAATGAACAGGATATGGTCTGTTTTCACCATACCGTATTTAGTGGTGACGGTGCAGCCTTCAATTAGCGGCAACAAATCACGTTGCACGCCTTCACGGGATACGTCGCCACTGCCGCCTTCTTGTCTTTTGGCAATTTTGTCGATTTCATCTAAAAATACAATGCCATTTTGCTCTACGGCGTCTAATGCTTGTTGTTTAAGGTCTTCTTCTTTAACCAAGCCTGCAGCTTCTTCGTCTTGTAGTTGTTTTAGGGCGTCAGCAATGTTCATTTTTTTAGTTTGTTTTTTGTCTTTGCCCATATTGGCAAACAAACCTTGCAGTTGATTGGTCATGTCTTCCATGCCAGGAGGGGCCATAATCTCAACACCGATAGGTGCGTTAGATACCTCGATATCAATTTCTTTGTCGTCTAGCAGACCTTCTCTTAGCTTCTTGCGGAATACCTGACGGGTGCTTGATTCCTTAGTGACTAAAGTATCATCTTCACCTCGGGCTGAGGGCAACAACACGTCTAAAATACGGTCTTCTGCGCGGTCTGCTGCTTGGTTGGCTACTTTTGTCATGGCGTCTTCGCGCAGCATCTTCATGGCAGTTTCCATGAGGTCTCGAATGATGGATTCTACATCACGTCCTACATAACCTACTTCAGTAAATTTTGTTGCTTCGATCTTTATAAAAGGTGCATGGGATAGCTTAGCTAAACGGCGAGCAATCTCAGTTTTACCAACACCGGTAGGGCCAATCATCATAATGTTTTTGGGTGCAATTTCGGCCCGCATGTCGGGCTCAAGTTGCATACGGCGCCACCGGTTGCGCAGTGCAATAGCCACCGCGCGTTTGGCGGCGTCTTGACCAATAATGTGTTTGTCGAGTTGGCTGACGATTTCAGCAGGAGTCAGATGAGACATGGTTCAGCCTTGTTTCGTGGTTTGAGCGGTTAGATCAATGGTTTCGATGGTGGATTGGTGGTTGGTAAAAACACAAATACTGGCAGCAATATTAAGGCTCTTACTAACGATTTCGTGCGCTGATAATTCGGTATTTTCTAGCAGAGCTAATGCTGCAGCTTGGGCGAAGTTGCCGCCAGAGCCAATGGCAATAAGGCCGTGCTCCGGCTCTATTACATCACCAGTGCCACTAATAATAAGGGACGCTTCTTCGTTGGCAACCACCAGCATGGCTTCTAACTTGCGCAGGCCACGATCACTACGCCATTCTTTGGCCAGCTCTACAGCTGCTCGTACCAGTTGGCCATGGTATTTTTCTAACTGGCTTTCAAAACGTTCGAATAGGGTGAGGGCGTCAGCGGTGCCGCCGGCAAATCCTGCAATTACTTTGTCGTGGTATAGGCGTCGCACTTTGCGAGCATTGCCTTTCATTACGGTATTGCCTAAGGAAACTTGGCCGTCGCCACCCAATACAACTTGATTGCCGCGGCGTACTGATACTATGGTGGTCATGTTTCATCCCTAATTGGTTGCAACGCATAGGCCATGTGCCTATTTGTGCATAATGTGATCCTTTTAGGATGGGGTCTAGACGCTAGAATTCAAGCGTCAACAGACTTAACAGACGATTAGTTAGTGCTTTTCTTAATTTGAAGCGACTGAATACCCTGTTGGGCGAGAATATCTTCAGCTTTATTGAGGGTTGAGCGGCTGCTAAAGGGCCCGATGCGAACGCGGTACCAAACAGAGCCGCTGCTGGAAACTGTTTTTTCGGTCACAACGTTATTCATATTAAGGAGGATTAGCTTACCCCTAAGGCGGTTAGCGTCGGCCAACTTACGAAAAGATCCAGCCTGTAATAAAGCGTCGGTCTTCTTATTAGGGTCTTTAGGTGTGGATATATAGGCGTCCACTTTCACCGGCGTTACTTCGCTGTCGGGCAATAAGGTGTAGAAGTCAAAACTGTCTTGTTGTTCGTCAGCACCTTTTTTGTCAACTGCCTTGGTTATGGTTTTTGGAATCACCTTAATGGCTTTACTTGGGTTGGTTTTCTCAGCCACAAGGGTACTGGCCTTGGCATCATCTGGCTGTTTTGAAAGCACCAAAAGGGCCGCTAAGAAGGCGATGCTTACCACTAAGGTCAGCAGCATCACTCCGCGTGAAACGGCAGGCTTGCGCTGCTTCTTGGGTTTGCGCTTAGCGTAATCGTGTGGTGCCACGGTTACATGTGCTCTGGTGCGTCAACACCTAAGAGGCTTAAGCCATTTTCCATAACTTGGCGTGCAGCCATACAAAGGCACATGCGGGCGTTACGTAACTGGGCATCATCAATAACCATTCGGTGGGCGTTGTAGTAACTGTGAAAATGACTGGCTAAATCTTTAAGATAATGCGCCACTTGATGGGGTTCATGATTATTGGCTGCATTCCGGATGACTTCTGGATAAAGCTCAATCTGCTGCATAAGGTTAATTTCTGCGGCCTCGCTAAGCTTTTCTAATTGCTCAAGGCCCATGGCCGAATCCCACGCCATGTTCTGTTCTGCTAATTTTTTGATCAGGGTGCAAATGCGTGCGTGAGCGTACTGGATGTAGTACACCGGGTTGTCTTTGCTTTCTGACTTCGCAAGCTCCAAGTCAAAATCCATGTGCTGTTCAGCTTTTCGGGTGACATAGAAAAAGCGGGAGGCGTCTTTACCCACTTCTTCGCGAAGCTCCCGTAAGGTTACAAAAGAACCACTGCGGGTAGACATTTGTACGCGTTCTTCACCACGATACAAAATGGCAAATTGAACCAGCTTTACCACTAGGCGAGCAGGGTCTATGCCTAGTGCTTGCAACGCGGCCTTCACGCGAGTGATGTAACCGTGGTGATCTGCTCCCCACACGTTAATGACTGTATCCATGCCTCGTTCGAACTTGTTTAAGTGATAGGCAATGTCAGATGCAAAGTAGGTGGTTTGGCCATTGTCACGCTTTACTACGCGGTCTTTGTCATCGCCAAAGGAGGTAGAACGGAACCATAAAGCACCGCCGTCTTCATACACATGGCCTTGCTGTTGTAGCTTAGTGATGGCACGATTGATTTGGTCGCCTTGGTCTAGGCTGCGTTCAGAGAACCAGTGCTCGAAGTCTACACCAAAACCATGTAAATCCTGCTTAATGTCATCGCGAATAGAGTCTAGGCCAGCATCAAATACTAAGCGATAGTCGGCATGGCCCAGCAAGTTTTGAGCCCGCTCAATTAAATCATCGATGTGTTTCTCTTTGTCGCCTTCAGGGGCGTCTGCGTGCAGGTCTGCCATTACTGCAGATGCGCTGTGCTTTAGACGGTCATCTGCTTGTTCGTGCAGTTGTTGGGCGATGTCATTAACATAAGCGCCTTGATAGCCGTTACTTGGGAAAATAATCTCTTCACCTGCTTGTTGCAGATAACGCAGCCACACACTGGTGGCCAAAATATTCATTTGGCGGCCAGCATCGTTTACATAATATTCCCTTTCTACCTGGTAGCCTGAGGCTGCCAATAAGTTAGATACACTGGCGCCATAAGCTGCTCCCCTGCCGTGACCTACGTGCAAAGGGCCCGTAGGATTGGCAGACACAAACTCAACTTGAACTTTGTGGCCAGCACCGCTGTTATTGCGGCCAAATTTTTCGGCTTCTGCAAGCACTTTACCAATGATGGCCTGAGTGGCGTCTTGGCTGATAAAAAAGTTAATGAAGCCTGGGCCTGCTATCTCTGTTTTAGTTACTGAATCTGATGCAGGTAAGTGGTTGCAGATTAGTTCTGCGATATCGCGCGGCTTGCGGCGTGCAACTTTAGCCAAAGTGAGGGCAACGTTACAGGCAAGGTCGCCGTGTTGCTTGTCGCGAGTGTTATCGATATGGATGTTGGCAACGAGATCAGCGTCAAACTCACCTGCAGTTTTAAGGGCGTCGATGGCTTGTTGGATAAGGTCTGCAATGTGTTGCTTCATGGTGGTGTTTTGGCTTCTACTAAAAGGTTTAAATTTGGCCTAAAAATGAGGCCATAACAACTACGCGTGGATTATGGTAATTATCCCAGTTCTTGCGGGTCTATGTCTAGGCTCCAGCGTATTTTACGGGCCGCTGAATGTTGATCTAATAAATGACACAATTGATGCAATAATTGCTGTAATTGCTTTCGATTAGGGTGCTGAAGTTGCAATTGAGCACGATAATAATGGGCTCGTCGGGCCATAAAAGCAGGCATCGGACCAAACATGAGTAATGATTTAGTGTGTGGCCGCAGTTCAGGGTTTTGTACTTGCTGCCCTAGCCAGTGTAGCAGAGCAAAGGCCTGCGTTGAATCTTTGGCTTGGGCATGAAACAAGGCCATGTGTCCTGCAGGAGGCAGGCCACTCTGCTGACGGCTGGTGAGCTCTTGCTGAGCAAAGGCGTTGTACCCCTGGTTTACTAAAATATTAATGGTGGGGTGATCTGCTTGGTAGGTTTGGATCACCGCTGTACCTGGTATTTGCGCGCGCCCGGCACGACCAGCAGTTTGCACCAGTAGTTGAGCTAGCTTTTCTGGTCCACGAAAATCACTGCTAAATAGGCTGGCATCGGCATCTAAAATGGCGGCTAGAGTAACGTTTGGAAAATGATGACCTTTAGCCAACATTTGTGTGCCTACTAATAAACACGGTTCGCCAAGGAGTACTTGTTCTAGCATACCTTCTAAACTGCCTTTTTTACGGGTAGTGTCACGATCTATGCGATGAACTGGCGTGTTGGGGAAGAGCGTGTTTAGCTGTTCTTCTGTACGCTCAGTGCCTTGGCCTAAGGGCTTTAGCTGGTGGCTCTGGCATTGTGGGCAGTGAAGGTGCACCGGTTGTTGGTGTTCACAGTGGTGGCAATGCAGCCTTGGAGGGCGACGGTGCAAGGTCATATTTGCATCGCAGGCTGGGCATTGTGCAGTTGCACCACAAGACTGGCATTGCAGGCTAGGGGCGAAACCTCGCCTATTGAGCATCAGTAAAACTTGATGGCCTAAATCCAGTTGGATCTGAATCATTGCCTGCAGCTGCTCTGATATACCTGCTTGCTGCGGCTGGTTGCGTAAATCAATAACTTCGTAACTTTGGCTGCTTGCTTTGCCGGCTCTTTGGGTTAAGAGCCATTGGCTAAATCGGCCCCGTGCAACATTCGCCAAACTCTCCAAAGAGGGCGTTGCGGAGCCTAATAAAATTGGAATGTTAGCGTCAGCGGCTCGCTTTATAGCCAAGTCTCGGCCATGGTAACGAAAACCTTCTTGTTGTTTATAAGCTTGGTCGTGCTCTTCATCAATAATGATGAGGCCTAAATCTGGGATGGGGGTAAATAGAGCAGAACGGGTGCCTATTATAATGTCTGCCTGCCCCAGCCCAGCTTGTTGCCAAGCGTTAAGTCGCTGGTGTTCCGTAAGTCCCGAGTGCAATGCCAGTACACGATTGTTAAAACGCTGTTTAAGGCGCTGCAGTAGCTGCGGTGTAAGGCCTATTTCGGGCACCAATAAAAGTGTTCGTTTACCCTCCTGCAGTTGATGTGCAATAGCATGAAAGTAAACCTCTGTCTTGCCACTACCGGTAACACCATTCAGCAGGTTACAGCTATACGTACCCTTTACTTTAGCTAAGTGCTCAACAATGTGTGATTGTTCTAGGTTGAGGGCCAGGCTTTTTTCAGCCAGCTGTAAGGTTACGTCTTGAGGTTGTGGGTAGCTGGTGGTGAGCCATTGTTTGTCTAAAAAAGGTTTTAGTTGGCTAGGTTTAATGCCTATCGTTTGTAGCTGACTTAGGTTGAATGCTGGGGTTAGTGTTTGAAGTTGCTGCCACAGGAATTGCTGTTTTTTGGCCCTGCCAAATTCGGCTTCTACGTTGGCTATCTGCCAGTTCAGCTGGATGAGTTGATTAGGTAGCGGGTGACGTAATTTAGCCGGAAGTAGGTGCATAAGGGAGTCACCTATTGGGTGTTGGTAATAGTCTGCTGCCCAAAGCCCTAACTGCCAAAGGTATTCAGGCAATAGTGGTGTTTCATCTAACAGTTCGATGATAGGCTTGAGTTTGCTATGATCTAGCTCTGTGGTTTGATGTATGCCTACAATGAGCCCCACTCTTTCGCTGCGACCAAAGGAAACACGAACGCGTAAGCCGATCTCTGGCAAGCGCGAGTCTTCTGTTTTGTCTGGCGCTAAATACGTAAAC